>MDTE01121144.1_pt1 | contig 38889 bp, 13 predicted proteins | sample 811231 | NCBI WGS metagenome assembly MDTE01 (sample SAMN05326651, study PRJNA326480) | marine metagenome | isolation source: seawater | place: Indian Ocean: Red Sea | collected 2010 | reverse complement strand
CTTGTACCGCCAGTCGGAACAGCAAAAAAGAGAGGCTGGAGAAACCGAGCCCTCCCTCAGCACACGACCAAGTCGGTTCGTGGCGTGGCGACTCCGACGACAGGGACTCCTGGCAGGCCCGACATCACAGCCTCACCTGACCGCAGCCGGTGAGATCGCAGCGAGACGACTCGTTCGCGCACACAGGCTGTGGGAGTCATACATGGCCAAGCACTTTGATGTCCCTGGCGACCACTTGCACGAAGCGGCCCACCGTGTCGAGCATTTCCTGGACCCGGAACTTCGCAGCCGTCTTGCTGACGAACTGGACGGCCCCGCACGTGACCCACATGGCAAAGAGATCCCGAGCGACGCCTGATGCCACGATCCGCGGGCCCGTCAATTGCCTCGCACGACGAACCTCCGCCCCTTCAACTCGAATCGCGGCAACGACCCCGCTTCGGCCAACGTCACGTCTGCCGCCAGGTTGAAGGTGTTCCTGATTTCCGTCGCAACACGCTTTGCCACCTCCATCCCGTCAGCCGTTTCTGACACTTCGACGATGACATCGAGACGGTCCATCTGACGGTCCTCGGTCACATGGATCCGGAATTCGACGACCTCGCCTACACGTCGGATCACGGATTCAATGCTGGACGGGTACAGATTGTTTCCCCGCACAGTGATCATGTCATCGGCTCGCCCGAGGATACCGCCACGCAGTCTCAGCAACGCTCGACCGCAGGCGCAGGGTTCTGGATCAGCAACCACGAGGTCTCCGGTGCGGTAGCGGATCACTGGGCTGGCCGTACGCCTGAGCGTCGTGATCACAAGCTCGCCCTCCATGCCTGGTGACAACAGCTCGCCACTCTCCCTGTCCACCACCTCGGCCAGGCACTCGGTTTCCAGCACATGCATGCCACCCGGTGCTTCCCGGCACTCGACAGCGATCGGCCCCAGTTCCGTCATCCCCCAGTGATCGATCACTCGCGCCCCCCACGCCGTCTCGATCTGCTGCCTGATCCCTGGAACACTTCCTCCAGGTTCACCTGCCACGATCAAGGTGGACACCGCCCCACGACGGAGGTCCTTGCCTGAGGAGTCGGCCACTTCGGCCAATCGCATCGCGTACGTTGGTGTGCAACACAACACGGTTGCGTTGTTGTCCTCCATCAGCTGCAGGCGTTGCAGGCTGGTCATGCCGCCGCCTGACAGACACAGGTGTCCGGCAGAGGCCGCCCCCTCGAAGGCGGCCCAGAAGCCAATGAAGGGTCCGAAGGAGAACGGGAAGGCAAAACGATCATCCGCTGCCAAACCGGCGATCCGAAAGATCTGCTGCCATCCCTCCAGCATTGCGGCCCACGTCCCGGGCGTGTCCAGCCATCTCAGAGGCCGCCCCGTCGTCCCGGATGTCTGATGCAGACGGGTATATGACGGCAGTGGCTCACTGAGATTGGTGCCATATGGTGGATTGCCGTCCTGATCCGCCACGAGATCCTGCTTTGTGGTGAACGGCAACCGCGACCATGCCACGGGATCGTACCGAAACACGCTGTCCCCGTCGGCGACATCAATTCCCGCCTCCAGCAACCGGGCGGACCAGAACCTATTTCCCGCGAGAGAGTCATCGACGAGTCGACTCAACCTCTCCAACTGGATCGCCGTGATCTTTTCGCGTGAAAGATCTTCAGGAAACACCGGAGCCACATCCAACCCCACGTTCAAGTTGTTCTAACCGCTGACTGCAACGTGAATTGTAACCACCCGATCAACGCCTCGATGCTCTCAAGTCGGCCATTTGGATGGTCGACATAGATTACGGGGAGCTGCCCCACCATCCGCTTTCCTCTCACCGCTCACGATCCCGCACACGGCGCTCCCATGAGCAATCTCGCAGCGGACACCCGCGTTTTCCGCATCGGTTTTCTCGCCGCATTGGAGACCGATGATGGGGCGTTTGTGGCAGGACTTCTCGTCACCAACCGTTATGGCCGGCCGTTGGAATTCCAATGCACCAGCCCCGTCCGTCCCACGCGTGCACAGCAGCTGCTTTACGGAGACACACTCCGGCCGTATCTGCTGGGTGAGCTCATGGGGACAGCACTGCTCGACCGAATTGCCACCGCGCCGCACCTGCTCGTCACCGACAACGAGCACGTGCTCGATCTTCGGAATCACATCTCGATTCCCATGGCACGCGTCTCCCCCACCGACACCGACACTTACCTGGCCAACAGTCGTGACGGTGAAGCACCACCCCTGGGACAGGTCAGGATGGGCTGTCGTATTCTCACCATTCATCATGCCCACGAAGCCGACGTGTCCACCCTGCATCACGGCGCATCGCAGGTACCCTCGGACAGCGACCTGCATGAACCGCTCGTGCGAGTGAGGCAAGCACTGCGGGAAACGCTGCCCGCTCAACCAACCGGAGCCCGCGGTGCCAGCCGGCCATGATCCACTTTCAGCGCATCGGGAAGTGGCACCGGACGCCGCGTCCTCTGTCGAGGCGCGTAGTGTACCGCTTCACCTCGATGTCTCGCTTTTTTCGTCGGGCCTGAATGCTGGAATCGCCCGCGCACCGGCCGTCGCTGTGCAGAGCGTGGACCTGCTCCATCCACCTCACTGCCAGCCCGGTTTGCGAAGCCACTGGCCGAAGATCAAGACTGTCGGCGTTACCTTTCCTGACGGCAGCGTTGCAGAGAGCCATCCAAACCCGGACACCGTCCAACAGCGGTCCGACCTGGTTCCACAACGAGTCTCCCGGCCACGGCCCCGTAAACCTGCTGCAACGCGGCGGACGGCTGTAACCGACGCCACGCGGGTCGCCATCCCTTCCAATGCGCTTTCGGTTACCGACCGACTCTTCTATCTGCTACAGCCCCCGATGGAGACCCTGCTCTCCGGCCAGGAACTCGTCATGCCCTTCGAGCCCTTTCCCTTTCAGTACCAGGGGATTGCATGGCTCTTTTCCCAACATGGAGGTCTTCTGGCTGACGAGATGGGGCTCGGCAAAACGATGCAATCGATCAGCGCCCTACGACTTCTCATGAGAGCCGGTCAAGTGCGCACAGTGCTACTCGTCTGCCCAAAACCGCTGATAACCAACTGGCAGAGAGAGCTGACGACCTGGGCCGAGGAGATTCCCATCGTCGCCATTGACGGCCCTTCACCACGGCGACGACTGCTCTGGTCCATGACCAACGCCCCGATCAAGCTTGCCAATTACGAGTTACTCGTCCGTGACCTGGAGATGATTGGCGAAGATGACTTCCCCTCGTTTGACCTTGTGATCCTCGACGAAGCTCAACGAATCAAGAACCGGGACTCTCGCACCAATCAGGCGGCCCGTTCCATTCGCCGCGGTCGGTCCTGGGCCCTCACCGGCACACCCATTGAAAATCGCCCTTCGGAATTCGTGTCTCTGCTCGAATTCCTGGGTGCGCTGCCAGAGCACTCCGCCCCCGACATCCGCCAGCTCAATCGTCTCGCCAGAGAATTCGTTCTGCGGAGAACCAAGGACAAAGTCCTCACCGACCTGCCACCCCGGCTCGACCGAGACGAAATCCTCGAGCTTTCTCCCAGGCAGAAGACGGCATACGAGATTGCAGAGCAGGATGGCATCGTGAGGCTCGGCCAACTTGGAGAATCCATTACGATTCAGCACGTCTTTGAGCTGGTTCTCAGGCTGAAGCAGATTTGCAATTATGACCCGTTGACCGGCCAGAGCTGTAAGCTCGATCGTCTCGCCTCCGAGATGGAAGAAATCACGGCCAGCGGGGGGAAGGCCATCCTGTTCAGCCAATGGACTCGCACGCTCGACTGGCTCTTCGAGCGACTCGAGGGGTGCAGACCTCTTGTCTACCACGGTGGCATTCCTTCACGACGGCGTGACGCGGTCTTGTCCGAGTTCCAAAACGATCCCGACCGACATTTGATCCTCATGAGTTATGGAGTCGGGGCCGTCGGCCTCAATCTGCAGTTTGCCGGGTACGTGTTTCTCTATGACCGATGGTGGAACCCGGCAGTAGAAGATCAAGCTATCAACCGCGCCCATCGCATCGGGCAACAGAATCCGGTCCTGGTCACAAAGTTCATCTGCCGGGACACCATCGAAGAGCGCATCGACAAGGTCTTGCAGCAAAAGCGCGAGTTGTTTCGCACGGTCCTGGGCGACCCCGATGTCAGCAATGCCAGTCTGTCGCTCAACGCCCGCGAGATTTTCGGGCTCTTCGACCTCAAGGCAGGACACGGCGATGACCTACGGTCCATCACGCCTCCCAAACCGGCTGGCTAACACGCCCCACCGTCTCGCAGTCTTGTAATCGCCTCGCGCTCACTCATGGCCGCATCCGGACCTGAGCACCACTCGAGAACCACCAGCTGTTTCTCGCCCCGAGGCACTCCGGCTGGCTGCTCACACAAATGGATCTTGCGCAGCTGCGGAACTTGCTTTTCGATCGTGCTCAGTCGGTCCTCGGCATCGTGGACCCAGGCAGCATCAAGCTGCAGCAACGTCACTCCTAGATCCGGTTGCAACTGCTGGTGCCATTCCCAGGCACACCGCCCCATTGTCCACCTCGCATTGATGTCCTGCGCTACTCGCCACATGTGACGTCCCTGTTTGTCCTTGTGCAACATCGCGTCAATGCCCACCGGACCCACATACCCTTCACGAGCCACAGCCTCGACCACCTTTTCCACCGTCGGCCACAACCCTCCTACCTGGCACCGAATCCTCTCGTCTATCGCTCCGCTGGTTCGCGATCCCAAGTATCCACCACCGGTCGTCGTCAACAACTGCGTGAAGCCCAGGCTTTCAACTGCACCGTCACTCTTGATTTCAAATAACACTCCCAACTCCGCCAGCGACACCAGCTCTCGTTCCACCACGACGCAGCCATCTCGCCTCATCCATCGCACGGCCGTCCGCACACCTTCCTCGACGCCCTCCAGGCGACTGACCCCACGCCCCGACGCACCGAGGTCCGCTTTGATCAACCACCGTCCACCGGTCGCCAGGCAATCCCGAAGGACAGAAGCCACTTCGTCGACATCCTCAACCACGATCGCGCCTGCTCCGGCCTGCCCGTTGGCAACTTCCCACCTGGCGGCCCAGCTGCGTCGATTGACCCGAGCTACAGCGGCCACGTCAGGGCAGTCAACCGCCCCAAAAGACTGCATCGCCTTTTCGCGCACTCTCTGGCTCCACCCCCACGGAATCACCGCAGACGGTGCTACGGGCCACTCCTCGTCGACATTCCGAACAACATCGCCGGGTCGCAGCATCGGCAGGAAACAGCCCGCCAGGCCCGACGTCGCCTGAATGATGTCTCGCCGAACCGAAAGCCCCAACAACTCCATTTCAAATTGAAAGTTCGGAACGAAGACACGTGACACAACAACTCCGCAGTTTCCAGCCTCGAGTAGCCGACTCTTAGCAATGAGTGATCGATGGACACGCCTCGTGCGCCCCATCGCATCCTCTTTCGTCTCAGTGGTCAAGGATGACTGCGCGGCCGATTCGCTCGATTAGCATCATCGGGCTGGTGGTGTCGGTGGGTTGTGCCGCGCTACCAGGCAAGTTACGCCTGGAGTCTCCCCCGCTCCTCACCATCCGACATCACCATCACCGCCCACGGAAACCAAGTGTGGGTCGATTCTGGTGTCGATGCTACCGTCGAACAACACCTGTTCTTTACGGCTTCGAGTTAGATCACGACTCGCACACCGCTGCGTCCCATTGGTATGGCCTGGCGCGGACGTACTTCTCCGCCCTGTAGAGCCACGCCACGAGTCGCCCGTGCCGCGTGTCATCAACTGCCCTCGTACGGCTCAGGCCTCGCCGGCGTTCTGAGGAGTTTCGACCTGGCGATGGCAAACTACCGCCCCACTTCGGACGGCAACTTGGCTGGATCGCGTTGCCGACTTCGTGATCAACACCGATCACCGGATCCCCGCCCAGATGTTCGTCTCGCCCCGCCGCACCCCAGCTCTCTCTAAAAGACGATCTCCAGCTCCTGCTCCTCCTTGAGCAACCTGGACCGAATCCGGATACGATCTCGCACCAGGCGCCTCGCAGGAGGCACACGGACAACCAGTTGTGTCACGCGGTTGACCACTGGCAAAAAGTCTCCCTTGCGCAGTCCGACGAGTTTCCCGTCACGCACAGTCAACGCGACATCAGTGCGACCAACCCATCTCGGATCCCAGGGGATTTGCTGTCGATAGGAGTCTGTTCCACGCACCTCCCCTGTCAAATCCGTGGCGCGATAGCGACGGACAATCTTCGGCAAACGGATTTGAATGACAATCCTGTATTCCTGCTCCGGTTTCGGGTCCTTCGGGACCGTCCACACCGAAAAACTCCCTTTGGTCACAACCTTGGCGCCAGGGGGTGCCGTGACGTATTCCGCTGCGGGATTCTCGGCGGCCTGCATCTCTGTCGGATCGACGTAGTCCAGGACAGCCTTCTCAAGAGAACGCTCCAGGACGTCGGACGGAGCGTCCAGCAGCACGGTGTCCATGCGGCTCGCCGCCTCCTGCGGTGCCACACGTGCCAACTCAAGATCGCCACTCACAGATTCCGGAAGTGAGGGTGCCTCCTCGATCGCCTGACCCCACTGCGTCGACAGAGGCCTTTGTTCGCGCAGGGAATCCAACACGAGAACTGACAACGCTGCCAGCACCAGGCTGTGCACCAGCAGCGACGACCCGAGGCCCATTGCGCCAGCACGCCGCACTTCTGCGGGCACCCCCATTGTGTCAGGCCCGCCTTCGGTGGGCGTGATCTCAATGCGGGTGGGACGACGCCAACCCGGCAGCCCCTTGGGTCGTTGCTCTGGCCGTACCACCACGCACCCCGGATTTGGTGACCGCTTCAATGATCAGTCTAGCTCGGCGTCGCTTCTCCTGACGACACCATCCTGGCAACTTTTCGGCCGGCCACTGACAACGGCAGGCGTTCGACCGCGACAGGTGACATCCACCGCCAGTCCGTCCCCGTGCCGAGTTCGCCGGACACCCATTCGAACTGTACCACGTGAAGGTGCAGGCGAAAGCGCGTCACACTGTGGTGCACCCGTCCCACCCATCTCTGAAACCTGACCTCCACACCTCTTTTCAACCACTCTCGCTCAAGCTGTCCCGCATGGTCCGGAGTCTCCAGCAATTCCGAACTCAATTCGAGTGCCGGAAAGCCCCACAACCCTCCCCACCGTCCGCCATCCGGATGCCGTACCACGAGCCACTCATTCTTCTGCCTGAGTATGGCCAACGACTCGTGGACATCGGTGACAGTCGGCCTGGGTGTTTTTCGAGGAATTTTGCTCACGAGTCCATGAGTTGCCGCGCCACAGGAACTCCTCAACGGACAACGGGCACAAGCGGGTTCGGCCACACAGACCGTGGCCCCCAGGTCCATCAAGGCCTGATTGAATTGTCCCGGGTCTTGTCGCGTGACCAGCCGATTCGCCAGTGCCCACAGCAGTCGCTTCCCTTGCGTATTGCTGACGTCACCCTCAAAAGACAGTAGACGCGCGTACAACCGTTGTGTATTGGCTTCCACGATCCCGGCGGGATTGCCAAACGCGAAAGACGCCACGGCTGCGGCAGTATAGGGACCCACCCCCGGCAGAGCTTCCAACGCGTCCACGTCACGTTGCCAGCACCCTCCCCAGTCCTTGACAACCACCTGCGCCGCACGCCTCAGGTTGCGAGCACGCGTGTAATAGCCGAGCCCTTCCCACGCTTGTAACACTTCCTCTTCGCGTGCGCTAGCGAGGCAGTTGACGGTCGGAAATCTCTTCAGAAAACGCTCAAGATACGGGATGACGGCCACAACCGTCGTTTGCTGCAGCATGATCTCCCGGACCCACACTCGGTACGGGTCACGTTCTCCGCGCCACGGCAGATTGCGTCCCTCTCGTTCGTACCAGCGGCGGACCTGTCGGCGCACCCGGCAGATCCACGCCGAGTCAAACTCGCCTGTCCCCAAGGCGTCCGATGTCATGCCTCGTCCGCGCCTTGGTCCAACTGACTGCCGTCAAATCGCCTGGGAAGTAGTTCCGACAGGCGTGTCTCGACCCGGATTCCAGAAGTTGTTACCAACAGGACATCAAGTTCCTCGCAGAATTCGGCCAGCACCTGCCGGCATGCCCCACACGGGGCCACCGGGCTGCTGACATCCACCACCACGGCCAGTCGCTGCCAATCTGTTACGCCCGCTGCCACAGCCGCTGCCACGGCATTCCTTTCCGCGCATACGCAAAGACCATAACTGGCATTCTCCACGTTGCAGCCGACGAACATCTCACCGCTTGACGACTCCAGCGCCGCACCCACCAGGAATCCTGAATACGGCGCATGGGCTCTCAGGCGGATTTCGGTCGCCGCGGCAATCAGACGGTCCACAGGCCAACTCCCTACAGAAACATCCCCGCCATGGTTGCCGTCATCCAGGACGCCATGGCTCCGCCCAGCATCGCTCTCGGAGCTAACCGCGCGAGATCGCTCTTGCGGGAAGGGGCCAAGGGGGTGATGCCTCCGATCTGGATTCCAATCGATGCAAAATTGGCGAAGCCGCATAGGGCATAAGCTGCCATTTGCGCAGACCGTGTGTGTTCAAATCCTCCCTGCCCCGTCTCTGTGGCAAGCGCCGACTGCAATTCTGTGAACGCCACGAATTCATTGACCGACACCTTCGTTCCCAACAGGCCACCAAACAGTTGGCAGTCGTGTGCCCCTTCGACCCCCATCATCCATGCCACCGGCGAAAAGACCCACCCGAAGATCTTTTGAAGTGACAGCCCTTTCAAAAGCGGAAAACCAGCTCCCCAACTGCTCTCACCGATGGCCTCCAAGGGCCAGTTGATCAGTGCCACGAGACCAGTGAAGGCAATCAACATCGCGATCACATTCAGCCACAGCTTGAGACCGTCCGTCGTCCCGTTCGCCGCGGCCTCCACAAGGTTGTTGGCCGTCCGTTCGATGCGAAATGCAACAGCACCCCTTGTGACTGACTCTTCTTGTTCCGGCAACATGATCTTGGCGACCAGAAACGCCGCGGGTGCACTCATCACGGAGGCTGCCAGCAAATGCGGCCCGTAGTCTTCTCCGATCACGCCGATGTAGACCGCCAAGACGGAACCCGCAATCGTGGCGAAGCCGCCAGTCATGAGAGCATTGAGTTCAGACTGGGTCATTTTGTCAATATACGGACGGACAACCAACGGCGCTTCTGTCTGCCCAACAAACACATTCGCAGCCATGGCCATCGACTCGGCACCCGACACTCCCAACACGACCGTCATCACTCGAGCCAGGGCATACACGAGCAACTGCATCACCCCCATGTGATACAGAACGGCCATCAACGCTGAAAAAAAGATGATTGCGACCAGGCCCCGACCGGCGAACGCGAATATGAACGCCTGCTTCGTCCCAACCGCTTCAGCCATGGCTGCCGGATCTGCCAGCGGCCCAAATACCAGCACCGCCCCCTGCTGCGCCATACCGATCAGTTTTTGCACAACGCCCGAGAGCGACTCAAAGAATTGATACCCCAGGCTCGTCCCCAGGATCAGGCCTCCAAGGACCGCCTGCATGGCCAGCCCGAACACGACAATCCGCCACGGAAACTTCTTGCGATCTGACGAAATTCCCCAGGCCACAAGACAGAAGAAACACAGGCCAACAAGACCTCGTGCGATCATCATGGCTGGAGCTCACCGGAAGTGGACCCGTCGATCCTATCGACGACCAAGCGTGTTGGCACGTCAAGCGGATCACCGATTGACACAGCCGCCCGGGCGTGTGTTACCGCCTGGGCGAGCCGCCGTTCATCGTCACCGTAGATTGTGAGAAGCTCGGTCCCTGCCGACACCTCGTCTCCCGCAGACACATGAAGCACCAGGCCGGCCGAACGAGCCCCCTTCCCCTCTCCCCCCGGACCACCACCCAGGACTTCAGCGGCAGCCAGCCCCAGTTTCAGTGCATCAAGCTCCACCACGTGGCCACCATGCTCGGCCCGAACCCTTTCGGAGAACCGAGACACACCCATGACCTCAGGCCGTTCGACGACGCATGCATCGCCCCCCTGGGCCTCGACCATACCAACAAAACGTTCCAGTGCATCGCCGGCCAGCAGTTTAGCTTCCGCAAGCAGCACCGCGGCCTCCAGGTCAGCCTCTTGTCCCGCGACGACCAGCATTTCGGCGACGAGCCTCACCGACAGGTCGAGCAGGTCACCCCGAACCTCGCCCTTCATGCATTCGATAGCCTCGACCACTTCCAACGCAGCACCAACACTCCGGCCGAGTGGACGTGACATTTCGGTCACCAACGCCGTGGCAGGCAGTCCCGCCGCCGCCGCCGACTCCACCAGCGCATGAGCCAGCGACCGGCTCTGTTCCAATTCGGGGAACACGGCACCGCAACCGGTTTTGACATCCAGAACCAAACCCCCGATGCCCTCTGCCAGCTTCTTGCTCAGAATCGATCCACAGATGAGTGGAATGCTGTCAACGGTCGCCGTTTGATCTCTCAGCCCATACAACACCGCGTCCGCGGGGGCCACCTCCCGACTCGCCCCGCTGATCACGCATCCGACCTTATTGACCACAGACACCATCTCTTCGGAAGTCAGTTCCACGCGGAACCCGGGAATCGCTTCGAGCTTGTCGAGCGTACCTCCGGTATGCCCCAGTCCTCGGCCGGACAGCATCGGGACGGCAACCCCGCAGGCGGCAGCCAGCGGCGCGACGATCAAGGATGCCTTGTCGCCCACCCCTCCGGTGGAGTGCTTGTCTACTGCCGGGCGGTCATAAACCGCTTCCGGAATTCGACGACCGCTTTCCGTCATCGCTGAGACGAGCCTGCCAGTCTCCTCGACATCCATGCCGCGAATGGCCACGGCCATCAGCATGGCCGCTCCCTGTGCGTCCGTCCAACTGCCGCTGGCCATGCCATCGGCCCATGCCACACAGTCAGCAGCCGAAAGCCTCTGACCGGATCGCTTCCTGGCGATCATATCTCGAGGCGACATCAGCGGCGGTCCTTACGGCCAGAAGCCTAGACGTCGTCGATCCAGTCATCGAAGAAGGTGAATTCCTCATCCAGCTCGCCGTTGGAATTCCCCAGGCTGGCCACCGCAAAATCGACGCCCTTGTCGTTACCAGGGCCACCACTGAGAACGTCAGTCCCGGTCTGCCCCTTGATGTAGTCGTCACCATCCTCGCCCAGCATCACGTCACGGTCGTTTCCGCCAAACATGCGGTCATTGCCGGTGCCACCCAGCAACGTGTCCTTGCCGGCATTTCCGTTCAGCACATCGTCGCCGGACCACCCAGAGAGACCATCGGCCCCCGACCCGCCACGCAACGTATCATCTCCATCACCGCCATTGAGGATGTCGTCGCCGTTGTCGCCAAGAAGAGAGTCGTTGCCAACACCACCCTTGAGCAGGTCGTTGTCACGCTGGCCATAAAGAATGTCGCTGCCACCGTGGCCTTCGAGCGTGTCCTGTCCTGACCCGCCATAGAGCGTATCATTGGCGCCGTTGCCAACGACGCTGTCGTTTCCAGGTCCGCCGTTCAAACGGTCGCGATTACTGCCTCCAAGCAAGACGTCATCGCCGGCTGACCCCCACAGGATGGCCTGTCCGCTAAAGCCGCTGGCATCCAGCACGTTGGCCCCAGCGCCACCGGTCAGTTTCACCTCTTCAAAATTGGCAATGATGTCATTGCCCAAGCCGCCTGTCAGCTGAATATCGTCAACGGTCAGATCCTGGTCGGCCCATTCAAAGAGCCGGTCATGGTCATTGCCAGGTCCGCCGTCCAGGCTGTCGTTCCCGGCTTCACCCTTGATCGTGTCATTGGCGCCCTGGCCTTGGACGGTGTCGTTACCGGCGTTGCCAACGAGGTAATCCTTGCCGCCGCCTCCCTGGATAAGGTCGTTACCGTCGCCACCCTCGATGCGGTCATTTCCGCCGTTACCGTTGAGGAGATCGTCGGCATCACCGCCGATCATCGTGTCACGACCATTGCCGCCGAACATCGTGACAGGAATGGTCGATCCCGCAGCACTGAAGAAGTTGTCTTTCTGGTTTTCGCGAGGAATCGAGAAGACAGGGTTGCCTTCACTGTCAACTCGTGTCTTACGGCCACCGTCAAAGAGCACCTGCTCGATGTTGTCGAGCACGTCATCACCGAGGTCACCCGACACGGTATTGCCGGTCAGCACCAGCGACCCTTCCGCCAGCAATTCCTCAAACAGGTCTGTACCAGCACCACCGTCAATAACATCGTTGCCTCCGGCGCCGCGTATCCGGTCATCACCGTCACCAGCGTCGACACTGTCGTTTCCAGCATTGGCATTGATAAAGTCGTCGCCGGCCCCCGCGATATTCGTGTCGTCACCAAATCCGGCAATCAGAGTGTCGTCCCCATCTCCAGCGATGAGCAGGTCGTCGCCGCTCTTGGCATTGATCTTGTCATTGCCGTCACCGCCGTCGACAAAGTCGTCGTTCTTGCCGGCAGTCAGCGTGTCATTCCCATCACCGCCGATGATCGAAACATCCCCCAGGTTGTAGCCACCGGCGTGAATCACGTTAGCGGACAGTCCACCCGTGAGTTCAAATTCCTCGACACTTGAGTACCCGTCCGACGCCGAGGCGGTAAAGCTACCACCAATCGGCCAGCTGCCGATTTCGATCTGGGTATTGGTCAAGCGTTGATCAAGGTCGCTCGTTTGCTCGACACGGTCGTTTCCAGTCCCTCCATTGAACTGATCATCACCGGCCGACCCCACAAACAGGTCATCCCCACCGGCACCATTCAGCGTCACCGATCCGTCAAATCCGGATGCATCAAACGAGTTGTCCCCTTCGCCTCCGGCCAGTTCGGCTGCCTCAATCCCGACCAGTGAATCGGTCCCCTCGCCAATCACAGTCAGGGCGGCGTTGGTCAACACAAAGTCCGCGTCTGCCGTTTCAAACACCACATCCACATCGGTCGGTGCCCCGTCGCCTCCGAACACCTGGTCAACACCGGCCCCGCCGCCGGGCGAGTCACTTCCGGCACCGCCATTCACAGTGTCCGAACCCGCACCGCCCGTCAGCAAGTCGTCTCCGGCTCCGCCTTCGAGGTGTAGATCGGCCAGGTAGTTGTCGGCAGTGATCGTGTCATTTCCGTCACCACCATTCACGGTGACACCGGCTGACAGCGTAGCGTCCATGGGATCCAGCGTCACAACATTGTCGCCGGCACCCGCGTTGACGACGAATTCGTCGGTCGGGTTGGCAAACGTGAAGACTCCAAACGTCGAGGTTCCTGTGCTTTCAAAGAGTGAATTGCCGACACCCGAGCCATTCCTGGTACGCATCTCGTGATCGCCTGCAAACGACGAATCCAGGGTAAATGTCCGGTTGTCAGCGGGTGTCTGATCAATCGTTGCCTCAACCTGCTGGTAAGTCACCTGTGCGCCGTCCAGATCGATGGTCCCTTCACCATTCGCTGTGATGTTGTACGTGACATCCGAGAACGCTGTAGCCGCATTCTTCAGTTGAACGGCATCGGCTCCCTGTTCGGCAGCCCCAATCAGCTGCAGGCCACCCGTCGGGACGGGCGATCCATTGACGAAGTCAACAACGAACAGGTCGTCGACGACTCCGCTCTGGTCCCCCGTCAACACCAATGCATCCACTGTGTCATAGAGGCCGGCACCGAGGTCCGGTGTGTCGTTTCCAAAAGGCACACCATTGAGCAGCACCTGGATTTCCGATCCCAGCAGTGAGATGTCCCAGACGTCAGGCGGATCCTCATCGTTGACAATCGTGCCCGTGCCATTGTTGAAAGTGGCGTCATTGTCGGGCAGCCCGTCCTTGGTGGCATTTCCGAGGTTCAGCACAAATCGCTCATCGGGCTCGAGCAGCACATCACCGTTCACCGTCACCTGGGCCTGGACCGTCGTCACACCGGGATCAAATGTGAGGGTACCAGTCGCCGCGTCGTAATCATCTCCCGACTGCGCGGCCCCGCTCGTCGTTGCAATCTCGACACTCGGATCGGTGCCTCCGGTGAGGTTGTTGCTGCCGAGTTGAATCTCGCTCACATCGACGCCAGAGAGGCTGCCGACGAATTCGATCGTGACCGGCGCGACATTCAACGGACCTCCGGTGACACTGACATTTCCGGGGCCGATATTGGCGAGAGCTTCGAGCGCCTCAAGTACACTGTCATTGGAAGTACCCGTCGCCGGGGCGCTGTGGCTGATGGGAACCGTCGTTTGTGCATCGTAAACCAGCGTAAAGTCACCGCCACTGGGCGCCCCTGCCAGCGTCACTGACTGGACTTCGTCACCATTGGCAGTCGAAAATTCCACAGTGACCGGGACGGCGCTCGGATGAAGAAGGTTCACGTCCAGGGACATGCTCTGCGGCCCGAAATCCCCCTCCAGTGCCGACGCACTGACGACGACGAATTCAGTGTCGTCGTTTCGAATCGTTCCCTCACCGACACCATCCTCAACGTTGACCGACGCGTTCGGAAGGGTCAGCAACACAATTTCATCGGGCTCCACCGCGGTGTCGCCATTGACAGTCACGGTCACAGTCTGGGTCAACTGCGCCGGGTCTGTGGGGTCCAGAAATGTCAGTGTGCCTGACAGCGCATCGTAATCATTGTCGGCCTCCGTCGCAGTGGCGTCGGCGGTTGCATAGTCGACGGTTATCGTCTGTGGTGTATCGATCGCCTGCAGCAGGCTGACCGTGTAGACCAAGTCCACTGTCCCGCTGTCAGACTCAATCACGGTCGGATCGTCCACAACGACGGCAGTGTCATCATTCAATACTGTGATCGTCGACTGATCCTGCTCGAGATCGGCGTTGACCGGATTGGAGAGTTCTACAAACAGCGTCTCGCTCGTTTCCACCATCGCATCGCCGTAAACCGGTACGATGACTGTCTTGGTCAATTCTCCGGGGGCGAACACCAGCGTCCCCGCCACCGGCTCATAATCACTGCCCTGGAAGGCCGTGCCGTCGACGGTTGCAAAATCAACGGTCACGTTCTCGACGCTGATGCTCGACAGAATCACCGACACCTGGACGTCGGTCGCCCCGCTGTTCCCCTCGACCACCGAGACGTCGTCGGTCATCAAGGTCAGGAAGGCCACTTCGAATGATCCGATGTCGCTTTCGTCATTCAAAGGACGAGTGGAGCCACGCTGATCAACGGTCTCATCGCCCCCGGTGTTGTTTCCGGCATCGATCGCGGGGCTGTTCGGCAAAAGCCGATGGGTTCTTGTGGCCCCGCCGTTGTCACGGAGAACCGGATCGATGATCGGATCGAACGGACTGACGGTTGACCCTACCTGGTCGTCGAGGAGCAAGTTGGTGATTCCTGTCGCCGTCCCGGCGTCACCGACCAGGTTATTCCCCTGGCTGACAAAGTGACCTCGAATGTCATTGTTCGCATCGGTCGCCTCGTTGCCAGCCACCAGGGTGTTGTGCAGCGTCACAACTCCTCCATCGGAGGCGACACCAGCCGTATTGATGGCCGTATTCGACGTGACCGTCACCTGTTGCCCCGTGGCCGCACCAAAGTTCATCACGCCTCCGCCAACCGCAGCGGTATTGCTCGACACCGTACTGTTGGTCAAGGTCAGAATGTCCTCGTTGTAGATGCCGCCGCCGGAGACTCCGGCCACGTTTTCTGCCACGGTGCTCTGGGAGACCACAAGGTCAGTCGTCCCCTGCAGGCGCACCAGGGCACCAGACGCGTGCGGCGACGCCACGGTGCCATTGACACCGCGAATCACCGACAGGTCGTTTCCGTTGATGCCCGTCACCGTCATCGCTTCGTGGCCCACCATGACGTCGAAATTCCCGGCATTCGGGAATGCCGCAGCTGCATCCAGCGTGATCGTGGTCGCGCCAATTGAGGCCGGAGCTGACAGGCGGTCTTGAATCGTCTGGTTGAACAGCCCGCCACCTCGCGTCCCGGCGGTGTTACCGGACACCTCCGTTGTCAACAACGTGACATTCCGCTGATTGTAGAGGGCTCCGCCCTGTGCCTCGGCGACGTTGTCTTCCAGTGTCGCATTACTGGATGTCACTGACCCACTATCGACGAGCGTGACGGTGGCTCCATCTGGGTGTGCAGACGCGGTTGTTCCATTGACGCCACGTGTGACCGTCAGCACGTCCAAATCGATGCAGGTCACCTGCATCTCTTCAGCATCAATCCTCAAGGTGAAGTCGACAGCTCCTCCATCGGCGGAGGTGCCACATGCCGTGGCCAGGAACGGGTCCACCGCCCCGACGATCGCTTTCGGCATCGCAGAGGCATCTGTCAGTTCAATAATTCCCTGTGTCGCGTCGATCGCACCGTTGAGCGAGTCATGGCGGAAGTTGTAGACACCACCACCCTGGAGCGTGGCCAGGTTACCTGAGATCCCAGCGTCATCCAGGCTCAACGTCCCCGCATTGAACACACCGCCACCGCGTGCCGCGCGACTGTCGACGACTCTGGTTTCGGTCATCGTGACGGATCCCGAGTTGAACACGCCACCACCATCCCCCGTCGTCCCGGCATCACCGTGGGCAATCGTCACACCCGTCAGGTTGAGTGTCACACCATCAAACACATGAAACACGCGATCGATGTGATCTGCATCGATGATCGTGAGACCGGGCCCCGAACCCAGGATGTCCAGGTCCTCGGTGATGTCCAAGTCGCCGCTACGCGAGGCGTCCTCATTGATGCCTGCGAGACTCAGCAGAAACGTCCCTGGGGGCAATATGATCGTATCGCTGCCTGGTCGGGCGTTTGCCTCCATCACGGCAGCCCGGAAGCTGCTGTTGCCGTCCAGATCGGCGCTCACACCATCGCCCGGATTGACATCCGTCGTGTCAAGAAAACTGTTGACAACGAATCCACTTTCAACCGAACCGATATCAATCGTGGCCGTTCCGTCACCGTCCCCGTCGAAGATTCTTGCAAATCCGCGCTGGTCCGAGCCTTCCGGATTGACGTTGTCGCCCGCATCACGTGCCGGACTGCCGAACTGCAAGGCGTGAGTCAGAGTCGGACCGCCGTTGTGTGCGAGAACGAAGACCATGGGATCGAGCTCGCTGCCTGCCGCTCCAGCAAGGTCGCCGTTGACTCCATCAACGATCGTGGTGACGCTCCCGATATCACCTACGAGGTTGTGACCTGCGGAGATGATCTGACTACCCGTGATATCAGGATCGGTCGCCGCCGTGTTGTTGCCGACGATCGTATTGCGGACTTGCAACTCATCTGGAATCACGGAGCTGTTGTGCACTCCGCCACCCAGCGTGTTCGCGACATTGTCAACAACCGTCACACTGTTGATCGACATGTTTCCGGCGTTGGACAGACCTCCACCGGTATCGGCGGAGTTGGCAGTGAAACTCATGTTGGCCACGACCGCGTCCGACGCACTGCTGTTGAACAATCCTCCGCCGAGTGCTTCGGCCACGTTCAGATGCACCAACGATTCCGAAAGCGTCAGCGTGGCCGAACCTTCGTTGTAGAGGGCACCGCCGCTGGCACCGGACTCGTTGCTGGTGAGACTCGTGAACGTCACCGTTACCTGGCCGGTGTCCGCGAGGAAGAGGCCACCACCGTCGCTCTCCGCCTCGTTGCTGGCGATGACCGCTGAGTCAATCAGGACCGTTCCAATATCGTCGTTGTAGATGGCACCGCCGCGATTTTCGGCCTTGTTCTGGGAAATCGTGGTCGCGTCAACCGCGAGGCTTCTGGCAGACGCGATGGCCCCGCCGTTGGCGGCCTGGTTATGGGTCAGACTGCCTGCCTGCAAAGTCACAAACCCGTTGTTCTCGATACCACCGCCCCGCCCACCGGCGGTGTTGAGCGTCAGAACGTCATCGGTGCTCAAGACTGTGCCATTTGACGCATTGAAGATCGCGCCGCCATCGCCGTCTGCCTGGTGCCCCGAATAAATGGACCGTTCACTGTCCAAGACGCCGTCGTCGTTGTAGATCCCGGCCCCGTCGGCGCTCGCACGGTTTGCTGTGAAGGTCGAATTGTTGACCACCAGGTCGCTGGCCAGCTCGTTGAACACACCGCCACCATCTGAGGCAACATTGATGGAAAACCGACTTGACGTCACGGTCAGGGCACCTGCGTCGTTGTTGTAGGCTCCGCCTCCCTGGCCCACCGCCGAGTTATTGACGATCGAGCTGTTCAGCAGGATGACGTCGGCGTCGAGGTCGTTGTAGATGCCACCTCCATCGTTGCCAGCTGTGTTGTCCTTGATCGTCGAATGCCGAACAGTGATTGATGCGTCGTCGTTGTTGAAGACTCCGGCCCCGTCGAACGCGAGATTGCTGCTGACAACACTCTCGTCAATCGTCAACGTCGCCTGCGACGTGTTGTAGACGCCACCACCGCTTGCCTGCGACTGGTTGCCCGAGACCGTAACGCCAGACACAACCAGAACGCCGCTGTTGTAGACGCCACCGCCCTCTGAACTGCCGGTCACGGCACCGCCAACAATACGCGTGTCCTGGATGCGGGCCGTCACGCCACCGAGCACCTCAAACGCCCGGTCAATGCCATTGGCATCGATGGTCGTTCCACCCTCCAATTCATCCCCGGCACCAACGATCACAAGACGTCCTGTGACGTCCTTGATGTCGAGGTCGCCTGATGCATCATCGGCCTCACCTCGCTGCCAGGTGTCGACTGCGTCAACAGCCATCAAATTGCCCGGCGTATCAGTAATCCCGGAACCGGAAGCCTCCAGCGTCAACCGATACAAGCCATCAATGGATGTGAAGCTGTTCAGGTTTATCGTGTACTCGGTAGGACTGACCGCAATCACAACCGCGTTGCTGTCGAACTGTCCGTCCCTGACGAACCCACTGCCGATGTCGCGTTCGAGTTTGAAATCATCGATTCCAACTCCCGTCACAGGCTCGTCGAACAGGATTGTGACCACTCCAACATTGGTCAACCTGGGATCCGGCGTTACATCAACAATGTCCGCCGTCGGTGCCACTCCGTCCGGCCCCTTCTGCCACTGATCCTGCGCGTCCGCGACCAGGGGGTTGCCGGCCAGGTCCTGGATTCCCGAACCGTTTGCACCAAGCGTCAGCGTGTAGTCCCCATCGACGTTGGTGAACTGTCCGCTCAGGTCAAGCGTATATTGCGACGGCGTCACCTCGACGACGTTGAGGGTATCGATCGGGATAACGGAGTTGCCACCGCCCCCTCCGAAGTCGACTTCGAGCGTAAAGTCGCCGATGTCAACACCGGTCACCGGTTCCGTAAAATCAATGGTAACCACGCCCGCGTCAGTGCTACGGGGATCCGGCTCAACGTCCACGATATCGGCACGGGGTGCATAGACATCAGGGCCCGTCAGCCACGCATCGCTGGCATCATCGACGAGTGGATTGCCGGACAGGTCCACAATCGTCCCGGCAGCGGCGTTCAGCGTCAGCTCGTAGATGCCGTTCACGTCCGTCACAGAGCTGAGGTCCAACGTGAACTGCGAATTCGACCCTGGAACCTCCGTCACGGTGATTCCCGTCAACGGAATGACCACCGGCCCACTGCCTGTCTCGCGCGTCAGCACAAAGTCCGGTGCGCCGTCAGTCGTCGTGTCAACGTTCAGTACATCTTCGTCGAATTCGATCGACACCACGCCGACTGCGGTGTCGCGAGGGTCGGGATCGATGTCGATGATGTCCGCCGTGGGACTCTCCAGGTCCGGCTCAGTGATTGTCAACGTGTACGTTTCGGGCCCCAGCACAATCGTGTTCTCACCCGCCAGGGCATTGGCTTCCTGCAGCGCCGCCCGCAACGAGATCTGTCTGCCCACCACGAGCAGGTCACCATCCACCACGCCGTCTCCAGGTCCCGACGTGTCGACCAGATCCTCTGTTGTATTCACGAAGAAATTGCCGAATTCGACGGCACCAATATCGACCGTTGCCACGAAGTCGGAATCGGGCCCGTCCAGGATCCGCAGTGCGCCACGTTGTTCATCACCCACCGAAGCAGAGACGCCCGCATTGTTTCCGCTGTCAATGGCCGGGCTTCCAAGCTGCAGCAGGTGAGTCTGCGTCGGTCCACCGTTGTCCAGGAGATCCTCATCGATCAACGGGTCCACCAGCCCGGACGGCTCGCCGACAATATCGCCACTCGCGTTTGGCAAACCCGCTGGGAATGAAGCGGCTGCGCCCGAGTTGTTTCCAACCAGGTTGTTACCCAGCGTGACAAATGTGCCGGCCAGATCGGGGAAGTTGAATTCCGCCGTATTTATGGCCACGAGTGTGTTTTGCAAGCTCGTGGTACCGGCCCCATTGATGCCACCGCCTTCTCCGTCGGCCGCATTCTTTGTAACCGTCGCATTGACCAGCGTCATATCCGCTTCGTTGCGTACACCCCCGCCATCGCGGTCCGCAACGTTGCCTGAAATCGTGACATTGACCAGCGTTGCGTTGGCGGACGCAATGCTGACCAGCCCGCCCCCATCGAGACTGCTTCGGTTGCCCGAGATTGTTGAATCCTGGATGGTCAGCGGACCGGTGTTCCGGATGCCTCCGCCATCACCGCCAGCCGTGTTCGAGATGATCGTTGATCGTTCGATCGTCAAGGGACCGCTGCTGTTGACGCCGCCGCCGCTATCCTCGGCAACATTGTTGCTGATGACGACATCGGTCAGGGTGAGATCCCCACCGCTACGAATGCCCGCGCCGTCCTCGCTGCCGGCCAGCTGTCCGCCGGTGATCGTCACTCCGGAAATCGATGCCTGGACACCACCAAACACTTGCAAGACGCGGTCCAACCCTTCGGCATCGAGGATCGTCGTGCTCGCCCCGTCACCGATGATGGTGAGGTCCTGCCGGATATCGAGATCGCCGGACACCGCATTGTCTTCACTGGCGCCAGCAAGTGTCAGGCTGTAGGTCCCTTCGGGCAATGCAATCACATCGCTACCGGGCAGAGCATTGGCCTCCTGAATCGCAGCTCGCAGCGTGATCTGTTTGCCCGGAGTTCCGAGATCGACATCGACGATGCCGTCACCCAACGGAGTGGCATCGACCAGGTCGAGGTCGCTGTTAACCGTGATCACGGTGTCCAACACCCAGGATTCGGACGCATCCAAGACAAATGGTTCCCCAGAGACTGCCTCAATGATGCCCGCGTCGGCGGCCACCAACCTGAGTTCGTACGCCCCATTCACCCCGGTCACACTCGTCAGATCGACCTTGTAGTGGTCTGTACTCACTTCGGTCAGAGTCAGTTCATCGAGATCCAGCAGCAAGCCGTCCCGGCGCAATTCGAGGTCGCCGAGATCCACGCCGGTGACCGCAACCGGCACCCCCAGTGTGTCGGTGAAGTGAAGGTCCACGATCCCAACAGGCGTGATCCTGGGGTCGGGAGACACGTCACTGAACGTCGCCACCGGCCCGGTGTTGCCCTTTTCCCACCCGACCGTAATATCCACGACCAGTTCGTTCCCAACGGCATCGACGATACCACTGCCAGCCGCCTGAGTGCTCAATTCGTACACACCATCGGCCGTGGTGACCGCCGCCAGATTGATCGCGTATCGCCGCGGCGTAATCTCGACAACGGAAGCACCCGTCAACGAGACCGGGACACTGTCGCGAGTCAGAGAAAAGTCACTGATGTCGACTCCGCTTACGTCCTCGTTGACGTTCATCGTTACAAAGTCGACCGGAGTGATCCGCGGATCTGGCGTCACGGCGTCGAAGCTGACGGTCGGGGCGAATGTATCCGCAGCAGTGGTGGTCCAGGAAACCAGTCCGTCAGCAGCGAGCCCGTTCCCTGCCTCGTCGGCGATCCCTGACCCCAATGCTGTCAGACTCAACTCGTAGTCCCCGAATGCGTCCGTCACTCGGTCAAGCACCAGGCTGTAGCGTCGCTCATAATCCTCATTGCTACCCGGCAACAAAGACACCTCGGACGGATCCAATGTGACAGGGTTCGGCCCTGTTCCGGTATTGAGCGTCAATTCAAAATCGTCCAGTCCCACCTCGTCTCGTTCGACCGGCTCCGAAAAGACGACGTTGACGACGTCGACGTCCTCTGTCCGGGGATTCGGATCGATCGCCAGTATTGTGACTGTGGGATCTGTGCTGTCGGTCACCCAGCTGGCTGTCACGTCGTTGGGGAGCGAATTGACTGCGACGTCCGCGATCCCGCTGTCCCTGGCAACCAGCCGCAGCTCGTACGTCCCTTCCGAGACCGTGACTGCGGACAGGTCGAGCGCATAACTGTCAGGGCTCGTTTCCGACAACGTCACCCCTGCACCCAGCGACACATCCTGACTGTCACGCGTCAGGACGAAATCGTCCAGCGTCACACCGGTCACATCCTTGGTGAAGTCGACCTGAACAACGCCCACATCGGTGGCCCGCGGAGTTGAGATCGCGGAGAACGAACCAGAAGGCGATGTGATATCGGTTGACCAGCTGACCGATGTCGGCAACGTGATATTCTGCGCCTCATCGAGAATCGGCGTCACGATGTCGCTGTCCACGAGGCTCAGCGTGTAATCACCGGCGGCACCGGTCTTGAGGTTCAGATCCAACACGTACGAGTCGGCCGCGATCGCAACGGGTGCCAAGTCGTCGAGCAGGACGACCTCAGGACCACTGCCACTGTCGCGAACCAGCGTGAAGTCGTCGATATCGACCCCTGTCACATCCTCGTCAAAACTCAGAGACACGAGTCCCACGGCAGTGTGCCGCGGATCACCATCCGAGATGGTCAGTGTCGAGACCGGACGACTTTCGTCTCGCACCCAGAAATCTATGGCGCCGATATTCAACGAGTCGCCCTCGCCGTTGATGACGCGAGTGACAGTGTTCTGCAACGAGTTGGGATCACGATTGTCAGTGATATCAACGGTCACAGGCCCCGTGTCTTCGGTCAGAACACTCAGCTGGTACTCACCGTCGTTCTCCGTAACGTTCCGACCTTCCCAGATCACCTTGGATTCGGTTGCCACATTGCCCTGCAGCGAAACATCCGTCAGGACGATCGGCCGCCGATCCGAAAGTCCCAGTGTGGCCCCCTGGAACTCGATGAAGATCGGTTCATGCGGGAATGGCCCGCCGCTGACTGCCACATCGCCGGCGCTGACATTGGTCAGGGCTTCGAGCGCCGACTGCACGTCGCCGGCTGATGCGTCGTGTGGCAACAGGGCCGTCACCTGCGGGTTCGCCCCAGACGCCGTTGGTTCCAAGTTGTCAAAAGTGAGGGTGAAGTCACCTCCGGTCGCTCCGTTGATCGAAATCCGTTGTTCTTCATTCACATCCAACGGCAGATAGTAGGTCTTTCCGGTACCCTGGCGGATCGTCGTCACAGTGCCGACGGGCTCGGTGATCCCGGTCAGCTGATCACCATTCACGGTCATCGCTTCCTGGTTACGCCGCCACAGGTCGCCCACGAACTCCACCTGGACCGGAATACTCAATTCGTTGCCGTTCCCGGCGACACCATCCGCGTCGTAATACAGCGGACCGCCGGTCACGATGACGTTTCCGGGCCCGAGCGTGTTAATGGCCGTATCGTCCTCGAGAGCTGCTTGGATCGCCGCGGCGGTCCACCCATCGCCACCTGTGCCAAAGTCGATCGGATCGGACGTCTCGCCTTCGAACGTGACCGTGAAACTGCCCCCCGTGGGGACCTGTTTGAAACTGATTTCTTGGATCTCGTTGACCCCCGTGACGGTGATCCGCTCGACATTCACCAGGTCGAGGTTCTTGACCCATGTGCCTCCACTTGTGTAGTCCGATCCCGCCTTCGCACCTGAGCCTTCCGGGTCAGTTGTGATAACGGCGTCCTCATCGGTTTGGATGCCACCCTCGGTCAGACAAATCGGTCCCACCAGACACTGGCTGGATGCATCGGCCAACAGTTCAGGAACGTCCTGCAGCGCCAAATCACCGGTGAATTCTACAGTGAAGACCGACGCCGGCAGTGTCCCCGTGGCGCCCGCCGTGCTCACGGCCACGTTGCCGAGCAAGATCCATTCGCCGCCGCCCTGGTAGTTTCCGTCACCGACGCGATTCGAACCGTCGGCGAAGTTGAGCAGTTCAAACTGGTCATCGTCTACACGACGGATTTCGTGATCGTTGTTCGCCACGGTCGCGGACCCCAGTCCACTGACGGTCACGCCGGTCATCCGGATGACATCACCATCCTGGAGCTGATGGCCGGGAGAGGTGATCCGGATGGGGTCGCTGTTCACCAAGTCGTACACCGTACCCCGGTTCCCTGAAATCGAGGGCAACTCCTCGAGTGCCGTTTGAACAGTCGCAACGTCTGAGTTCCAGGCCAGCGGAGCCGTCGTATGCAGACCGCCCCTGACCAGCTCGGTACCAACAATAGTCGGCCCAGGTTCATCACCATCGACGTAGGTCTCCAGTGACGCCTCGAGGTTGACGAGGGTGGTGCCGTTGCCGGCGACACCGAGCGTATTGTGATTCTTGTTCCCCAGGTCCTTGACGAACTCAATCAACAGGTCGTTTCCAGGCAGCGGACCACCGCTCACCGTGACATTCCCTTCGCCCACGCTCGGGAGCGATTCGATCTCCGCCTGCACGTCCGCTGCGGTCGCATCGTAGTCCAGGTCTGCCGTCCAGCTTCCGTTGACGAGCAGCCTGAACGTGCCGGACACAGCACTGTCGGGGTCGGGGCTGCGCAGCTTCAACTTCTGCGTCTCGTTGATGCCGATCAGGTGAGTCTTGCACTCCGCCAACCCTCCCCCCAGTAACTCCGTCCAGCGGCAGAGCAGCAGCAAGGGGATTTGTGCATTCGGAGTCTCAATGACATCCAGGCCATCCGGCGACCACTCCGAGAGGATGTCGTTTTCGAGAAGCGTCAGGTCCACGATCTCGCCCGTGATTGGCTCGAGATCCCGTCCCGCCAGCCCCCCTTGAAATTCGATCTCGATCGGGGTCTTTCGGACTCCTTCCGTTTCGGTTTGCACCAGCAAATCGGCTGGACTGTTAGACAACGTGATCCATCTCGACTTCAACTCCAGCACATCCGTCGCCGACAAGAGGCGATCAAATTCGATCCGCAACGGTTCGCGGGGGAGTCCGTCCGGCGGAATGTTGATCGTGTCGGTGTAGGTGACGAGCACAGACCCATTTGGGACGCCATGCAGTGCTTCCAGCGAATACTGGACCGAGGACACACCTTCGGTCGTGGTTGACAGGCTGACAGCGCCGCCGTTGTTGGTGATGATCGACCCGTCGGCCACCATTTCGGTGATTTCCCGCGCCCCGAGGACCGGGCCTTTGAATTCGATATAGACGCCAGACGTCCCCAGCGCCCCGCCAACCGCATTGATGTCCACCTCGTCGGCACCAATGGTATCCAGCCTGACAAGCGCCGATTCAACGCTGAGCTGTCCGTCGTCAATTGTCGCCACACCGGCGGCTGCCGTGGGGGGGTCCAGGGCGGCGCCCCCCAACAACCCGTCAAAGTTGACGCCCATCTCAGCCACGTTCGCGAACTCAAAATTGCCGGCAAACTCGACGTCGATTTCCGTATCGGGCAGGGCCCCACCAGTTACGATCACGTCACCGGGCGCGATCGTACTCAAAGCTTCAAGCGCCCCCTGAACGCCGGCGGCCGTCGCGTTCTGCGCAATCGGTCCCGTGCTCTGCGTCAGGAGAATCGTATCGCCGAGGTTGTGAGGAGATGGGCCCTTGTCGCTCACCCCGCGATCCACTGTCAGCGTGTTGCCAGCGACGTTGGTGACTCTCAGGTCTTCAGTCCCAATCCGCGCCGTAAAGGGTGTCGCCGGAAAGACACTGGCATCGTCGACGGTCACCGTGGTCTGTGCGGCATTGATATTGGCATCGAGCGTGGTGGACACCTGCTGGGAGACAACCGGCGTCAGGAACAACAGCACCACATCACCCGAGGTGGGAGCCCCGGTGAGTGAAATCTGCTGAACCTCATTTTGACTCTCGTCCGCTGGTGCGTCATGAGCGATCGGCTCGGGCGTTTCAATGAAATACGTCCACTGGTCCAGGTTGTGCCCTTCGACGACCGTCCCGTTGGCTCCTCTCTCAACCGTCAGCGTATTCCCGACCACGTTGGTCACACGCATCTCTTCGTTGTCGATGCGGATGTTGAACTCCGTGGAAACCGGGTTTCCATCCAGATCCACAAACAGCGCCGCATCTTCCACATCGAAGGTCGTATCGAGCGGGTCGGCGCTGATGGACTCTGCCAGCCGCGTCGGAATCGTCTCCGGATGCAGGAATGACAGTGTGAACGTGTCATCCCCTGTCGCCCCGACAACCGCGATTCGCTGCACCTCGTTTTCGGCACCGGACGGCGCCACGAAGTTGGGCATCGACCGGGTTTCCTGTAGGTGATACACGCGGGCACCAGACCGATGTGCGACCGCTTGGCTGGCGTCCCGCGTCACGGTCAGTTCGTTGGCCGCGGCGTTGATCGAATCAACGGTCATCTCCTCGTCACCAACGCGGATCACAAAACCGCCGGTCAGTGCCACACCGTAGTCATCGAAAAACACATCGGTGTCGATCACGCTGAATGTCGGATTGAGGTCCGTGGCATCCAGTCCCGAGCTGAGATCGGTCGCAGGGTGGAAGTACGTCAGCGTAAACCGGTCCATACCGTCCGGGGTCGTTGTCACCTCGATCGTCTGGGTTTCATTGACCCCCGCGAGCGGGCCTCCCGTAACCGCGACGTCTCCCGGATTGATGGTCACCAGGCCTTCCAGCGCGGTTTGGATATCGAGAAGGCTGGCCTGGTAGTCGAGGGCCGGCGTCGACTCTGCCGCTCCGCCGGGCGGCCGGAAGCTCAACGCGAAGTGCCCATCAAGCGGGAAGCCGCTGAAGTCCAGTCTCTGCACCTCGTTGACAAACTTGTCGTAAGTCAGTGTGAAGTTGCCGGCATCTGGAGACCCGACCAGTTCCAGGTGCTGCTTTTCGTTTTGCCCCAGATCGAACGTGTTGTCGGTCACATTGCTGATTGTAAACACGCCATTGGCCGCACCGTTGCCGAGCACACCATTGATGGTGACGTAGTCGCCGACTTGCAGCCCGCTACCACCGCTAGGCACACCCACGCCGGCGCGGATCGATGTGACCGTAATCGGGGTCGTGTTGTCGTCCTCGGTCGCGATGTCCTTGTCCGCGCCTCCGTCCGCCCGGAAATGCGTCGCCCCGGTAATGGGTCCGGCAGTTGCTGGGGTGAAGTCGTTGTAGGCCAGCGCGAAATCAGTGATGTCGATCCCGGTCATGTCTTCCGAGTACCGGATTTCCAACAGGCCCGCGTCTGTGTTCCGTTCCTCGGGAGCCACATCAATGACATCGGGTATCGGGTAGGTCACCGTCAGCGGATCCGGGAAGCTGAACAGTCCGATCGGCTGGCCCGCCAGGTGCGGCATGACCGGCGTTCCGCGGAATCCACGCCGCACCGTCAGATCGTTGCCATTGATCGCTTCCACATACATCTCTTCCAGACCGATGATCAACGTGAAGTTGGGAACCATCGGCGCCAGTTCAAAATCCGACGCCCCGCCCAGGAAGGCGTTGACGTCATCGACGGTGATCGTGGTGGTCGTTTCGCTGACATAGTCGGACAAAAACGTCCCCATCACGTCCCAGTAGTACGGCTTCGAGAACGTCGCAGCACACTCAATGTGAGCGGGCCCGCCAGTTCCCACCGGGAAATCGATGCCGTCGTCGAAGTTGTCGCCTTCGTCAAACTCATCGTTGACCGTGTCGCCAGAACTGTCGAAGCCCACCTGGATGCGGAAAGCACTCCCCGAATATCGGGAAATCTCACCGGGATCGATCGTGTTGTTCTGGTTTGGATCCGGGCTCAGATATCCCATGCCGGGATACTGGATAAAACGTGTCGCCTCGGCATCGGGGCTGGGGGCCAGGCACGGCGCCGTCGTACCGTAGGGGTGCCCGCGGAAGGGAATCAGTGTCGCGTTACGCTGCCGGGTACCACTGGGAAATGGCCCCGTGCCCGTCGATGGCGGAACATTGGATTTGAATTTCTCTTCGGCGTTGTCGTAGAAGGCGCCACTGGAGTGCTTGACATCGATACCGTTACCGGTGTTGTTGTCGAAAATCAGGTTGATCCTCGCAATCGGGTCGGATTCGAAGGCACAGACCGGCAGATCCCATTCATGGTTGCAGTTGCTACCGGCGGTCGTCTGCACCGGATCTACCGTCGAAGTGAAGGACTTGACGTAGAAATCGCTACCGAAGTTACCCTCATAGGTCGAGTTGACGACCCGGGCATTGATCCGCCCATTTCCGGCGGTGGACGCTCCGTTGTTGCTTCCCACACCCTGCTGGAAGCTGCTTCCGAGCCCCCCACGACGCGCCAGGTCGCCTGACGGATCACGCAGGAACGGACTCGGATGCCCGCCGTAGCTGCTGCCGACACGCATCACCATGCCGGTTGCCTCGAAGTCACTGCCCAATCCGTTGTCTTCAACCGTGTTCGTGTCGAAGTTCAACATCAGGTCGGGCTTGGCACTGACTAAGCCGCCGGCCGTCATGTCTGTCGACGCCGCGACTGTCTGGCTCTGCGCCGTATCCGCCGTATTGACGACATAGAAGCCTTCCAACTGGTTGCCGACGAGGAAATTCCGCCCGCTGTCCAATGGCAGCAGCGGATCGCCCACCTTCATCTGGGTGGTTCCGTTGCCTGCGGTCATCAGATCGATGCCACGCCCTTCATTTCCCTCGATGTAGTTTCCAGTCGCGGTGAAGTGCAACGTGCCCAATGTTGTCAACTCCACGCCGTCACTCGTGAAGTAGCCTCCGCCATTTCGGTTGTCCTTGATCAGGTTGTCTCGGGCCGTCATGACGGTCCGAGCTCCCGCAGGTGTCTCCACGTCGAGTCCGATGCCGGTGTTGTCGGTGACCGTGTTGTCCTTGATCGTGACCTCGATATTCGGATTGGCTGAACCGCCGGCATTCACGTCGATGCCACCAGTGCCGTTGAACTGGATTCGGTTGTTAGTCACCGCCAGGGCACCGCCGTAGTTGACCGTGATGCCATCCAGTCCGTTGCGTGAGATTTCGTTGGCACGATCGAGACCGTCAATTGCGTCGGTCCCCTCGAGACCGATATAGAGCGGCGTTGCCACATCGCTGATCAAGTCGAACAGGCCATACCGGCCGATCAACTGGACACCGTGGGCGCCGTTGTCGCTGATCGTGTTCTTGGTCCAGATACCCCCGACCTGTCTCACATCAGACGCGTCGTTTTGCCGCGTCGACAATTCGATGCCGTCGCTGTTGTTGTACCGGATGCTGTTGTTCTCAATGTCGACCATCAGCCTCGCGTCGGCTTCCGCTCGGAGCAGGACGCCACGACTGTTCGGGCCGCTGTTATTTTCGATCGTGTTGCCAACGAGCTCGATATCCTGCAGGTCGATGCTGCCGTGAAAGACGTGCAGGTCGACACCGGCGCCTCGTCGCACCGAAGGCCCTCCGGGCAACTCCTGCTCGAACGCCGCATTGAGACCATTGTGGCTGATGATGTTGTTGCGGATCGACACGGCTCGCCGCTGACCGAGGAACGGATGCACCAAGTGCACTCCCCCCTCGTCGTCTCTCAGGATCTTCACACCGTCGTCGTCGCTGTTCACGATGACGTTGGATTCCACCAGCATCTGTTCGACGATCGAGTTTTCCTCGATCTGCAAGACAATGCCACGCCCCGCGTTTCCGCCACTGTTTGAGTAGAGCGTCTGACCGATCTCATGTGCGATTGCCGTCGTCCCGCCCTGGCCACGCGTCACGTTCAGGTTATTATCGGTCACCGAGTCGATCCGAATCTGCTCCGGACCAATCCACGCCGTGGCGGGCAAACCGAGATTGCTGAAGGATCTCTCGTCTTCCACCGTGATCACGGTCTGGGCCGCGCTCAGTGACACGGTTGTCACGGAGCTCGCATCAGCACCGATCCGGTTTCCCTGGATCAGAGCACCAGCCAGCTCATTGGTCGCTTCGATTTCCAGTTGCTCGCCGGTCGCCAGCGTGAAGACCGCATCACCGGTATATGGGGTACTCGTGTCGTTATCGTCGAGAGTCCGGGTAATCGTGTTGCCCAGCATCTGATACGTACCGCTGGCGGTGTCGACCAGTTGCAGCGCAACCCCGGCGCCGGTGTTGCCATCGATCACGTTGCCATCGGCAGCCTCGTCAGCCCCACCGATATTCAAGGTCCATGATGCCGCGCCGTGGTCGTCCTCGTTGGTGGCCGTCCCGACCACGACCACACCCCCCTCGGAGTTGCCTTCGATCGTGTTGCCACGAATGTCGGCTGCCATCGCCGTCCACTCGGGGAGAATTGCCCGAATGCCCGCGCCGCCAGCATTGGCACTGATCACGTTGTTGATGATGCCGCCCACCGCATACTCGATGACACCGCCACTGCTGTAGTTGCTGGTCGTTGCGGCTGTACCGCGAGTGCCATCCAGGCTGAAGATCGAATCGTGGTACACGGTCGTTCCGGCAGAGTGGGCCTCCGGATCCGTCCGCGTCACTGTCAGAGTGTTCGCGACGAGATCGACACCGGTGACCGTCATCGTCTCGTCTTCGATCCGAACATCAAACGTGTCGACCAGGTTACCGGCACCATCCAGTTGACTCGTCGCCATGAATGGCAGTACGTCCTCGACAAAAATCAATGTCTGAACCGGGTTCATGGACACCTTCAGCGGACTCTCGGCGACGCTGACGTGATGCAGACCGTTGGCGGCCACGTTGCCGACCACATCGCGCACCGTCACGGTGTCGCCTTCACGGAGACCGTGCCCGGTGGACACGATCTGCACCGGATCGTGATTGGACGCCTGTTCGACCAGCCCCACGACCCCATCGCGATCGCGAAAATCGATACTGAAGAGACTGCCACTGGAGGTGGGTGCGAAATTGACACCGTTGCGACTGTTGCCACTGATCGTGTTTCTCGAGAGCACACCGCTGACATGACTGTCTGACAGGTCAAACTCGATCCCATCATGAGCGTGATTGAGCAGCTCGTTTTCAGTCACCCTCAAGTCGACGTTGCTGTTGTCGGCCGAGATCCTCAATCCACTACCAACCTGGTTGTCCGTAACACGGTTGTTGTGCACGACGAGGTTTTGCAGAGGCGAGTTTTCCAGGAGCAGGTCGATCCCCTCGATCTGCTCGTTGTCCGCAATCTCCAGCCCGGGCATCTGGGTGTCGGTGAGCTGAATCACCAGTCCATCATCACCCGTGTCACCGAGAATCCGATTCTCCTTGATCGCCCCGTTGTCGATGACCGACCGGACCATCCACGCCCCACCACCACTGTAGGTGCCATTGCCGTCGGTCGCATACACGGCATCTCCGTCACTGTGCGACGTCGCGCCAGCCCCACGCAGAACCGTCAAGGTGTCGCCGTCGACATCCGTGACAGTCATAGTTTCGCCGCCGATCCCCAGCGAAAAAGGCACATAGCCACCCACCCGCAACTGGCCGATATCTGCCACGACAAGCTGAGTGCTGTCGGCCTGGATATCTCCCACCAGCGACGTGACATCCAGCTGGAACTGGTTGCCATCGACCACCGTCACCTTGTGACGACCGTTGATCGCGGTGTTTCCGGTCGCGCCGTCCAGGTGGATGATGTCGCCGTCGGACAACCCATGCGACAGCGACTGGATCGTCACCGGCCCGGTGTTAGTGGCCGAATCGACGGTCCCACGCTGGCCGCTGACGGCGACAACCTGGAACCCGTCCATAACATTGTTCTTGACATCAAATTGGCCGATCGTCGCACCATCCAGTGAGATCCGCACGCCGGCATCGCTGTCACCGGCCATGGTGGAATTAATGACGGTAACGGTCCCGATTGCCGAATCGTGCAGCGTCACAGTCAACGCCGCCCCGTTTTCTCCGCTGATTTCCGATGCATCGATCACCAGTTCGCCGAGTTCCACGTCGCTGAGTGCAATCGACACGCCGGCTTCGTTGCTACCGGCAACGGTGGCGTGCTGGATGGCAATCGCATCAAGCACCAGTTTCGACGAGGCATCACCGCTGAAGTCAATGGCGATCCCCGCGCCATTGCTGGGAGCCACGTCGAGCGTCTTGATCACGACCGAGTCAATCTCGGGATCCGCCAGGCTCCCCGTGCCAATCACATCGTCGGACTCCAGGATCACCGCCTGCCCGGGGAAGACCGACTCGATGAGCATCGTCGAGCTCAACAGAGTTCGATCTTCCAGCAATTCCACGAGCGCCTGTGAGGGTACGTGGCGTCTCTGGCGCAAACGTGCCTGACGAGTCCGCTCTCGTTGCAGTTTGCGTCGCATCGACTCAATCCAAGAGATCAGCAACATCGAGCATCTCCTGCTGGATTTCTCTCAAGAACCCCTTCGACCGTGCGTTGGATGGAGCAATTCAGCTCCGAAAGGCCAACACTTCGCCGAACGACAGCCGTCGTCCGGGCACGACAAAGAGTCATGGAGAACTTCAAAATCGTTGGTATCCGGCTATTGACAGGCCTCACGACCCCCACTCGTCCACCCCACGAGGTGCGGCGAGACCGGGTCCTGGTAGCCATCGTGGCTGGAAATGTAGGTGTTTTGCCAATTTGACGAAATAGGAATTTTCGTGATCTCAGCGTTTTCAACTTTCCCGACCGGGTGCCTGGAAATCACCGAAGAAACAACCAAAGTATTCGGGACAGACTCCCTGCCAACCGTTTACCCGCTCAGCTAACCGTGTATTCGCCACATTCTCCCTCGTGGAGCGATTTTCTCATGTTCCACGATGCGCCTGACGGAACAACCGGATTCATAACCACTCAATCCAGGCCATAAAGGCCACCAAATCGCGACGCCAGATGCTCCACCAGCGGCTCGTGCGACAATGGTTGCCCGGTCACCACCTCAACGAGTTCATCGGCCCGGAATTGCCGTCCGCGCTGGTGAATCTCCGTGTTCAGCCAGCCTTTCAGCGGTTCGAATTCGCCACGACGGAACTGTTCATCAAGTGGCCCGACCGCCTGATCGGCTGCCGAGTAGAACTGTGAGGCATAGATATTTCCCAGAGCATACGTCGGGAAATACCCCAATAGTCCCGCACTCCAGTGGATGTCCTGAAGGCAGCCCTCGGAGTCGTCTGCCGGTGTGATCCCAAAGTCCCTGGTGAATGCCTCTGACCACGCCGCGGCCACATCTTTCGGGTCCAACGTCCCAGCAACGAGGGCCCGTTCCAGTTCAAATCGCAGCATGATGTGCAGGTTGTAGGTGACCTCGTCGGCTTCCACGCGGATCATGGACGGCCGCACGTCATTGATCGCCGCAACGAACCGTTCACGTGACTCATTCCCCAGCGCCTCAGGAAACGCCTCCTGCGCCTCTTCATAAAGGTAGTCCCAGAACGCCACACTGCGTCCCACCAGGTTTTCCCACATCCGTGATTGCGACTCGTGGATGCCGAGAGAGCACGAGACTCCCATGGCAGTCCCGAAGGCATCATCCTTCAAACCCTGCTCGTAGATGCCGTGGCCGGACTCGTGCATAGTGCCAAAGAATGCACCGGGAAAATGTCGCTCGTCATACCGGGTCGTCAGGCGGCAGTCACCCGGTCCGAACCCGCTGCAGAAAGGGTGTGCAGCAATATCAAGACGCCCCTGGTCATACCGAAAGCCGATTCGACGGGACACCTCCTGACCAAACGCTTGCTGGCTGTCCACCGGGTAGGAGCGTGTCAGGATCTCGATCGGCTGCTGGACTCCGCTACCCCGGATCCCATCCAAAAGGGCCACTGTCGCTTCTCGTAGTGGCGCAAACACGCTATCGACCCATGCCGAAGTGGCTCCTGGCTCATAATGATCCAGGAGTGCGTCGTAGGGCTCGCCCCCGTCTGCATAACCGATCGCAGCCGCCTCTTCACGTTTTAGGGCCACCACCTGCTCGAGGTGCGGCAGGAACGATTGGAAGTCCTTGTCACGCCTGGCGGACACCCACGCTTGTTGTGCCATCGTGGTCACTCGCGATTGCTCTTCGACGAGCCGTCGAGGCAGGCGCGTGGCACGATCAAAACTCCTTCGCGCTTCCCGCACGTTGGCGGCAACTGGTCCGGTCGGGTCCCCGAGGTCGGTCGCTTCAACGCCGGCGATCAGCTCACCCAACTCCGCCGAAGTCGCCTCCGCATGTGCCATTCCGGCCAGCAACGCCAATTGTTCGGCCCGGTGCTCCGCGCCACCTGGCGGCATGTAAGTCTGTTCATCCCAGCCCAGTACGCTGGCGCACGACTCCAACAGAGCATGCCGGGTCAGGTGATCGACCAGTTGCGAATAGAGTTCGCCATTCCCCGACATCTTCACCTCCTTGCGGCGTGTCCAGGCAGCCCAGCAAAGATCTGAGAATGGTCTCGTCCTGATCCATCCCAAACCGGGCAGGCTCAAACTAACAACCCACCGACACGTTCTCAAGTGGTTAGACGTCAACCGGCCCGAATGCGCGAGAGACTTCACTGGCCGAAGACGGTCAGAAGCCCCTGGGTGCTGCGGGATCCACTGGGTACATGGGCCGTCCCAATCGCGTATAGGGGAGATCCGCAAACGACTGGCCCAACAGTCCCCGGGCATCGACGTTCCAGATGGACCCAGCGATCGGTTCAAACCCACTCCGGAAGTGCCCCGTGGACTTGACACTCACGGCGAGCATGGTCGAGCAGTCCAGCCCCAAACCGCGGCATAACGCCAGGTCCACCGGCTGCTGAGGAAGGCTGATCACTACGACCGAAATATCGTCTTCGCACAGCCACGCGGTCGGCCCGACATCATCGGCCACTCCCTGCCACATGGGACCGTCGTAGACAAACTGGCCATCGGACAGGCCTCGCACCTCCGCCCGCATCGTCACAGGAGGCCCCAAAGACGGATGCGATCTCCCTCCGACTTCCACGTCCACAACGGCACCAACCCCCGCCTCGTGCGCCTCCGCAGCCGTCTTCGGATCCACCACGTACAACACCACCGAGGGACGAATATTCTCCTCTTGAAACAATCGGAGAATCTCGGTGCCGTCACCGGGTGCCCCACCGCCAGTGTTGTCTGCCTGGTCGGCCAGGACTACCGGCCGTTTCCCTTCGGCCAATCCGCGGCCCAGTGCATCTCGTGGCCTCATTGTCGGTGCCACCCAGTCCTCGCGGCATTCCCACACCCAAGACGCCAGCTGGTCGGCCAGCACCTCGGCCTGGCCCATGTCTCCATCGGTGACGACCACCGCAGACGCGCCCACTGCGGGACTGTCCACCCACTGGTATCCCACCGCCACGCTGGCCGAGAGAACACCGTCGACGAGGTCGAGTGCCCGCAACCTGTCGACCACATTCTTCATGGGAAGTTCCGCATCGATCATCCGGGGGGCGCTCCACAACAGCGGCAACTGACGAAAGGCCATCGTCGGGTTTGCCTGGCCATGCAGCGTCTGGTCCATGATTCCGGCAATGTGCAAAGCCCGTTCTCGCATGTCCACGTGCGGATATGTTCGCATCACCGCCAGTGCATCAGCCGGGGTCGTCATCGCCTCGGTCACATTCGCGTGCATGTCGTGTACTGACATCACCGGCACGTCCGGCCCCACCAACTGACGGACTGCGTCAAGAACCGCCCCGTCCGCGTCATCGATGCCCTCGGCCGCAAATGATCCGTGCAAGCTCAGCAGAACGCCATCGACATGGCCGCCAGCCTCGAGATCCTCGAGGAGTTCATGGAGCATCCGATCAAATGTCTCTCGCGAGGCCGGCGGCCCCGACGTCCCCTTGATCCATAGCAGCGGAGCAATGTCCCAGCCCCGTTGTCTTGCTCCGTGAAGGAACCCGTCCACCACGGTGTTTGATGTGGCCTGCCTCTCGAGGAGTACAGAGGCGGGGACACGGCGACGGTCAAAAACCGACATGGGTGTCGCCCCGGGCAGAAGGCCAGCGGTTTCGTGCTCGATTCCACCAATGGCAATGCGTGGTGTCGTTGTCGCGTTCATGGCCAGATCCTACCCAGACCCAGATGAGCATTTCCACGACGCAAGCGACCGACGTGTCAGCGAAAGTCCCGGGATGAGACGACCACGCTGGCCAGGACTTCTGACAGGTCCACCAACCGATCCACCAGCAGATGGACCACCCCCTCCTGGTTCTGCAACACGCCAAAGGCCAACAATGCACGAGCCGTCCGTGCGGCGGTCCGGTAGCGCTCCCAGGTGGGCTGCTTGACGATCAGATTGGCCAGGCCACTCTCGTCCTCAAGCGTCATGAACGTCATGCCCCGTGCACTCGATGGCCGTTGCCTCAGCAGGACCACCCCCGACACGGCCAGGCGTGTCCCGTGGGCCTCCCCGACCAGGTCCGACGCCAGCTTCGCTCCCAACCGTTGCACTCTCTCGCGAATACCGGCAAACGGATGTCCTCGCAGGCTCAGCCCCTGCGCCCGGTAGTCGGCCACGACCTCCTCGTCGTCACTCATTTCCGGCAAACAAACCATGTCGCGGGTCACCACGTCCTCCTGGCCCTCCCACAATGGCTTGACGTCCCGGTCGACGAGGGCATCCCACAATGCCTCGCGCCGTCGCAGCGAAAGCCCACCGAACATGTCGGCCCTCGCCATTCTTGCCACATCCCCTTCACTGACTCTTGCCCGACGTGCCACGTCGTCCACCGACACATACGGTCCCGACGCACGAGCCATCACTACGCGGGTGGCCACGTCCTCGGACATCCCCCGCACCAGCCGCATGCCCAGCCGCACCGCCGGCCCGGCCTCAAGTGCCCCCGCACTCGGGCACCACCCTCTCCCCCCCTGTTCCCCCTCGATGGTGCAGTCCCAGTCGCTGGCATTCACATCCACTCCCCGCACCGTCACACCGTGACGCCTGGCACATGCCACCAGTTGTGCCGGAGCGTAAAACCCCATCGGCTGGCTGTTGAGCAACGAGGCAGTGAACTGTGCCGGATGGTATCGCTTCAGCCACGCCGACACATACACCAGCAACGCGAAACTGGCGGCGTGTGATTCCGGAAACCCGTACTCCCCAAAACCACGAATCTGTCGAAAGACCCGCTCGGCAAATACTTCCTCGTACCCGCGAGACAGCATTCCTTCCACCAGCTGCCGATGAAACCTGTCAATCACTCCCGGCCGTCTCCACGCCCCCATGGCGCGTCGCAACTGGTCGGCCTGCCCGGGCGTGAAACCCGCTGCCACCACTGCCAGGCGCATTGCCTGCTCCTGGAAGATCGGCACTCCCAGCGTCTTATCCAACACCTCCCGGATCGCCTCGCTGGGATAACTCACCGCCTCACGTCCCGCCCGCCGCCTCAGGTAGGGATGCACCATGTCTCCCTGGATCGGGCCAGGTCGCACGATCGCCACCTCGATCACGAGGTCGTAAAAGCAGCGCGGGCGCAGTCGCGGCAGCATGCTCATCTGCGCCCGACTCTCGATCTGAAACACGCCCACCGTGTCCGCTTCACCGACCATCTCGTACACCGCCGGATCCTCGGCCGGGATCTGGGCCATCGCGTCATGGATAGTCCGTCCTTCCCGCTCGAGCCATCCTCCCGCCACCATCTCCAGGCAGCGGTGGATCGCCGAGAGCATACCCAGTGACAGGCAGTCGATCTTGAGTATCCCCAAGGCGTCCAGGTCATCCTTGTCCCACTGAATAACCGTCCGCCCCTCCATCGCCGCATTCTCGATCGGCACCAGCTCCGAGAGTGGACCACGGGTGATCACCATTCCTCCGACGTGTTGAGACAAGTGGCGTGGGAAGCCCAGGATCTCGCGAACCAGCGTGACCAACTGTCGACCGGCGACACTCCTCGGATCCAGACCCGCATCCCGGACTTGTGACTCGAATCTCTTATCGTCGTGGACTCCGTCTACCATTCGAGCCAACCGGTCCACTCGGTCCCCTGACAGCCCCAGTGCCTTGCCCACGTCCCGGAGTGCCGAACGGGGGCGATACGTGATCACCACGCCCGTCATACCGGCCCGATCTCGGCCGTACTTCTCGTACAGGTACTGCAGGACCTCTTCACGTCGGTCGTGCTCGAAGTCCACGTCGATATCCGGAGCCTCATCCCGCTCACGGCTCACAAACCGTTCAAACAGCACGTCGATGCGTTCGGGATCGACCGACGTTACGCCGAGGCAGAAGCAGACTGCCGAGTTGGCCGCCGACCCGCGTCCCTGGCAAAGGATGCCACGAGCTCTCGCAAACCGCACCAGGTCCCAGACAGTCAGGAAATATGACTCGTATCGGAGGTCCGCGATCAACGACAGCTCGTGCTCCACCAACTCCCGAACCCTGGTCGGCACACCAGCCGGGTAACGCCTCGCCGCCCCCTCCCACGTCAACTTCGCCAGGTGGGCCTCCGCCGTCGTCCCCGTCGGCACCAGTTCCTCGGGGTACTCGTATCTCAACTCATCCAACTGAAATGCGCAACGTTCACCAACCTCCACACTGCGAGCCATCGCAGCATGATCTCCCCCGACTCTCGCAAGCATCTCCTCGTATCGCTTCAGGCATCGCTCCGAGTTGGCCTGAACGTGCTCCCCGAGGTCCGACACGGTCCGGCCCAGGCGAATCGCGGTCACCACATCAGCCAGTCGTTTTCGTGATCGCTGGTGATACAGCACATCAGCGGTCGCCACCAGGGGCAGCCCAGCCTGCCGGCTCCACGACGACATGCGTGACCACGCTCCCGCATCGTCCGGCCCACAAAACAGCCCCCCCAGGGCATAACCTCGGTCACCGAACACATCGGTGAACTCGCCCAGGAACCTTGTGCGCGACCAGCCCCACGCCCCGCCCACAACTCCG
>MDTE01129109.1_pt1 | contig 38903 bp, 40 predicted proteins | sample 811231 | NCBI WGS metagenome assembly MDTE01 (sample SAMN05326651, study PRJNA326480) | marine metagenome | isolation source: seawater | place: Indian Ocean: Red Sea | collected 2010 | reverse complement strand
TAAAACAACTGTCTCTCCACATGTTGCGATTATTGCACCGTCTGCTTGTCTTGCTACTTTTCCTGTTTCTAAACTTATCTTTTTTCCTGCTACTTCAATTTCCTTTTTATATACTTTAAACATTTCATTTCCATTTCGTTTCGTTCTTTTCGTTCCATTCGTTCTATCTAATCTTATCTATATTATTTTCTCAATTTCAATTTTGATAGCACATTTTTGTAAGAATCAATCTTATTTCTTTTAAGATAATCTAACAATTTTTTTCTTCTATTTACTGCTTTGAGTAAACCAACCGAGGAATGTTTATCCTTTTTGTATTTTGTAATATGCTTTGAGAGAATCTCAATTTTCTCAGTTAGTAACGCAATTTGTATCTCTGATGATCCTGTGTCTTTATCATGCAAAGCTAATTCTTGTATCTTTTTACTCATTATTTTTCCTATTTATTTGTTTGTTTAATCAAATTTTCTATTTTTTCTGCATACTCAAACGACTCATCTTTTTTAAAAAGTATTTTAGGTAAAAATTTTACGATTATTTTTTGTGATAAAATTTTTCTTATTAAAAATGAATATTCTTTAAGTTTTTCAATTGCTTCATCAGCATTTTTACCTCCTAATGGCAAGACATACGCTTTAGCGATTTTTAAATCTTGACTCATTCTAACTTCTGTAACTGTAATATTATTCGTCTCTAAGTTGGGAACTTTAGCCTCATTTCTTATAAAAATCATACTTAAGGATTGCTTGATCATTTCTCCAACTCTAAGTTGTCTTTGTGAAATCGGTTTCCCTATTCTATCAGCCATTAAATTGTTCTTTCTTTTGAGACAACATTAAATGCCTCAATTAAATCGTTTTTTTGAAAATCCATATAATCTTTTACTGTAATTCCACACTCTTGACCATTATTAACCTGTTTAACTTGATTTTTTTCTCTAAAAATAGTTCCAATTTTACCAGTGTGTATAATTTTGCCATCTCGAATTATTCTTACGCTCGCAACACTTGAAATTTCTCCCTCGGTTACTTTTGAGCCGGCAACTTTGCCTGCCCCTGAAACCTTAAATATTTCTAAAATTTGAGCAGTCCCTATTATTGTCTCTTGTATATCTGGGGTTAATAATCCGGACATTTTCATTTTTATAAAGTCCAATACTTCATAAATAATATTAAATGAAGCAATTTTAATATTTTCTCTTTCTGCTAATTTTTTTGCTTCTTTACTTGGTTTAACATTGAAAGCAATTAGGACAGCATTAGATGCTTTTGCTAAAGTAACATCTGTTTCTGTTACCATTCCAATATCAACCAAAATTATTTTTGGCTTTACCTCATCATGTTTTATTTGACTAATCGCATTTTTAATTGCCTCAGATGAACCATGTACATCAGATTTAATTATTAAGTTTAATTCTTCTGAAGATTTATCGGAAAAAGCTGACTCTTGTGTAGCAAAAGAAAGTGGATTTTTTCCTTCTTTACTCTCTTGAGCTCTGTTTTCGCTCAAAGTTTTAGCTTCTCTCTCGTTTTCTAAAACAATAAAATCATCTCCAGCTTTTGCAGCGCCATTAATTCCAAGAATTTCAATAGGAGTTGATGGAGGGGCCTCTTCAATATTTTTCCCTTTATCATTTACGATTGCTCTTATTTTACCCCATTTAAGTCCACTTACAAAAAAATCTCCTTTTTTTAAAGTCCCTGATGTAACAATAATTGTTGCTACAGGTCCTCTTCCAACATCAATCTTAGACTCTAAAACTACACCTGTGGCTTTCGAATCAAAATCTGTTTTTAGATCTAATATTTCAGCTTGTAGTGTTATTGCCTCTAATAATTTATCAATATTTAATTTTGTTTTAGCTGAAATCTCTATCATTAAGGTATCACCAGATAAATCTTCAGCAATTAATTCATGCTCTAATAACTGGTTTTTTACCTTTTGGGGATCGGCATCTGGCAAATCACATTTATTTATTGCTACAACTATTGGAACTTTTGCAGCTTTTGCATGCTTAATTGACTCTATAGTTTGCGGTTTTACGCCATCATCGGCTGCAACCACTAGTACAACTACATCTGTTAATTTTGACCCTCTTGCTCTCATCTCAGTAAATGCAGCATGACCAGGTGTATCTATAAAGGTTATTTTATTAGATTGACTCTCGATTTGATAGGCTCCAATGTGTTGAGTTATTCCTCCGAATTCTTGTGAAACTACGTCTGCACTTCTTAAAACATCTAGTACTGAAGTCTTACCGTGATCTACGTGACCCATTACTGTAACAATTGGTGGTCTATTTTTTAAATTTTCTGTTCTCGAAGCTTTAATTTTTTGAATTATTTCCTCAGCTTTTTCTTCACGAATTGGATTATGCCCAAATTCTTTAACTAAATATTCGGCAGTATCAGCTGCCAATGTTTGGTTTATTGTAACCGTAACACCCATACCAAATAAAAATTTAATAACATTGCTCGATTGCTCTGCCATCTTATTTGCAAGCTCTCTTACTGTAATAGCTTCTGGAATATTAATATCTCTTTTTATAGGTTTTAAGTTTTCTTTATTATCGTTTTTATTGATATTTTTAAGTTCCTTTTGTCTTGCTCTCTTTACTGATGCTAAACTTCTTTCTCTCGTTTCTATTTCATCACTTAAGGCTCTTGAAACTGTAAGTTTAAGCTCTCTTTTTTTTGATCCAATTTTTGTTTTCTTATCTTTGTTTTCTAAATCAGCTTTTAATCTTTTTGTAGCTCTTTGCTCAGCAAGTTTACGTCTCTCAAAATCACTCGTTGATGGAGCATTTTTGGGAATATTAATAGACTTAAAAGGAGCACCTTTTTTGAAATCAAAGGATTGTTTAGAGCTATGAGGCTTGCTAAAATTTCCCTTAGATTTTGTTTTATTTATTGGTTTTTGTATTACTACAGTTTTTTTTCCTCGAGAACTTGAGGTATCAAAATTCTTAAAAGATTTCTTGGGATTTCCAGAAATTGTAAGTTTTGTTTTTTTGTTCTCCATTTCTCATCCCTCAATCTTTATAAATAATATTTCTTGCAGACATTATTAAGTTGTCTGCTTCTTCTTTAGATAGCGCGAAATCTTCTAAATACCCTTGTATTTTAATACGTTCACCTTTTAATACATCATAACCACCAGTAAGTTCATCTGATGCTAAATCTGCAAAATCTTCTAATTTTAAAATTTTTTGTTCCCCAAGAGTAACTAGCATTCCAGGCGTTAAACCTTTTAAATTAATTAATCTATCTTCCAAACCTAAATCTTTGATTCTTTGAGAAATATCCTCTTGATCCTTTTGATAAAATTCTTTTGCTCTTTCAATTAATGCTTTCGCGGTATCTTCTTCAATACCCTCAATTTTAACAAGACTTTCTGTCGAACTATCTTTGATATCATCAATAGTTGAAAAGCCCTCAGCTACAAGTAGTTGACCTAAAGTTTCATCTAGTTCTAAATTTTTAACAAAATTTTCTGTTTTTTCTTTAAATTCAAGCTGTCTTCTCTCTGAGTCCTCTTGATCTGTCATTATATTTATTTCATAATTTAAAAGTTTAGTTGCTAATCTTACATTTTGGCCTCTACGTCCAATGGCTTTACTCAAATTTTCTTCAGTTAATATCACATCAAGTTTTTTTCTTTCAGAATCCACATTAACCCTTTGAACCTCAGCTGGAGATAATGCGTTAGAAACTAGAATTGCTGGATCTTCAGACCAATTAACAATATCAATTTTTTCTCCCTGAAGTTCATTTACTACAGCCTGAACTCTCGAACCTCTCATTCCTACACAAGCTCCTACTGGATCAAGTGAAGTATCAACTGCCTTTACACAAATTTTTGCTCTACTCCCAGGATCTCTAGACGATGATTTTATTTCTATAAGGCCATCATAAATCTCTGGAACTTCTTGAAAAAATAATTTTTCCATAAACTTTGGATGTGCTCGTGAAAGAAAAATCTGTTGACCTCTCTGCTCTCTTCTCACGTCATAACAATAAGCTTTAATCCTATCGCCAGGTTTAATATTTTCTCTAGGTATCAATTCATTTTTTTGAATAATTGCTTCAGTCCTTCCTAAATCGACTACAACATTTCCAAACTCAAGTCTTTTTACAATACCACTCAAAATAGTGTCTTTTTTATCGATAAAATCATTAAACTGTCTTTCTCTCTCTGCTTCTCTAACATTAAAACTGATAACTTGTTTAGCAGTTTGGGCTGCAATCCTACCAAAATCAAATGAAGGCAAGGGTTGTAAAATCTCATCTCCAACCTTTTTTTCTTTATTTATTTCATCAAGCATTATTGCATCTTCTAATTTTATTTCAGTGTTAGAATTTTCGGGATTTTCTGAAATTATCAATTTTCTGAAAATTTCAATATTTCCATCGTCTCTATTAATTGAAACTTTAATTTGATTATCTTGCCCAAATTTAGATTTTGCAGCTTTAGCTATACCGGTCTCCATCGAATTTATAATCAATTCTTTATCAATTGATTTTTCTAAAGCTACAGCTTCTGCTATTCGGAGTAATTCAAGTTTATCAGCTCTTTTATTCAACATATTTTTGTTTGACCCAAAAAAAAATGGGCTTGAGCCCATTTTTGAAATTCAACAATGTAAGAGAAATATAAGTATTTTTTTTAAATTTTCAACTTTTATCGATTATTTGAAAATCCCAGATTTATCAGTTTTTTCCCATGAAAATGAGCCATCAGACTCTGGCTCTCTTCCGAAATGACCATAAGCAGCTGTTTTTTGATATATCGCTTTGTTTAAACCTAACATTTCTCTGATACCTCTAGGACTTAAATCAAAATTTTCATTTATCAACTTCTCAACATGCCTGCTTTTTTCCTCATCACGTGTAAATAAATCTACGTATATTGATAGAGGTTTAGAAACACCAATAGCATATGCTAATTGAATCAAACACTTGTCTGCAATTCCCGAAGCAACAACATTTTTTGCAACATATCTCGAAGCATAGGCTGCTGATCTATCAACTTTGGTTGGATCTTTTCCTGAAAAAGCTCCTCCACCATGAGGTGCTGCACCCCCATACGTGTCCACAATAATTTTCCTGCCAGTCAAACCACTGTCCCCATCTGGACCACCAATTACAAAATTTCCAGTGGGGTTTATATAAATTTCATTTTCATCTAAATTTCCTAATAAATTTTTTGGAATAGATTTTTCAATGTATGGCATACAAAGTTCTTTTACTTTTTTTAAATTAATATCTTTAGAATGCTGTGTAGATATTACAACTGATTTTACAGCTGATGGTTTACCATCTTTATATTCAATTGTAATCTGACTCTTTGAATCTGGTTCAATTCCATTAAGATTTCCAGATTTTCTATCTTGAGCCATCAATCTAAGAATTTTATGAGAATAATAAATCGGAGCAGGCATCAATGCCTCTGTCTCTCTGCATGCATATCCAAACATTATTCCTTGGTCTCCTGCACCCTCATCTTTATTACTGGATGAATCTACTCCCATAGCAATATCAGCTGATTGTGAATGTAAATGACTTTCAATTTTAGTAGCATCTCTCCAAGTAAAACCATCTTGGTCGTAACCTATATCCTTGATACAATCTCTTACTTTTGAGATTAATTCGTCTTTATTGATATCGGGTCCTCTTGTTTCTCCAGCCAATACGACTTTGTTTGTAGTTGTCAAAGTCTCACAAGCCACCCTAGCTTGTGGTTCCATACCCAAATATGTGTCAACAACCATATCAGAGATTCTATCACACACTTTATCAGGATGCCCTTCAGAAACTGACTCGCTAGTAAAAAGAAAATTTCTAAGATTGCTCATCTTTACTTCTATTAAATGAAAATATCAAAAAAATATACAATAAAATTAAACATAAAAAAATTTTATTCCCATATAAAGAAAATATAGTTGGTTGTATTTTTCTTATTTCTTTCAAATCAATGTATCCTGTTTTTCCAAAACCTACTATTTGTTCAATAACACCTGTCGGATTTATTATTCCTGCAATCCCATTATTTGAAGAGCGAACTATATATTTTCCACTTTCTATGGCTCTAAAAATGCTATGTACAAAATGTTGTTTCGGCCCTATAGAATTACCAAACCAACCATCCTCAGAAATATTGATTATTAAATCAAATTCTGGTTTATCAAATAATTTTCCTGAGTAAATAATTTCATAGCAAATAAGTGGTAAAATTTTTAGAGAAACATTATGTTTGTTTATTTCTATTATATTTCTGTCTGATCCAGGTGAGAATGACTGATAATTATTTGTAAGCGATTTTAATCCAAAATTTCTTAATAAATTTTCAAATGGTAAAAATTCCCCGAAAGGGACAAGATTAATTTTGTCGTATGAATACAATACTTTTAATTTATTATCGAAAATTGAGAGGGAGTTAAAATATTTTCTTGAACCATCAATATCAAGATAGTTATTTGTTCCAATAACTAATAAATGATTTTCATTAAATTTTTTTTTAAATAACCAACTATATTCGATTAGCTCTTGTTGCGAAATTTTTGGAAGAATTCCCTCTGGCCAAACAAAAATTGTTTTTTCGTTTAAATTTGGATTACTAATTTTGATTAGATCTTCAATTACAGAAACTGGATCTATATTTAAATAAAATCTATCTAAACTAATATTTGATCCGATAATTCTAATCTTATATTCGTTAACATCTGAAGTTGTTTTATCAAATTTTTCTTTATGAGATAAACCAAAGATATTTAAAGATAATGCAATAAAAAAGATAATTGTTCCTATACTAAAATCCTTTTTTTTATTTGAAGATGAAAAAAAAATTGCTGGTGTAATAAATAAGGAAATACAAAATAGATTTAAAGCATAAGTTCCAAGTATAGAGGTTATGCTTATAAATTTTAATTGATCTGAAAAACTATAAACAATTAAATTCCAAGGAAAACCGGTTAATATTGAGCCTCTTAGAAACTCCATAACACCTAAAATTAATGAAAAAGTTAAAATCGAACATATTTTTGTTTTTGGTTTTAATATTTTAAATAAAAAAGACGCCAATCCATAAAATATTGCTAAAAAACTAGGAATTAAAAATATGGTTAATGGTATCAAAAATTTAAAATCTTTATCAAATGTAAGAGAAATTGATATCCAATATAAATTTATAATAAAATAACCAAAACCAAATGACCATCCATATAGAAAAAAATTTAAACTTCTAGTTTTTTCATTTTTTTTTACTAAGAATAGAAAAAATAAAGTGAATGTAAAAAAATTAATTATAAAAAAATTCAATGGAGGTAGACTTAAAGAAGTAACCATTCCTAAAAAAATTAAAAATAATACCTCTATATATAATTTTTTTTTTAATTTAATTGAGCTTTGAAATAACTGATGCATAAATTTGTTCTTCTGTTTTAAACATCTTTTTATAGTCTTTGTTTTTTTTGTGATCAAAATTTAATAAATGAAGAAAGCCATGAATAAAAATTTTAATTAATCTATCTTCAAAAATTCTTTTACTCTGTGTTTTTGGTTTATTGATGAAATCATAACTTATTATGATATCACCAATATAAGTTTTCTTCTTTATTTTAATTTTTTTACTCGAAGGAAAAGACAAAATATCTGTAGGCTTGTTTTTATTTCTAAAATTTTTGTTAAGTTTTTTGATTTTCTTGTTATTCGATAACAGGAGTGTAAGGCTTACTTTTTTTTTTAAAAATTTATATTTTTTAGGAAATGCTTTGCAAACCTTATTAAAAAATACTTCTTTTTTTTTTAATTTTGTAGACCAGTTTTTCTCCTCTGAGAAGACATCAACATTAATCATTATTGGAATAAGCTTTGACAATTTTTGAAACAAGTGGATGTCTAACAACATCTGAATGATCAAAGTCAACAACCGCAATTTCATTTAAATGACCTAATAATTGTTTTGATCTAACTAAACCTGACATACCTTTATTAGGTAAATCTATTTGAGACGGATCTCCATTAACAACAATTTTTGAGTTTTCACCTATACGAGTAAGAAACATCTTTATTTGCGTATCAGTTGCGTTTTGTGCTTCATCTAAAATCGCAAAAGAATTTTTTAGTGTCCTTCCTCTCATAAATGCTAAAGGCGCGATTTCAATATCACCTATCTCTATCATTCTTTGAATTTTTTCAAAATCAAAAAGATCATAGAGGGAGTCGTATAAGGGTCTTAGATAGGGATCTACTTTTTCTTTCATATCTCCAGGCAAAAAACCTAAACGCTCACCAGCTTCAACTGCAGGTCTTGATAGAATAATTCTTTCAATTTTTTTTTCTAGTAACATTGTAAGTCCTACTGCAACCGCTAAAAAAGTTTTTCCAGTTCCAGCTGGGCCTGCTGAAATTATAATATCGCTCTGCCTTAAAGCTCTTACATACCCTTTTTGTTTTTCTGATCTTGGAATGATAGATTTTTTTGGTGTTTTTATAATATCCGTTACGTTTTGATTTTTTACTTTTTCTGAAATCATAAATTTATCAACAGAAGATACAATATCTTTGCTCTCAATGCTTCCATTATTTATAAATTGGTTAGCTAAGAATAGAATCGCATTCTTGACTATTTCATTTTTTTCTGGAGAGGATTTGATCAAAATAGAATTGCCTCTAGAATATAAACTCGATTTAGAAATTTTTTCTAACTCTTTTAAATTTTTATTAAACTCGCCAACGATACCCATTAATAAATCGTTATCGTGAAAAATTACACTTAAAGAATTATTATCCGAATAAACAAATTTAAGATTAGTTTCTAATTTTTTTTTAGTCGATCCAGTCAATTACTAGGCTACCTTTTGATTGAAATTTTCAGACATCTCACCAATTAAAGTATTTCGATTACTTCGAGTAATTCTCACTTTAACGACCTTGCCAATATTTTTTTTATCACCATCGAATATTACTGATGTCATATATTCAGATTTCCCGAAAAGTTTTTTTTTATCCTCTGTTTGATTTTCAACTAATACATCAATAATTTTGTTTTCAATCGATTTATTTATTTGAATTTGATTATTAGATAATAACTCTTGAATTTTTTCTAATCTTTTATGGGATATTTTTCGATCAATAAGATCTAGATTTGATGCAATAGTTCCTGGTCGAGGGCTAAATATAAAAGAATATGAGTTGATAAATTTTATTTCTTTAATCAAATTATAAGTGAAGTTAAAATCTTCCTCAGTTTCACCAGGATAGGCTATAATAAAATCACTTGAAAATTTTATAGAAGAATTAATTTTTCTTAATTTATTATAAACATTAATATAGTCTTTAATTGTATGTTTTCTATTCATTAAATTCAATACTCTGTCTGAACCAGTTTGCACTGGCAAATGAACAAGTGGCATCAACTTCTTTGAGTCTTTATATACCTCTATTAAGTCTTCTGTCATATCTTTAGGGTGAGATGTTGTGTATCTAATCCTCTCTATTTCTTTTATTTTCTCAATTTCTAATATCAAATTTGATAACCTATAATTTTCACTATTATATGCATTTACATTTTGACCCAACAAAATTATTTCTTTCGCTCCAGACTCTGCAAGATTCTTTGCTTCATCAATAATATGTTCAAATTGTCTGGAACATTCTGGACCACGCGTGTAAGGAACAACACAAAAATGACAAAATTTATCACACCCTTCTTGAATGGTTATAAATGAAGAAACTTTGTTGGCACTATTTTTTAATTTATTAAAATAATCAAACTTAGAAATAGCATCAAAATCAGTTTCATCTGACTTCTTTTTTTTTTTTACAAAATTTAAAATTGTATCATTAATTTTATGATAAGATTGCGGACCTATTATTAAATCTATAAATGGTTCTCTTTTTAACATTTCATCGTTTTCAGCTTGTGCAACGCAACCGGTAACAATTACTAAAGGTTTTTCTTTATATCTAAAAGTTTTCTTAACTCTGCCAATTTCATGGTAAACCTTTTCTTTTGCTTTATCTCTAATATGACAAGTATTCAATAAGTAGCAATTTGCATCCTCATATCGATTAGTTTTAGTATAACCAATTTTTTTTACTGAATCAAAAATTCTATTGGAATCATATTCGTTCATTTGACAACCAAAAGTTTTGATAAAAATTTTTTGTTGCATGTTATTGAGTTTTTTTCTTAACTCCGTAAAGTTCTAATTTATGATCAACTAATTTGTACCCATACTTATCAGCAACTTTTTTTTGAAGTTTGTCTATTTCTTCGTCAACAAATTCTATTATCTCTCCAGTTTTGATATCTATTAAATGATTGTGATCATCATTCAGTTCGTATCTAGCTTTACCAGTTTTAAAATCATGTTTAGTTAAAATTCCAGCTTCTTCAAATAATTTGACAGTTCTATAAACTGTTGCAATACTTATTTTCGGATCAATTTTTGAAACTCTGTTGTATAACTCATCAACATCAGGATGGTCTGACTCCCCATAAGCTTCTTTTGACTCTAAAATTACTTTAGCGATAGTTCTTCTTTGATCAGTAAGTTTTAGACCTTTTTCCTGAAATTTTTGTTCTATTTTATCTGTCATGCTTAATTTTAACTTAAATAAATAGGTTTAATCAAATTTTTTTTAACTTTGAATTTGTCGCATAGAATGGGAATATTTTCATATTTCAAATTTTTTTCATCTTTAAAATCTTCAAAACTATAACAAAAATAGTCAATTTTTTTTATTAAATGAATTGCCTTAACTATGGAAAGTGAATTTCTAATACCAGCGAAACTCCCAGGACCTCTATTTACGTAAATTAAGGAGATATCATTTATATTTAGATTTTTAGACTTAAGGAAATCATTTATTAAAACTGTCATTTTTTCATAATTAGTTTTACTATTTTTATGACTAATATTATAAATGTCTTTATCAGTAATGATCATTAAAAAAATACTATCTCTAGCAGCGTCAATAATTAGTTTATTTATTTTCATTTTTTTCTTTAACACAAACTCTAATTCAGATGAAAATAATAGTAAACGTTTTTCAAATGATAACGGTGTTTTATCAATTATGTATCATAGATTTAATGAAAATGAATATCCCTCCACGAATATACGTATGAATGTTTTTAAAGAACATATGAGAATTATTGCTGATTCAAAATATGAATTCTATGATCCAAAACTTTTTGAAAAAGAATTTGATATAAAAAAAAATGAAAAAAAAATCTTAATCTCAATAGATGATGGCTTTAAATCATTTTATAATGAAGCCTGGCCTTATCTTAAAGAAAAAGAAATACCTTTTATTTTATTTGTATCTACCGAACCAGTTGGGAAAAGGGGTTACATGACTTGGGACGAAATTAAAGAAATAGATAAATCAAGATTTGGACACATAGGACATCATTCACATACTCATGAGTATTTAATAGATAAAAGTAATTCAGAATTTATTGAGGATATTGAAACTGCAAGTAGTATCTTTAAATCTAAATTAGGTTATATCCCAACAATTTTTTCATATCCTTTCGGTGAATATTCAAAATTTATGCGGGATTATATTTCAAAAAATTTCAATATTGCTTTTGGTCAACATTCTGGTGTAATTGATTTAAATAAAGATAAATTTGAATTACCTAGATTTCCAATTAACGAAAAATATGGTGATTTGAAACGATTTAAATCTTTAATAAACTCTTACCCACTTGAATACAAAAACCTAGAACCCAAAGAAAAAATGATAAACATGAATAACAATCCTCCTAATTTGAGTATTCAATTTTTTAAAGATCAAAAAAATATAGAAAATATTACTTGTTACTCTAATGACGGTGGAAACTGGAATAAATCAAATCTAAGATTTAATGATAAGTTGCTAAAAATTGACTTGAAAGAACCTTTTCTTCCAAGAAGAGGAAGAATAAATTGTTCTTTAAACGATGATGGAAAATGGCGTTGGTTCGGAGTTCAGTACACTGTTAAAAAGAATTAGATTAAGCTTTCTAGCTCGATGCTCGAAGGAAGTAACTTTGCATCATCAAAATCCTTCAGATCATTTTGTTTTATTATCTTTTGTAATACTTCGACGTACTTGCTTCCAGTCTCAGCATACTTATCTAAATATTTTGCTAAAATAATACTGTCCAAAGGTTTACCTAAGTCTCTTAGTTCTGCTCTTGCCTTTCTAAAATTTTTATAAGTTGAGTGAGTATTTAAATTTCTTTGATAGGCTCTAACAGACGCTTGCAAAACATTAAACTTCATAACTTTATGTCCTTCGTTTCCTACTGAGTCTTTTGGTTTTAGCCCCTCACCTGACCATGTCCATTGACCAAATAAAGCATTTCCCTCTAAAGCAAATCTTGATGTTCCCCATCCTGTTTCTTTTGCTGCTTGTGCTAAAGCCAGTGAAACAGGAATTTCATCCATTCTTATTTTAAGAATAGACAAATCCTTTGAAGGTACACCATATTGCTTGAATTTTGTCTCTATCCATTTTTTTTCTAATTTGGAGTTATTACTTTTATTGATGATACTAAAAAGTCTTCTTCTATCTAGTTTAATATTATTATTTTCTTTCAATATTAGAGGTAAGACAATTTGAATAAAAAAATCTTTTCTTTTTTTTGTATTTTCAATCATTTTAATTTCGTTAGGAAGCAAAGTCAAAGCAACGGGTTTAACTAATTTTTTCTGTCTCACATCTTTTAAAGTATAGTTGGTATCCTCAAAAAGCTGTTTTATTGTTGAAGCATTTAGTCTTACAGTGTCAACTTCAAGGTCATTTAAACTTAATATATCTACAAGTAAATCTCTTTCATCTAATATTTCAACATCCTCAATGTTACTACTATTTTTTTTGTTTAATGCATAAGCTAAAACTGTTTTAGAATTATTTTGAAATTGTTGCGAATTTAAAACTGTTTTATTTGTTAAGTCTACAACTAGAGGCGCAACATAAAAAAACAACATCAAGAAAACGCCACTAATCCCAATTCTTGGTAGTGACCCCAGACCCTTTTTATCAAAAAATTTAAAGAACTGAATTTTTGATTTTAAATATCTTTTGCTCATATTAAATCGCTTCAACCTCTTTTACTTCTGGCAAATAATGACACAAAAGATTTTGAACTCCCTGCTTAAGAGTCATTGTTGAGCTTGGACAACCAGAACAGCTTCCCTGTAATTGTACCTTTACCACTCCATCCTTAAATTCTTTAAATCTTATATCACCACCGTCTTTGGCCACCGCAGGTCTAATTTTTTGTTCTAATATTTTAACAATCTTTTTTTCAATATCACTTAAATTTTCATCTACCTCATCTAGATTTTTATTAATTACGAACTCTTTGCCTTGAGAATAAAAATCGTTGATAAAAGATATAACTATATGTTTAATCTCATCCCATGAAATTTCATCATTCTTATTGATTGAAATAAAATCTTTACCTAAAAATATTCCTTCTACACCATTTATAGATAAAAGATTTTGGATTAGCTCATTATTTGTTTTGTCTTTACTAGTTACTTCAAATGAGCCAGAATTAGACACCACTTTGCCGGGTAAGAATTTTAATGAATTCGGGTTTGGTGTTATTTCTGTCTGAACAAACATCTATTTATATATAGTTAAAATTTGAAAAAATTAAACTTGATAATAAATTTTTTTTAAAAACCTACTATTTTGTGAATTTCAGTGATCTTTTTTGATGAAATTTCATTAGCCTTTTCACAACCGTTAATTACTATTTCATCTAAATAGTCCTTATTTTGTAGTAATTTTTTAATTTCATTAGAAATTGGACTAATTTTCTCTACAACTTCATTAGACAGTTCATCCTTAAATTCTGAAAAGTTTTTACCAGAAAATTTCTCTATGCTTTTTTCCAATTTAATACCAGTAAGACTAGAATAAATTCCTATTAAATTTTTCGCTTCTGGTCTTCTTTCTAATTCCTCTTTATTTGTTGGAAGTGGTAGCGAGTCTGTTTTTGCTTTTTTAATTTTAGAAATTATTTCATCTTTCTCATCAGTTAAATTTATTCTGCTATTGTCAGATAATTCTGATTTACTCATTTTTTTTAAGCCATCTTTTAAACTCATTATTCTTGAAAATTCTTTTTTAATCAGTGGCTCGGGTGTTTTAAAAAAATCGTCGACTTCGTAATCTTTATTAAATTTTTGAGCAATATCTCTACATAATTCAAGATGCTGTTTTTGATCATCGCCAACAGGCACATGTGTTGCATCGTACAACAAAATGTCTGCTGCCATTAAAATTGGATAGGAATACAATCCAATACTTGCTTTTTCTTTATCCTTTCCCGCTTTTTCTTTAAATTGAGTCATTCTATTTAACCAGCCCATTCTTGCAACACAACTTAAAATCCAAGCGGCTTCTGAATGTGCAGGTACTTTTGATTGATTAAAAATTATACTTTTTTTCACATCAATTCCACTTGCCACAAAAGTGGCTACAGTTTCTCTTATGTTATCTTTTAATTCTTTAGGGTTTTGTTTTACCGTTATTGCATGCAAATCAACTACACAAAAAATACATTTATTATCATTGTCATTATTTAGCTCTACAAAATTTTTAATTGCTCCAAGGTAATTTCCTAAATGCAAATTGCCTGAGGGCTGGACACCAGAAAATATTTTTTTTACCATATTTAATACTTTAATTTAATATCTTGAGTTTTAAAAGCTTTGAAAAAGATTGATAGGATTATATAGAATGCAATACATATAAACACCAAAAGTATTAAGTATATCGACTTCAAACCATAATCATAAGATAGTTGAGATTGAAAAAATATAATAAGAAATTTAAATAATACACCCATAAGAAGAGAGACAAAAAGTATTCGAAAGAATTGATACAAAAAGACATCATTAAATTTAAATAAATATCTATTTTTTAAAAAAATAAATAAAAGTATAGAGTTAAACCAAGATGAAATTGATGTAGCTATAGGAATAATTATAAATCCAATTTTATTAAAATAATAAATACTTATTAAAATATTCAAAATTACTGACACTAAAGAAATATAAAAAGGTGTTTTCGTATCATGATTTGCAAAGAAAAAAGTCGAAAAAACTTTTATTAAAGCAAAAGCAGGTAGTCCTAAACCAAAATAATAAAGAGCTTTAGCAGAATTTGACACTGCATCAGCAGAGAATGAGCCATAACCAAATAATGCAGAAATTATTTCCTCTGAACCAATTAATATTCCAAAGCATGCAGGTAAACTTAAAAACATGCTTAATTCTAATGCTTTGTTTTGAATAGATAAAATTTTGTCTTTATTTTTTAATTTTATGAATTTTGAAAGTTGGGGTAAAATAACAACTCCGATAGCGATACCAGCAATTGCTAAATTTATTTGATAAATTCTATCTGCGTAATATAAATAAGAAATGGCGCTTGATTGGAAAGAGGCGATAATAGTACCAACTAAAATATTTATTTGGGTTACTCCTGATGAAAAAATGCTTGGTAACAGTTTCTCGAAAAAATTTTTGACTTTTTTGTTGATCTTAAAAGTAAAGTCAAATTTTAAATTAAAAAATTTTTTTACAAAAAAATATAAAAAAATTAATTGAAATAAACCTCCAATCGATACACCATAAGAGAGATAGTATACTAAATCATCGTTTAAAATTTTTCCAAATAACAAAATACCTATCATTACAATATTTAAAATAATTGGTGTTGCTGAGGCGGCAGCAAATCTATTATGAGAATTTAAAATAGCGGAAAAGAAAGATGATAAACTTACAAAAATTAAAAAAGGCAATGTTATTCTAGTTAGATAAATTGCAAGTTCCATTTTTTCACTATTACCATTAAAACCAGGAGCTATTAGACTTAAAAAAAATGGCATGAAAAGTTGGATAATTAAAATCAAAAATAAAAGACTTACAAAAAGTAAATTAAATATTTCGTTTGCAAATTTATTAGATTTAGATTTTCCTTTAATAGCCTCGGAAGTATAACTTGGTATAAATGCAGCGTTAAAAGCACCCTCAGAAAATAATCTTCTAAAAGTATTTGGAATTCTAAAAGCAACAAAAAAAACATCTGCTAATAAACTGGTACCAAGAAACATTGCTATCAAAATATCTCTCAAATAACCAAGTAATCTGCTGATTATAGTATAAAAACCAAAAGTCCCTGTTGACTTAATTAAGTTCATAAATCATATTAGTCTTAATTTTACCCTATTTGTACACCTAATTAATGTAAATGAAAAAAACAAAAGTTGATCATTACACTGATAAAGAAGCTTTAGAATTTCACAGTTATAGAAAACCCGGCAAGATTGAAATTTCATCTTCCAAAAACATGACTACTAAAAGAGATCTTGCTTTAGCTTATTCTCCTGGAGTTGCAGCACCGGTAAGAGCAATTAGTGAAAATCCAGAAACAGTTTTCGATTACACGAGTAAAGGTAATCTTGTAGCAGTTATAAGTAACGGGTCTGCAATTTTAGGTATGGGAAATTTAGGGGCCCTTGCATCCAAACCGGTCATGGAAGGTAAAGCAGTTTTATTTAAAAGGTTTGCTGATATAGACTCTATAGATCTTGAGATTGACTCATCAGATCCAGATGAAATAATTAATAGTATTAAAAATTTTGCCCCAAGTTTTGGTGGAATAAATCTTGAGGATATTGCTGCTCCTAATTGCTTTGTTATTGAAAAAAAGCTAAAAGAAATCTTAGATATCCCAGTTTTCCATGACGACCAGCATGGCACTGCAATAATTACAACTGCAGCATTAATAAATGCACTTGATATAAGTAAAAAATCCATTTCAAAAGTCAAAATAATTGTTAATGGGGCAGGAGCATCTGCGATGGCTTGTGCAAATTTATTTAAAAAAAGCGGTGTACCTCAAAAAAATATTACAATGGTAGATAGAAAAGGGGTTATTTACAAAGGACGTGAAAATCTAAATAAGTGGAAATCAGAACATGCAATAGAAACTAAAGATCGATCGTTATCTGATGCTATTAAAAATGCAGACGTTTTTTTAGGATTGTCTGCAAAAGGTGCATTGACAAAAGATATGGTAAAAAAAATGGCAAAAAATCCTATAATATTTGCATGCGCAAATCCTGACCCAGAGATTACCCCTGAAGAAATTGAGGAAGTAAGGGAAGATGCAATAATTGCAACAGGAAGATCCGATTATCCAAATCAAGTAAATAATTTAATTGGATTTCCATATATATTTAGGGGAGCATTAGATGTGAGGTCAAAAACTATTAATGAAGAGATGAAAGTTGCGGCTGCTCACGCAATTGCAAATCTTGCTAAAGAGGATGTGCCAGACGAAGTTGTAGCAGCTATGGGAGGTGAAAGACCTCATTTCGGTAAAGATTATATTATTCCATCTACTTTTGACCCTAGATTGATTAGTGTTATTCCAGCAGCAGTTGCCGAGGCTGCAATTAAAACAAAAGTAGCAAGAATTAAAATAGATAATTTTGAAGCTTACAGAGAACAACTCAAACAACGATTAGACCCTACTGTTACAATTATGCAAGGTATTAACACTTATATTAAGAAAAAATCAAAAAAAGTTGTTTTTGCAGATGGAGAAGATGAAAATATGCTTAAAGCAGCAATAGCTTTTAAAAACTCAAAACTTGGTATACCCATTTTAGTTGGTAAGGAAGAAAAGATTAAAGAGCAAATAAAAAAAATTGGATATAACGAAAATTTTGATATTGAAATTGTAAACTCTAAAGATAGTTTAAAAAGAAAAAATTATACCCAATATCTTTTTAAAAAAATTCAAAGAGAAAAAGGAATGCTTGAAAGAGAGTGTGATAAATTAATTAGAGCTGACAGAGTAATTTGGTCCTCTTGTATGGTGGCCTGTGGAGACGCAGATGCAATGATTACTGGTAATACTAGACGATACTCCTCATCCTTAGAAAAAGTTATTAAAGTAGTTGATCCGAGACCTGGGGAAATTATGTTTGGATTAAATTTAGTAGTAAACAGAGGAAAAACAATTTTTATATGTGATACATCGGTAATTGAATACCCTGACGCTAACCAATTAGCTGATATGGCAATATCAACAGCTCGGGTTGTAAGACTTTTTGGTTTTGATCCTAAAATAGCTTTTTTATCCCATTCAACTTTTGGTGAACCAGTGACTGATAGGACAAAAAGAATAAGTGATGCAGTGAAGATTCTTAAAAAAAAGAAAGTTGATTTTAAATTTGATGGTGAAATGCAGCCTGATGTTGCTTTAGAGGAAGTTTACAAGGAGTTATATCCATTTTCTGAAATAGTTGGAAACTCAAATGTTTTGATTATGCCAAGTCAACATAGTGCAGCTATTTCCTACAAAATGATGAAATCAATGAGTAGAGCAAAAGTGATCGGGCCCTTACTAATTGGTTTAGGCCTTCCTATTGAGATAGCACCGCTTAGATCGTCAACATCTGATATCTTAAACTTAGCCTCAATTGCTGCTTACTCATCAGATGTGATAGACTATAAGAAAAATTAGTTTTTTTGTATCCTCAAATCGTCAACTAATAATATGCTTGCAATTACATCTTCAACATCTAGAACAGCTTTTGCTTCTTTGACGACTAAATCTCTCTCCTCAGATCCCATCGCAATCCCATATAAATAAATCTTCCTCTTATAAGTGTCGATTTGATAATTTGCAGCTTTAATCTTTTTATTTAAAATTAATGCTGCTCTTAACTGAGATGTGATCAAAAGATCTTTAGCGGATTGATTAAAATTAAATTTTTCTTTTACCTTAACATCATTTCTTACTGATCTAACACCTGGTGTTTCCCATGCAAATTTCGTTAATTTAAGTTTGTCTTCTGGATCATCAACTTTTCCTGTTAAAAAGATCCTACCATCTAACACTTTTGATTTAACACTAAGAATATAACTTTTGTCGTAAAGTAAAATTTTTGCAGATAAACTTTTTTGCATAATTGAGTCATCAATTTGAGTTCCGACTGATCTTGGATCAAAGGCTACACTTACTCCAGTACCAAAAATTCCCTTAGAGGAGACGCCACCACACCCGGTTAATATAAAATTTAAAAATAGTACTATTAAAATTTTAATTTTCATTTTTTATTTTTATGCAAAAATTATAAATCTCTTTTTTTGATATATTGTTTTTTTTCATCAGATTGATGATTTCTTTGATGCTAAAATTATTTATCATTTTTCTAATCATAATTTTATCCGATTCATTCAAATTTTGTGAGTTATTCTTTACAAATTTTTCCTCTGAAATAACGATTGTAAATTCTCCTTTAATTTCAAAACTTAATTTGTCTAGTTCTTTAATTGAAGTTCTTATGTATTCCTCATAGAATTTGGACATTTCTCTGCAAATAAGCATATTACGATTTGAAAAATTTTTTTTTAAATATGGTATGATTTTGAGAAATTTTTTTGGTGAAACAAAAAACACAATTGAAGAATTCAAATCCGACAACATCTTTAAATCATTCTCTATAATTTTTTTTTTTTCAGGAAAGAAACCATAAAAAAAGAATTTTTCTGAGAAACCACTTACAGAAACAGCGGTAGCTACCGAGGAAGGTCCGGGTAATGGAATAACATCGATATTGTTGTCTATACATTCATTAATTAATAATTTTCCTGGATCAGAAATATTAGGGGTCCCAGCGTCAGAAATAATTGAGACACTCGAACCACCTTTGATCAATCTTATAATTTTAGAAACATTTTTTTTTTCATTAAATTTATGATTAATTATCAATTTCGATTTAATATCATATCTTTCAATTAATTTTTTTGAAACCCTGGTGTCCTCACACAATATAAAATCAGAATTTTTTAGTGTTTCTATTGCTCGTAAAGTAATATCCTCAAGATTTCCAATTGGTGTAGGCACCAAATAAAGCTTATTTTTTATTTTTTCTTTATAAGTCATAAGATTTCTGACCATAATTTAAAATAAGATATTATAGTATCATTAAAATGAATAAAATTTTTAAAATTTATTCCTTAATAATTTTTGGAATCTTTTTACTACTCTCAACAGCAGCTGCTACTGAAGAAAAAATAAAAATTGGTCTTTTAGTCCCAATTACTGGGGATAATAAAAAACTTGGGCAACAAATAGTTAAATCTGTTCAAATGGCATTAAAAGATATCGACACAGATAAAATTGAAATACATCTTAAAGACACAAATTCAAACCCTGACACGGCAACAAAGTCAGCACTGGAATTAAAAGAAATTGGAGTAAAGATAGTCATTGGCCCAGTTTTTTATAATTGTTTGGCTCCGTTAGAAAAGATTCAAGATATTACATTTTTATCATTTACTAATCAAACTATTGAGCTACCAAACAATGTAATCAGCACCGGGGTAAATGCAACTTCTCAATTAAATGCGATAAAGAAATTTATTGAAGATAATGAGATAAAAAAAACTATACTTTTGACTCCAAATCTTAATTATAAAAATGAAATAAAAAAAGCGGTTAAAAAATCTAAAATTAAAATATCTAAACAATATATTTATGAAACAGAACCAACAAAACTAACTGCGCAGATTGAAAAAATCACCAACTATAAAATTAGAAAACAAAATTTAGAAGATGAAATAAGAAGAGTGGAGAATTCAGATCTTTTAGACAAGGAGAAACTACTTAAAAAATTAGAAAAAAAATATACAATAGGGAGTGTACGGTTTGACTCTGTAATTATATCAGATTTTGATGAAAGCCTTAAAAGTGTCATCACGTCCTTTCTCTATACAGATGTTTCACCAAAAAATAAGTACATTATTGCATTTAATCAATGGTTTGATCAAAGTCTATTAAATGAAAAAAATATTCAGCCAATTTATTATCCGTCAATAAATAAAAAGAACTTAGATAATTTTTCAAGTAAATTTGAAAAAGAATTTAATCAAACCCCCAACTATTTATCTTTGTTAAGTTATGATTTAGTTGGTCTGGTATATTATTTATCTGTCAAAAATGAATTTATAAATAACGATAGATTATTTAAAAATAAGAATTCTTTTAAAGGAAAAATTGGTATTTTTGATATTGAGAACTATAAGATTAATCATAGATTAAACTTTTATAAAATTGAAAATGGAAACTTTAAAAAAATTTTTTAATTTTTTGGAATGCTTTAAATCTATGATCGATCTTGTATTTTTTGAACTGTTCCATTTCACTAAATGTTTTTGTTTTTCCATTTGGTATAAATATAGGATCGTACCCGAAACCCTTTTTACCACGAGGTTCATTAGAAATAGTCCCCTCTACTTTAGCACTTACACAGGCAATTTTCTTATCAAGATAACTTAGAGATAATGCACATATGAACCGCGCTCTGATTTTCTTATCTTTCCAATTTCTATCTTTTTTATCTAACTCTCTATAAACTTTCCTGATAGCGATATTAAAATCTCCTTTTTTGCCACCCCATCTCGCAGAAAATATTCCTGGTTTTTTATTTAAAAGATCTATTTCTAAGCCTGAGTCATCAGCTAAACAAATTAAATTAGTTTTTTTCGAAAAATATTTAGATTTGATAAGTGAATTTTCCTCAAAGGTCTCTCCATTTTCTTTTGGGCTTTTCAATGAAAATTTATATGTTGATAAAGTTTTAATGTTTTTTGGCAGTAAATCTCTAATTTCTCTCAGTTTTCCCTTATTGTTTGTGCCAATAAGTAATTTATTAATTTTATAATGTGACATCTGGAAATTTTTAAATTTCTTACCATATAAAAGATATGGAAAAAGAGCAAAATGAACAAACAAAAAAAAACATATCAAAAGAGGAGGAAATCGCTGAAAATACCTCTGAGACTGAAGTAGATAATTCAAACACAAGTGATGGAGATGATAAAGAATTAGAAAAACAGACTCCTGAGCAAAAAATTTTTGATCTTGAAGACAAACTAACTAGAACGTTTGCTGAAATGGAAAATCAAAGAAGAAGATTTGAAAAAGAAAAAGAAGATGCTTTTGATTATGGAGGTTTTTCTTTTGCAAAAGAGGCTTTAAGTCTAATAGATAATCTTGAAAGATCTAAAGAAATACTAAAAAAAGATGAAGCTTTAAAAGATTCAGATGCTTTAGATAAAACTCTACAGCACTTAGACGTAATTGAAAAAGATTTAATTTCTATTTTTCTTAAAAATGACATCAAGCCTATTGAATGTTTAAATAAAAGATTAGATCCCAATTACCATCAAGCAATGATTGAGATTGAAAATGACTCAAAGGAACCAGGAACAATTATTCAAGAAATACAGAAAGGTTTTACTATTAAAAACAGATTATTAAGACCATCATTAGTGGGTGTATCAAAGAAATCAGACGATAAAGATAAAAAAAATGAGGAAAAACAAGAAAAAGAGGTGAAATAATTAATGAATCAGCGAACTTGTAGAATTTGATTTAACTCCTATATGAGAACAATAATAACATAAACTATGAGTAAAATAATTGGAATTGATTTAGGAACAACTAACTCTTGTGTGGCTATTATGGAAGGTAGCCAAGCAAAGGTTTTGGAAAATGCTGAAGGAGCGAGAACCACACCATCTGTAGTAGCCTTTACAGAAGATAAAGAAAAATTAATAGGGCAACCGGCTAAAAGACAAGCTGTAACTAATCCTGAAAACACAATATTTGCTGTAAAAAGACTTATAGGTAGAAATTTTGATGATGCAACAGTCAAAAAAGATATTGAAGCAGCACCTTTTAAAATTATCAAATCTGATAAGGGCGACGCATGGATTGAAGCTAAAAAAGAAAAATATTCTCCATCTCAAATATCAGCTTTTATACTTCAAAAAATGAAAGAGACTGCGGAAAAATATTTAGGCCAAGCAGTAACTAAAGCAGTTATAACTGTACCAGCTTATTTTAATGATGCACAGAGACAAGCTACTAAAGATGCTGGCAAAATTGCTGGACTAGAAGTGTTAAGAATTATTAATGAGCCGACAGCTGCATCGTTGGCATATGGACTTGATAAAAAACAAAATAAAAAAATTGCAGTATACGATTTAGGGGGAGGTACATTTGATGTATCTATTCTGGAATTAGGTGATGGAGTTTTTGAAGTTAAATCTACTAACGGAGATACCTTTTTAGGTGGTGAAGATTTTGATAACTCCATAGTAGAATACTTAATTTCTGAATTTAAGAAAGATAGTGGTATTGACCTTAAATCTGATAAATTAGCCTTACAAAGATTAAAAGAGGCTGCTGAAAAAGCTAAAATTGAATTATCAGCTGCTGAACAAACAGACATTAATCTACCTTTTATAACTGCAGATAAGACTGGTCCAAAACATATAAATTTAAAAATGACAAGAGCAAAACTCGAAGCATTAGTTGAGGACTTAATTGGAAGAACAATACCACCATGTAAGACAGCTTTAAAAGATGCTGGGATTTCAGCAAGTGATATTGATGAAGTAGTTATGGTGGGTGGTATGACAAGAATGCCGAAAGTTATAGAAGAGGTGAAAAACTTTTTTGGAAAAGAACCAAATAAAAGTGTTAATCCTGATGAGGTTGTAGCTATGGGTGCTGCTATCCAAGCTGGTGTTTTACAAGGAGATGTTAAAGATGTTCTACTCTTAGACGTGACACCACTTTCATTAGGCATTGAAACTCTTGGGGGAGTTTCTACAAAACTTATTGAAAAAAATACAACTATACCAACAAAAAAAAGTCAGGTCTTTTCTACTGCTGAAGATAATCAACCAGCTGTTTCTATAAGAGTTCTCCAAGGAGAAAGAGAGATGGCCACAGATAATAAATTATTAGGAAATTTTGAATTAATTGGCATTGCTCCTGCTCCAAGAGGAGTGCCTCAAATTGAAGTTACCTTCGATATAGATGCCAATGGTATTGTAAATGTCTCTGCTAAAGATAAAGGGACAGGTAAAGAACAAAAAATTCAAATACAAGCATCCGGTGGTTTAAGTGATGAAGAAATTGAAAAAATGGTAAAAGATGCTGAGGCAAATAAAGAAAATGATAAAAAGAAAAGGGAAGCAGTTGATGTCAGAAATCAAGCAGATACATTAATTCACTCAACAGAGAAAAACCTTAAAGAGCATGGATCAAAGATTTCTGATGCAGAAAAAAAAGCTATTGAAGATGGATCGAATGAACTGAAAGAGTCTCTAAAAACCGAAGATATTGAAGATATTAAGAAAAAAACAGAAAAATTAGTTCAAGCATCAATGAAGCTTGGCGAGGCAATTTATAAATCACAACAAGGCACAAAAACAGAATCTAATCAAGATGATGGAAAAGATGATAAAGGAAAAAAAGACGATAATGTTGTTGATGCGGACTTTGAAGAAGTAAAAGACGAGAATAAAGAAAAAAGCGCTTAACTGACATTTATTTGTCCAAGGTATATAAATGGCTAAAAGAGATTACTATGATGTCCTTGGTGTAAAAAAAAATGCTAGTCCGGAGGAATTAAAATCTGCATACAGAAAACTAGCTGTAAAATATCATCCCGATAAAAATCCAGGTAATAAAACTGCTGAAGATAAATTTAAAGAAGCCAGTGAAGCCTATGGTGTTCTTTCAGACAAATCAAAAAAGGAAAATTACGATAATTTTGGCCATGCAGCTTTTGAAAATGGAGGTGGTGGAAGGGGAGGATTTAGTGGATTTAGTGGTTTTAGCGGTGCTGATTTTTCAGATATTTTTGAAGACTTTTTTGGAGATATTGGTGGAGGTGGTAGACGTAGCTCAAGAGGAAGAAGCTCAAATAGTAGAGGCTCAGATTTAAGATATGATTTAACAATCACGCTAGAGGAAGCTTATTTAGGAAAAAAACAAAATATTCAGTTTTCCACCTCAGAAAAATGCAATACTTGTAAGGGAAATGGATCTAAACCTGGTTTTAGCCCAGATAGATGCAGCTATTGTGGTGGAAGCGGAAAAATACGATCTAATCAAGGCTTCTTTACGGTTCAACAAACTTGCCCTCAATGTGCAGGTGTTGGTGAAGAAATTACAAATCCATGCACAGATTGTAACGGCCAAGGTAATAAGCAAGCTTCAAAGAAGATTTCCGTTACTATACCTAAAGGAGTTGACGACGGCACTAGAATTAGACTTGCAGGAAAAGGTGAGGCAGGGGTAAGAGGTGGGGCCTCAGGAGATTTATATTTATTTATTAACGTTAAATCCCATGACCTTTTCAAACGATCAGATGTAAACTTGTTTTTTGAATTTCCAATCTCCATTGCCGATGCTGCCTTAGGAACAACAATTGAAATACCAACGATTGATGGTAAAAAAGCAAAAATTAAAATACCTGATGGAACACAGGATGGCAAACAATTTAGATTAAAGGGTAAAGGAATGCCTTTTATGAGAAGAACTGAATTTGGAGATTTATATGTTCAGGTAAAGACTGAGGTTCCAGTTTCATTGAATAAAGAACAAAAAGAGTTATTAGAAAGATTCAGAAAAATTGAAAATGAAAAATCTAATCCAAGTATCAAAAAATTTTTTCAAAAAGCTAAAAGTTTTTGGAATAGTTAATAAATGGATCTAGAGCAAATAATACCTGCTATTTTCTTGATAGCAGTTTTAATTTTAGTACTCCCTGGTTTTTTAAGTTCTAATTCTAAGCTTAAACAATTTATTAAAAATTTATTTATTTGGTCTATAATTGTTGTCTCTATTGTGTTAATTACATATCTTATCTTTTAATGAAAAAAATAAATATAGCTGTAACTGGATGTTTGGGCCGAATGGGCCAACAAATAATCAAATCTGTAAACAAAGATAGAAATTTTAATTTAGTAGCAATTACAGAAATTAAAAAAAAGAACCAAAAAATTAACGGAATCAAAATTGACTCAAATAATGAACGATCATTAAAAAATGCTAATGTAATAATAGATTTTACAATCCCTAAATGTACTTTAGAAGTACTAAAAATAGCAACTAAATTGAGAAAAAGAGTTGTAATTGGAACTACTGGATTTTCAAGAAATGAAGAGGGTTCGATACAAAAATTTTCAAAAAAAATTCCAATTTTAAAAGCTGGAAACATGAGTTTAGGTATTAATCTCTTAATGTATCTTACAGAAATTGCATCTAGTTCACTTGGAATAAATTTTTTAAGTAAGATAAATGAAATTCATCATAAACATAAAAAAGATTATCCATCTGGAACAGCTTTAATGTTAGCAAAAGGAATTGCAGAAGGGAAAAAAAAGAACTTTCATAATTTAATTGGAAAAAAATATCTTAATAAAAAAAAATTTCCTTATGGAAATAAAATTAACTTTAATTCTATAAGAAAAGGTGAAATTATCGGTGAACATGAAGTTAAATTCTCTAGTGGAAAAGAAATCATAACCCTAAATCATGAGGCTTTTGATAGAGCTTTGTATTCTGAGGGTGCTTTATCAGCTGCGAGGTGGTTGATGAACAAAAAACCTGGGCTATACTCCATGAGAGATCTTATGAATTTCAAATAATGAATGAAATTCAAAGAGCAAAAAAAATTCACAAAATCTTAAATAGAATTTATCCAAATATAAGAGTTCCTCTTAAAAGTCGAAATGTTTTTACACTATTAATTTCTGTTTTACTTTCTGCTCAGTGCACTGATGTTAATGTAAATAATGTTACAAAAAATATTTATCCAAAATATTATAAACCCCATCATTTTAAAAAATTAGGAAGAAAAAAAATTGAAAAACTAATAAAAAAAATTGGTATATTTAGAATAAAAGCAAAAAGTATTTATAATCTCTCAAAAATATTAATCGAACAACATGGTAGTAAGGTTCCAAAGACTTTTGAAGAATTAGAAAAACTTCCTGGAGTTGGTCATAAAACAGCAAGTGTAGTAATGTCTCAAGGATTTGGCTATCCCGCTTTTGCTATTGACACTCATATCCACAGATTAGCTCAAAGATGGGGGTTAACTAATGGAAAAAACGTTGAACAAACTGAAAAAGATTTAAAAAGATTATTTCCTAAAAAAGACTGGAACAAGCTTCATCTTCAAATAATTTATTATGGTCGAGAATTCTGCAAAGCAAGAGATTGTTATGGAATGACTTGTAAAATTTGCACTACTTGTTATCCTAATAGAAAAAAACCATTAATAACCAAAAAAGCATAAAATGAAAATTATAGGTATTGGAAATGCAATTGTTGATGTTATTTGTAAAGTAAATGAAAGTTTCATAGCAGAAAATAATTTAAAAAAAGGGACTATGAAACTGATTTTCGATGAAAAAGAATTTCAAAAATTATTATCAAATTTAAAAATTGAAAAAACTGTCGCTGGGGGGTCAGTTGCAAATTCCATAGTTGGCTTATCCCAACTTAAAAACAAAGCAGGTTTCATTGGAAAGATTTCTGATGATATTTTTGGTTCAAAATACGAGGAGGGTTTAAAAAAAGAAAATGTGGAATATCTTTTTTCTAAAAAAAAAGAGGATTTGCCTACAGGAACATGTTTAATTCTTATTACACCAGACTCTGAAAGAACCATGTGCACCTTTTTAGGTATTGCTGGAAAAATAAATGAAAAGGATATTGATATAAATTCTATTAAAAATAGTGAAATGATCTTTTTAGAGGGTTACCTTTGGGATGAAGGTGATCCAAAAAAAGCTTTTGAAGTAGCAATAAATAATGCAAGTAAAGTAGCAATGTCTTTGTCAGATCAATTTTGTGTTGAGAGACATAAGTCCCATTTTTATAAACTTGTAAAAAATGATTTAGATATAACTTTTGCTAATGAAGAGGAAATTAAATCATTATTAAATACAAAAAATTTTGATGATGTTGTCTCATTTGGTAAAGAAATTAATAAACATTTAGTTATCACCAGGGGCCCTAAAGGAGCAATTGTAATAAAAAACAAAGAAGTAATTGAACATCCTGCAGCGAAAAACTTAAAGATTATTGACCTTACTGGAGCAGGTGATTTATTTGCTGCTGGATATTTACATGGAGAAATTAATAATTTTTCAGTTAACAAATGTTTAGAACAAGGTACAATTTTATCATCACAAGTTATTCAGATTTTAGGAGCAAGATTATAGGATATGTCTAATATTAGAATTCACAAATTTTTTCCAGTGCCAGTATTTGAACAAAGACTTGAAAATTATAAAGATCTTAATCCCCAACTTGAAAACTTTATCTATGATTTAAAAAAAAATAACCCAGAGGGACAAAAGAGGTCAAATGCAGGAGGATGGCATTCACCTTTTTTTAATATTAATGAGTCTGAACCTGTAAAAAAATTAATTTCTAGCTTTACCAAATCTTTACCAGAAATAATGACAGAGCATATGGGATGGCGAATAAATAAGGATAAAATAACAATTTTAGACATGTGGTCGGTTGTAAATAAAAAAAATACATTTAATGTCCAGCATTCACACCCAAACTCTTTATTAAGTGCAGCATATTATGTAAAAGCAAAAAAAAACTCTGGTAACATAAAATTTTTTGATCCTAAAGAAATGAAAACTATGTATCATCCTCCAATCCAAAAATTTAATGAGATCTCGGCTGAAATTATTAAAATTGAACCTGAGGAGGGAAAATTGCTTCTATTTCCATCGTATCTTAATCATGCTGTTGAGGAAAATTTATCAGATGAAGATAGAATTGTAATAAGCTTTAATCTCGTTTGTTAAAAGCTATCTTTTGATTTTTTTCTTCTTTTAAAGCTACCCTTTCCTTTTTTTGGTTTTATCACGCGGTTTTTATATTTCTTTGTAAAAAGTTCTTTCGCGAAATAATTCCTCTTAGGCAATTTTATACCCATTTTTGGTGCTTAATATAAAATTCTTATCTTTATAAATATTTAGTATTTTCTTTCTTAATCTATGAATGTGAGTTTCAACAGTATGGGTTTCTAATTCTGAGTTATATCCCCAGATATTTTTTTGTAGTTCATTAATATTAACTGGACTCGATGACTCAGATAGATAAAAAATAATTCTTATTTCTTTTTCAGTTAACTTAAGAGATTTTTTTTGTAGAAATATTTCTCTAGAATTTAAGTTAATTCTATATTTTCCAATTTTGACGTTAGATTTTTTTAAAAAATTATTTTTTAGAATAGCAATATTAATTTTTTCAAGTATCTTATTAAATTTAAGTGGTAATTCTTTTAAAACTATTTTATTGTCACATTTTAATTTAGAGTCGCTCACCAATACTAAATAATTTTTAGTGTTTCTTGACTCTGATTCAAGATCTTTTACATTATCAATATTTTTTAACTCGTAATTAAAAAAATTGTTTAGTTCATTAAATATCTGATATAATTCTGAAAATTCGAAAAATATAAGTTTTGTATTATTCATTCGTTAAAAGAATATGACAATTATAGTCAAAAATAAAGATACTCTTACTTTTGGTGATTTCGTTTTTAAATGTGCTATTGGAAAAAAGGGGTCAACAATCAAAAAAAAAGAGGGTGACATGAAAACACCGAAGGGTATTTTTGAAATAGGAAATCTATACTACAGAGAGGATAGATTAAAGAAACCATCAACAAGTCTAAAAACTAATATAATTAGAAAAAAAATGGGATGGTGTAATGACGTAAATTACCCTAAGAAATATAATAAACAAATTAAAATTAATAAAAAAATTACTCATGAGAAATTGAACAGAAAAGATAGCAAATATGATTTATTAATACCTATTAAATATAATTTTAAAAAACCCAAAATTGGTAAAGGAAGCGCAATATTTATTCACTTAACTAATAACTATAGAGCAACTGCTGGATGTATAGCGTTAAAGAAAAATGATTTATTAATATTATTAAAACTGATTAATAGAAATACTAAGATTAGGATTTGTTAGTTCTGTTTCCAAAAATTTTTGATCCAATTCTTATGTAAGTAGCACCATTTTCAATAGCTAACTTATAATCATTTGACATACCCATACTCAATTCATTAAAACCAAGTAACTCATTAGATGCTCTTAATTCTTTGAAATACTTTTCAGGAGTTTCATTATTTGGAGGAATGCACATCAGACCTATGATATTTAATTTATAGTCATTAAGACATTTTTTTACAAAGATCTCCAAATTTTTTATATCTATACCACCTTTTTGTTTTTCGTTATCAAAATTTACCTGAACAAAAATTTTTGGTTTAAAATTTTTTTTTTCTTGATAACTAGAAATTTTTTCTGCTAACCTTTCATTATCTAAAGAATGAATATAATCAAATAACGGTAAACAAAATTTTACTTTATTAGTTTGTAACCTTCCAACAAGGTGCAACTTAATATTATTAATTCGAGCCTTAATATCTGTCCATTTTTCAACTGCTTCTTGAACTTTATTTTCTCCAAAATGTTGGTGACCATCATTAACTAGTGGCATTATTTCACTAACAGGAAATGTTTTTGATATAGCAATAATATTTATGTTTTTATTTACTGAATCTACTTCTTTCTTGATAAATTTTATATTATTTATTGATTTATGAATCATATTTACAATGTTTACTATTTTATTGATAAATTTGATAGTAATGAAATTTTAAATCTAAATAAAAAAATTATCATTATCTATAGAAATTATAATAACAATAATGTTGAGAATGATATAAAAAAAATAAAAAGGTTATGTAAATTTCATAATAGGAAAGTTTTTATTTCAAATAACTTAAAAATTGCTCTTAAATATAATTTAAATGGATTATATATTCCTTCATTTAATAAAGATTTAAGTTTTAAAAATATTAGTCTTAAAAAAGAATTTAAGATTATTGGTTCAGCACATAATATTAAAGAAATAAAGACAAAAGAAAAACAAGGATGTTCATCTATTTTTATCTCTCCGCTATTTAAAAATAATAAAAATAAACCTTATTTAGAAACAATAAGGTTTAATTTATTGTGTCAAAATACAAATGCTAAACCCATTGCTTTAGGGGGCATCAATGCAACAAATATCAATCGTCTTTTTTGTACAAAAGCCTATGGTTATGCTGGAATATCTGGAATAAAAAAAACCGGCCTATAAAAATATAGGCCGGTTTTAAAATTAACTATTCTTACTTCTTAGAATGAGAAGTTTACAGCAATTGAAGTCTCTTCATAAGATTGACTAGTTGCACTAGCTGCTGGAGCAGCAATGTTTGATCCTTCTGATAAAGAAGCCATAATTGTCATAGCACCCATTGTGTAAGACGCTTGAATCGCTTCTAGCTCCTGAGTTTTTGATGTTACAGTAGCACCGATTGCTTCGTTTTGGTATTCTGACTCACCATATGATATTGAAATATCACCTGCTGTGTAAGATACTCCCATAAACTCAGCTGAAAGGTCTCTACCTACTGCACCAGTTCCATTCATTGAATCAGCGTATGCTTCTTGGTAACCAACTGTAATTGGTCCCATAGCAAACTTAGCGTAACCAGTAGTGTTCACTTCGTCATTACCTTTTGGTAAAGTTCCATTTTCAATTGTCTCTTCACCTAAACCAATAGTTAAGCCCATTGCTGATACTTCAAGAACGATCGCGCTACCACTTACGTTTGTATCTAAGCCTCCAGATGAAGCATTAGCTGCTTCTTCGTCTGCGTTAGGGTCGTAAGTGTAAGCTGCATTTATAGTAACTCCACCAAGATCTAATGTTGGAATTCTATAGTCAACTGAACCTTGTGCTGTTGATGCACCAAAGAAAGAAGGGTTAGTTGTGCTTAAAGAAGCAACTCTATCCCATGTTTCTTGCATTGCATTTGGCATCACGTCGTCAATCGCGTTAGCTCTTGATCCACCGTCTTCGTTAAGTTGTAAAGTTCCTAGTGAACCCATTCCTAACGTTATTTGTGCAGTTGTTACTGCCATTGTTGAGTTTGTATTGATCCCTTGAAAGAAAGAAACAGTAAAACCGTTATCTAACTCAGTAGATGCATTTGTATACAAATCCATATCTGCAGCAAATGTTTTACCAGAAGCAGCTTCAGTAGTTGTGTCATCTTCAGAAGAGTAAACTACATAAGCATCACCTGATAGAGCGTACTCTACAGCGTTTGATGCAGTAGTAACTGCTAAAGACCCAGCTAAAGCTGATAGTCCGATTGTTTTTAATTTATTCATAGTACTCCTTTGTTAATATTCATATGAATGATGCATAAATAGCGGTTTTTGACTGTAATTTGCTAAAATTTATTGATTTAACCTTAAATTTTTACCATATGTTGCAAAAAAGCAACATTTAATTTATTGTTTAATTTATTTGATTTCACAATATAACACCCTGGATATGAGTTTTCGCTTTATAAATATCTTTAAAAAAATTGTATTTTTTGCTGTAATTTCGTCTTTTTTAAGCGGGTGTGGTACTGGATTTTTTAATCCAGATTGGTCTGAGCCTGCCGAACCAGATGGAAAAGAAAGGGCTCGAAAAAATGTTAGAGAGGGAAAAGGAATTGATTTTGGCGTGGGCAAAAAACAAGGTGGAGATTTCTTATTTGCATCATCTAATCCAATGTGGAGAGCTTCATTAGAAACTATCGATTTCATGTCATTATCAACAGTTGATTATGCTGGAGGATTAATAATTACAGATTGGTATAGTGACACGCAATCAGATGAATCTGTTAAGATTACAATTAAATTTCTTGATAACGAAGTTAGAGTTGATGCAATGGAAATTGATATTCATAAGAGAATTTGTAGAGCTGCTAATAATTGTGTTATTAATAAAGTGGACACAAATCTTAGTTTTCAGATAAAAGATAAAATTTTAAAAAAAGCAGCGTTGTATGAAAAACAGCTTAAAGAAAGAAAATTAAAAAATCGTCCCAAAAAAGTTTATAAAGGCGATACAGGAAAAAATCCATAAATTTTGCTGAGTGAAAAGATATAATTTTAAAGAGATAGAACTTAAATGGCAATCTTATTGGGATAAAAAGAAAACATTTAAAACTATTACTGATAAAAGTAAAAAAAAATTTTATTGCCTTGAAATGTTTCCGTACCCATCAGGGAATATTCACATGGGTCATGTTAGGAATTACACTATTGGTGATGTTCTATCAAGATATAAAACAGCAAAAGGTTTTAATGTTTTACACCCTATGGGTTGGGACTCCTTTGGTATGCCAGCAGAAAATGCTGCTAAACAAAATAATTTAGATCCAAAAAAATGGACAAATGAAAATATCAAAAATATGAAATCCCAACTTAAACTTTTGGGGTTATCTATTGATTGGGATAGAGAGATATCAACTTGCTCGCCTGAATATTACAAACACCAACAAATATTTTTTTTAGAATTACTTGATAAGGGATTAATTTATAGAAAAGAAAATTATGTTAATTGGGATCCGGTTGATCAGACGGTATTAGCCAATGAACAAGTTATAAATGGAAAAGGATGGAGGTCTGGTGCAGTTGTTGAACGAAAGAAATTGAAACAATGGTTCTTCAATATAAAAAAATTTTCAGATGAATTACTAAATGAATTGGAAAAATTGAATAATTGGCCTGAGAAAGTAAAAGTAATGCAAAAAAATTGGATTGGTAAATCCTTGGGCTGTGAATTAGATTTTCAAATTGAAGGTGATAAAAGAGTTGATAAAATAAAATGTTTTACTACAAGACCAGACACATTATTTGGTATGTCCTTTTTAGCTGTCTCAATAGATCATCCAATCTCTGAATTGTATAAAAATGATAAAAGTTTTGAAAAATTTAAACAAGATTGCTCTAAAACTGGTACAACAGAAGAGTCTATTGCCCAAGCTGAAAAATTAGGCTTTAAAACAAACTTAAAAGCTTTAAATCCTTTTGATAACACTAAAAAATTGCCAGTCTATTTTGCAAATTTTGTATTAATGGATTACGGTTTCGGGGCAGTATTTGGATGCCCTGCTCATGACCAAAGGGATCTTGATTTTGCTATAAAATACAATTTAGAAATTATTCCTGTCGTTAAACCAAAAGATATCTTAGATGAAAATTTTCAAATAAAAGATAAAGCTTATACGGGTCCTGGGTCAATTATAAATTCAAAATTTTTAAACAATCTTAAAGTTCCCGATGAATCAATTGCAAAATCTATCGAAATAATCGAGGAAAAAAAGATCGGTAATAAAAAAATTAATTTTAGATTAAAAGATTGGGGAGTATCAAGGCAAAGATATTGGGGATGTCCAATTCCAATTGCATATAACTCTAAAAATGAAGTTGTAAAAGTACCTTTAAATCAACTTCCCGTAAAATTACCTGAGGATATAAACTTGAATGTATCTGGCAATCCTCTTGATCATGTCGAAAGTTGGAAAAAAGTTAATATCGATAACGAAGAATGTATTAGAGAAACAGATACTTTAGATACTTTTGTAGACTCATCTTGGTATTTTTTAAGGTTCTGTTCACCAAAAAATATTGACGAAGGTTTTAATATAGAAGATATAAATTATTGGATGCCTGTAGACCAATATATAGGGGGAGTAGAACATGCTATACTACATTTACTTTACTCGAGGTTTTTTACTAAAGCGTTAGGTTATAAAAGTAAGAACTTTAAGATTTCTGAGCCATTTAGTGGTCTTTTTACACAAGGAATGGTTTGTCATGAAACTTATAAGTACGATAATAATTGGGTAAGTCCTGATGAGGTAATGACTGAGAATGGGAAAGATTTTTTCCTAAAAAAAAATACTAGTAAAAAAGTTTTGGTTGGTCCTTCAGAGTCAATGTCAAAATCCAAAAAAAATACTATTGATCCATCAGTTATGATTAAAAATTATGGTGCTGATGCAGTAAGATTTTTTATTCTTTCAGATAGTCCCCCTGAAAAAGACGTTCAATGGTCTGACCAAGGTATGCAATCTTCATTTAAATTTATCCAGAAATTTTGGGGACTTCATTGTAAATTAAAAGATGAGTATTTTGTAAACTCAAAGGAAGAAGAAAGTATTTCGGAAACACTCGACGACAAAGAGATAAATGTCTTTACTAATGAGATAATTTATAAAATTACATATAATCTCGAGAATTTTCACTATAATGTAATCATTGCAAACCTTCACGAAATTTATAATTTTTTAAATAAACTAAATTTAAAGGAAAAGATAAATTCAAATAATCTAAAAATAAATTACTTAAAAATATTAAAAGCGATGAACCCTATTATTCCACATCTATCTTCAGAATGTTTAGATGACCTTAAAGAAAAAACAGAGATTAATTGGCCTGATATTGAGGAAAAATACCTAGTAAAAGACATAATTAAGTTAGTTGTTCAATTCAACGGTAAAAAAAGAGCTGTTATAGAATGTAAAAAAGATATTAGTGAAAAAGATGCTATTTTATTAATTAAAAAAAATACTGAAATGATAAAATATTTTGAAAATAAAAAAATAATCAAGAATATTTATGTTAAAAATAAAATACTGAATTTTATTGTTAAATGAAAAATATAATCCTTTTAATTATTCTCATTTCTCTTAGTAGTTGTTCGGGGTATAAACCGATATTAACTTCGAAAGATATAAATTTTAATATTCTAGATATAAAAGTAAATGAAAATGATAGAATTTCTAACAATATTAAAAAAAAGTTAAAAATATATTCAGATCAAGAACAGAAAGAAAATACAATTTCATTAGAAATTAATTCAGTTAAACAAGTATATGCAATTGCGAAAGATAGTAAGGGTGACGACTCGGTTTATGAAATGAGAATAATTACAAATATCGAAATTATAAATTTAGATACTGATAACAACAAAGTTAAATTTGAAGAAAAATTTAGTTTTAATAATCAATCAAACAAATTCGAATTAGAACAATACAAGAAAGATATACAAAATGATTTGATCGATAAAATTGTTGAAAAATTAATTTTAAATCTACGAACAACAAAATGATAAAAAAAAATTATGAGTTAGATAAAATTGATTTCAAAAAAATAACATTTTATTGTTCTATGGAATTAACGAAGGACTTAAAAACGAATATATTAAAAATATTGTTAAGAAAACCTCCTATACTAGAGTGAATTATTTTGAGGCAGAAATATTTGATTATCTGAATGTTTTTTTTGAATCAATAATTACAAAATCTTTTTTCGAAAACAAGAAAATTTTAATTATTAAAAAATCAACAGAAAAAATTAAATCTGTAATTGAAACTATAATAGAAAAAAAATTAGATGATATAATTGTAATTATTGATAGTGATGAGCTTACAAAAAAATCTAAATTAAGAGTTTTTTTTGAGAAGGATGAAGAACTTATTTGCTCAGCTTTTTATGCAGATGACTACCAATCTCTTAGTAAAATTACAGAAAAATTTTTCGTTCAAAAAAATATTTCGGTTTCAAGAGATATAATAAATCTTATCGTAGAAAGAGCAAACGGTAGTAGAATGCATCTTAATTATGAACTTAATAAAATTGAAAATTTTGCACTTAATGAAAAAAAAATAGATTACTCAGATATTCAAAAATTAACGAACTTAGGAAGTAACTACAATATATCAGAACTGGTTGATCAGTGCCTTGCAAAAAATAAGAATAAATTGATTAAAATTATTAATGAGAATAATTTTTCTAATGATGAGACAATAATTATAATAAGAACTTTTTTAACCAAAACAAAAAGGCTCTATTTAATTAGAAAAGAAATCGATAAAAAAAAAATTGATCTTGAAAAGGCAATATCAAATTTTAAACCACCAATATTTTGGAAAGATAAAAACTTGGTCAAAACCCAAATTAAACTTTGGTCAAAAGAAAGTATACAGAATTTGTTAGTAGAAATTACGGATACTGAACTTTTAATAAAAAAAAATATTAATAATTCTATTAATATCTTATTAAATTTTATGCACTCACAATCGTCATCTGTTAGTAATTAGCTTTAATTATTTCGATAATCTTATTTAACTGTTCTAAATCATGGTAAGAAAAGGTTATAGACCCTTTGTTTCTTTTGTTATTTTTTATTAAGACCCTTAAACCAATTTTATCTGAGATGGTTCGCTGTAAATCGTCTATATTAGGATCTATTGATCTTGATGATGAACCTCTTTTTTTTTTAAAAATTTTCACAAAGTTCTCCGATTGGCGAACTGAGAGTTTTTTTTCAATTATCTTGTTAGCTACGAACTCTGCATTTTCTAAACCGACAAGGATTTTTGCATGTCCCGCGCTAATTTTTTTATTCTCTATAAGTTTTAAAACAATATCGGGTAAACTTAATAATCTTAATGAATTAGTAATATAACTTCTACTTTTTCCGATAAATTTTGATACTTTATCTTGATCATAAGAAAATTCATCAATTAATCTTTTATAACCTTGAGCTTCTTCAAGTGGATTTAGATCGTGTCTTTGCACATTCTCAACGATTGCAAATTCCAAAGATTTTAGGTCATCAGCTTCAGTAACAACCACAGGAATATCATGAAGTCCCGCCTTTTTAGCTGCAAGCCATCTCCTTTCCCCAGCGATAATCTCATATTTGTCTGGTTGTTTAACTGACTTTCGAACTATAATAGGCTGAATAACACCACGCTCCTTAATTGAGTTACTTAAATCGTCGAGATGGTCTTCATCAAAATTTTTTCTAGGTTGGTTTTTATTTGGTAATATTTCATTTATAGTTAACTTGTTGGTTTTATTCTCAATTTTTGTTTCTCCAATTAGTGAGGACAACCCTCTCCCTAAACCTTTTTTAATTTTTGAGTTCATTACGCGGCACTTCCTACTTTGTTTTCCTGGTTTATAAATTCTTCTGTAAAATTATAATAAGATTTGCTTCCAGGACAATTCTTATCATATACTAAAACTGGTACTCCGTGTGAAGGTGCTTCTGACAATCTTACGTTTCGAGGTATTACCGTTTGATAAACTTTGTCTTTAAAATAATCTCTTGCTTCTTGTTCAACCTGCGATGAAAGTTTGTTTCTTCGATCATACATTGTTAGAAGTATTCCCTGAATTTCCAATTCAGGATTTAAATTGACTTTAATTCTCTCAATCGTCTTCATTAGCTGTGTAAGTCCCTCTAATGCAAAAAATTCCGTTTGGAGTGGCACAAGCAATGAATTAGATGATACTAAGGCCATTACTGTTAATAGGCTTAAAGAGGGGGGACAGTCTATAAGTATATAATCATATAATGCTCTAGAATCGTTTAAATACGCCGTTAATTTAGCCTTAAGTATGAAGGCTCTATCGTTGTCCCCGGCAGTCTCCACCTCTAATCCAGATAAATCTACATTGGATGATATTAAATCAAGATTTTTAAAGTTTGTTTTTTTAATCACGTTTGAAATTGACATTGTACCATTAAGAATTCCATAAATTGTCTGATCAGATTGAGAGGTGTTGGATAATCCCAGTCCTGTAGTAGCATTGCCTTGAGGATCTAAATCAATTACTAAAATTTTTTTTCCAAGTTGGGATAACGCGGACGCTAAATTAATTACTGTTGTTGTTTTTCCAACCCCACCCTTTTGATTTATAATTGAAATAATTTTCATGAAACTTTTTTTTTAATTTTTTTAATATTTAATATAAATGAGTCGTTACTCGTTAAACTTTCTTTTTCTTCATAATCTAAATCCCACACCTGAAGAGCTTCATTTAGAGTTTTCCTTCCACTACTTCCCATGAAAAAAATAATATTTTTATATTTTCTAAAATTTTCATTAACTAAGTTTAAAATGACAGGCATTGGTTTAAATGCCCTGGACATAATTGTTCCTGTTTCAATATTTTTAAGTGAAAAGATATCTTTCTGAATTATTTCTGTATTTAAATTTAATTTTTTTGAAACTTCTCTCAGGAAAACACATTTGTGATAGCTTTTTT
>MDTE01016385.1_pt1 | contig 38911 bp, 30 predicted proteins | sample 811231 | NCBI WGS metagenome assembly MDTE01 (sample SAMN05326651, study PRJNA326480) | marine metagenome | isolation source: seawater | place: Indian Ocean: Red Sea | collected 2010 | reverse complement strand
TGGCTTGCACTCGGTATGGCACCGCCGTTATCGGGCCATGGCTATACATGCCAATGATAACTTTGCGGGCGAAGCCCGCCTCGCTGCCTAACTAGCGAAAGCTAAGTAAGCAAGCGCGGTTCGGGGGGCACCGGGCAACAGAAGCCCCCCACTGTTTTGCGCGACCGTTATAGGACCCGCGCTAAGAGAATGAGCGGGAGACCATGAGTAAGGATCTTTTGAACTATGAAAAAATGGTTGAACGCGCTTTAAAAAACGTTGTCGTAGAGGCGCTGGACCAAGTTGCCAAGCATGGGCTGCCTGGTGCGCATCATCTCTACGTAACGTTTGCAACGGGCTTTGCCGGCGTCGAACTTCCCGATCATCTGTATGAGAAGTTTCCAGAAGAAATGACGATTGTTCTGCAGCATCAATTTTGGGAACTAGTTGTCGAGGAAGACCGTTTTTTAGTCACACTGAGTTTTAACGATGTTCCAGAAAAGTTGGTGATACCATTTCCGGCTATAAAGTCGTTTGCAGATCCATCGGTAAATTTCGGTCTGCAACTAAAGTTCGAAGGTGACGGTGGAATGACTGTTTCTTCACCAGCCGCTCCTAGGGAAACAGCAGCGAAAAAGGAAATTAGTCCAGAAATTGAAGCTGATTTTAAACCCTTCGAAGAGCCGAACGATGGCGCCAATGTTGTTACGCTGGACACATTCCGAAAGAAGTAGCTCCCCGAACAATGGTATCGGATTACAGGAGAATTCATGACGAAGGTAACGCTTATTACCGGTGGCAGTCGGGGGATTGGTGCTGCAACGGCCCGACTTTGTGCAGCTGAAGGTCACGTTGTCGCGATAAATTATTGCAGTGACGCGGCTGCGGCTGAGGAGGTGTGTTTGGACGTCCAAAGCTCGGGCGCAGAAGCTATGGTTGTTCAGGCCGATACCAGCGTTGAGGCGGATATAATTCGCATGTTTGATAAGATTGATCGCACATTGGGCGTGGTCACGGGGTTGGTTAATAATGCAGGGATCCATGGGCCACGCGGACGGCTCGATGCGTTAAAGGCGTCCGATATTGATCAGGTACTTGGGGTTAATGTAAGCGGATATTTCATCTGTGCTCGCGAAGCTATTAAACGGATGTCGACTAAGCATGGTGGCAGCGGCGGCGCTATCGTCAATGTTTCATCTGGGTCCGCTCGTCTTGGCAATCCAAATGACGGCGTGCTTTACGCGGCGTCAAAAGGTGCGGTGAACAGTCTGACGATTGGCTTAAGTCAAGAAGTTGCGGCTGAAGGCATTCGCGTGAATACCGTCGCACCGGGTCTCACCGCAACCGATATGCCGCCGCCGGACAAGATTGAGGCACAGGGGCCAACGATCCCTATTGGCCGTATTGCGGAAGCAAAAGAGGTCGCTGAGGCGATTGTATGGTTACTCAGTGACAAAGCGTCATACACGGCTGGCGCCAATATTAGGGTCGGTGGCGGACGTATTTAAGATGCGCGAAAACGCGTTACTCCAGTTCTCTGTATTTCCCATATAATCAGAAACCTTGTGTTTTACTCTTTATAGATAACGTCAACGGGATCGCACTCGACGATAGCATGGCCCAAATCGAAAATTCCAAATTCGCATAAACGTTGGAGGTACATTCCTCGCACTTGGCAATTATCTCAGGTGACTCCTCTACTAAAGGTTCAGTGCAAACCAACTGGCGTCGAAGGCTGTGCCAAGGCAAACTAATATTAAGGCAGTTTTAAAAGAGATCCGGAGTTAGTCTGATGAGCGAACAGCCGTTTGAATTCCATCCGCTTTTGCCACTTGGGGCCGATGACACACCATACAGAAAGCTCACCGACGACTTTGTTGGAACCGTCAAATTTGATGGCGGTAATTTATTGAAAGTTGATCCGGAGGGGTTGAGTCTACTCGCCGCTGAGGCATTTCGCGATATCAACCACTTATTGCGCCCCGGCCATCTTGCCCAACTGAAAACGATCCTAGATGACCCAGAGGCATCGGACAATGACCGGTTTGTTGCCTACGACATGCTAAAAAATGCGAATATTGCGGCGGGCGGAATATTGCCGATGTGTCAGGACACTGGCACTGCCATAATTATGGGTAAGAAGGGTCAACGTGTTTGGACTGGCGGTGGCGATGAAAGCGCGCTCGCACGCGGTGTGCATCGTACTTACACGGAAACTAATCTACGTTACAGCCAGGTTTCACCGGTCTCGATGTACGAAGAGATCAATACGCGGACTAACCTTCCGGCGCAGATTGAAATCTACGCAGAGGAGGGGAACACATATAAATTTTTATTTATTGCCAAAGGAGGGGGGTCTGCGAATAAAAGTTTTTTATATCAGGAAACGCCTGCGCGGCTGAACAAAGAAGCAATGATAAATTTCCTCGACGAAAAGATCAGAACACTTGGAACGGCTGCTTGCCCACCATATCACCTGTCTATCGTCATCGGAGGAACTTCCGCAGAATTTAATTTGAAGACGGTGAAACTGGCGTCGACGCGCTATCTTGATAATTTGCCAAAAGAAGGTGGTGCGCTTGGGCAAGCTTTCCGGGATTTGGAAATGGAGCAGGAGGTCCTTGAGCTTACGCGGCAAATGGGTATTGGTGCGCAGTTCGGTGGGAAATATTTTTGTCATGACGTTCGGGTTGTGCGGCTGCCGCGCCATGGAGCGAGCCTGCCGATCGGCTTAGGCGTTTCCTGTTCGGCGGATCGTCAGATTGTTGGCAAGATCAGCGAGGATGGCATCTTTCTTGAGCAATTAGAGAAAAATCCGGCAAAATATTTGCCAGAAGTAACTGACGACGAGTTGGGCGGCGAAGTCGTTCAAATAGACCTAAATCAGCCTATGTCGAAAATTCTTGGCACGCTGACTCAATATCCGGTCAAAACGCGTTTGGAATTGACAGGTCCGATCATTGTTGCGCGCGATGCGGCACACGCCCGCCTTAGGCAAGGTCTGGAGAAGGGTGAGCCGCTACCTCAATTCTTCAAGGATCATCCGATTTATTACGCCGGCCCCGCAAAAACACCGGAAGGCTATGCCTCCGGTTCCTTTGGTCCAACTACGGCCGGGCGGATGGATTCTTATGTTGATCAGTTTCAAGAAGCCGCCGGCTCCATGGTGATGCTGGCAAAGGGAAACCGCTCCGATGCCGTCCGCCAAGCTTGTCTCAAAAACGGTGGTTTTTATCTTGGATCGATCGGCGGCCCAGCTGCGCGCCTAGCGCTCGATTGTATCAAGAAGGTCGAATGCATTGCTTTCGAAGAGCTGGGTATGGAAGCAATTTGGCGGATCGAGGTTGAAAAGTTCCCAGCATTCATTGTTACTGACGATAAGGGTAATGATTTTTTCAAAGGTATTTAGATCGAACCGGCGTGAAATGATACATTCAAGAAGCTTATGAATATACCAGCTCACGAGACAGTCGGGCATAAATTCTCTGTTTGGGAGACTATGGTTGACCGTAAGCGACAGAGGCGCTTTCACGATGCCGTTGGTGTTTCTGGTGCGCCGTTTGATAGTGTTGTTGATGTATCCGTCCTATCGAACGACTGCTTGCATGGCGCGCGACCAAGGGATGCACTTGGTGCCAAAAGATTGCATGTGGGTGTTCGGGTTAAACAACATGCTTCGATTCCTCTTGGAGAACCCCTGGAGGTATACGCGCGGGTCGATAATATTCGTCCGGTTCAGCGTGGTCGATACATTCACATCGGCTTTCGCTTTCGCCAGTTGGACGGTTCTATCCCAGTCGAAATTGATCATCAAAGTTTGATCCTTGACCCGAGTCTCGATCCGCCTGTCATAACTAATAAGAAACCAATGTTACCGAAATTTGAATCTGAATTTAAAGTTCGGCGCCGTGTCCAGTTGACACCGGAAATAGTCAGCGGATATAGCTTCGAGTTTCCACATCTGAAGGCTCATCACGACCCAAAAGCGGCCGCGGCCATTGGGATGCGTGCGCCAATTGCACAGGGATTGATGGGGTTTACTTTGCTGTTTAGCGAGCTGGCCGAAAAGGGTTTGCCTTCAAGTTTCGACGTCGAAGCGCGGTTCAAACGCCCAATTTTCTGGGATGACGAGTTGGCACTTGAATATGACGGTAAACACCTGCTACGTGCGGTTAACGCTGCGAATAAGATAACGAGTGAGTTGCATATTTATGATTGGGAGTGACGCTAAACGACCCTTTGAAGGTCTTCGGGTCGTCGATTTGACACAGGGACTTGCAGGACCATTTTGTGCGATGTTGATGGCACAGAATGGCGCAGAAGTTGTAAAAGTTGAGCCACCTGAAGGTGACTGGTCACGGAGCCTGGGTGTGCCGGCCGGGCCCGGCCGTAGCGCTGCATTCGTGGCTTGCAACCGTGGGAAACGGGCAATAGTCGCCGATTTAAAAACCGAGGAAGGTCTGCAAATTGTCCAAGGCCTTACAAAGCAGGCTGATGTGTTTATGGAGAGTAACCGGGCGGGCGTGGCGGCACGCTTAGGACTTAGTTATGAGGATATGACGGCAATTCGAGAGGACTTAGTGTACCTATCCATTACGGGATTTGGGCAAGACGGGTCATATGCTACTCGTCCGGCGACCGACGCAGTATTGCAGGCTTTCTCTGGTCTAATGATGAGTAATCCGGACAAGGATGGCGCGCCAAAACGGGTCGAATTTCCAATACCTGACTATGTTACTGGTCTTGTAGCTTATCAGAGTTTGGTTACGGCTTTGTTTGGCCGCGCTATGCATGGAGGTAGCCGCCTACTTGATGTTAGCTTGATGCAGGCGATGCTATTGTTCCAACAACAAGGTTTGATCGCGCGGGAAATTGATCCATCACCGCCACAGGGAAGTCCGGTTCCTCCAACCGGAACCTATGCGACAGCTGATGGTTATATAAATATTTCCATTGTTCGAGAAAAATTTTTCCAGAGTCTCTGTGAGGTTTTGGCGTTGCCCGATATTGGCGCGGACCGGCGTTTTGGCAGCATTGAAGATCGCCGCTTAAATGTTGATGCGCTGCTTCCACCTATTGTTGCTGCTATCCAGGTTCGACGTCTTGACGAACTTTCGGCGGCCTTAGTCGCAGCGGACGTTCCGCATGCGATTGTAAACGATTACCAGCAAGCTGCACGCGACCCGCATGTAGCCGAGGTCGGTGGGATCGCGTGGCAGGAATTACCTGGATTGCCTAGCTTGCCGTTCGTAAATATCCCAGGGAGCATTTCGTTAAGAGAGAACGACTTGCGGGCGCGCGTTCCCAATTTTGATGGGGATCGAGCGGAGATTTTGAAAGAACTCAAACTTACTTAGAGATTTTTTAATCTTTTTTTTGAAATTTTCTGGTCTCAACAAGGTTGATGGAAATCATAAGTTCCAATTAGAAGACTTCATTGGTACCTTCGATTTTCTGCTATTTTAATGAGCGCTAAAAGTTTGAATAGAATAACAGAGTAAACGGTGTTGGCCGAAAAGAATACATTCGAAGACTTTGAAGCGGGCCAAGATCTCCTCCAGATCCAAAAGCGCTCGGTTGTGATCGCGGGCCACCGAAGTAGTGTCTCGCTGGAAAATGCTTTTTGGTTCTGCCTCAAAGAGGTTGCTGGTCGTAAAGGTCAGACGGTCAATCAGCTAGTAACGGAAATTGACAGTTGCCGCACGGGAAATCTTTCGAGCGCAATCCGCGTTTTTATTCTTTTGGAAGGTAAGAAGTGTTAACACTGGCGCCGTGCGTTAGGGTTTCAAGTTTCTTAAGATCCCCTGCAGTAAACTGCCAGGGTCAATCTTCTGTTGCTGCTGCGATTCATCTGAGGATTGAGACGAGCTGCCACGCCCTAATATCCCGGGTAGGAATTTTTGTAGCGGATTGGTTACTTGCTGTTGGACTTTAGAGAGACCGGAACGCAACAATCTTCCGCCCACTTTTGTTTTTGAAGGTGCGTCAAGAGGCCCGCTGGCGTCGAACGTGACGAGTGGTTCTTGTTTAGGGTCATCTACCAGCTCAGTTAGCGAGGCGAACTGCCAACGCGGAAAATCGATGGTTGCCTTTGTAGTGGCGACATTACCTTGGCCGCTTAACGTCAGGTTATTCGTTTGGGCGACGCCGTTTGTGATTTGAAATTGACCGCTGACAGAGGCGGGGTTGCGTCCAAATGCTTGATCGAGCGAGGTTATTAGTTGCGAGATTGGTGCGATTTTGCTGAGCGCGTTCACTTTATTGCCTAAAAGTGTGGAAAGCAGAGTACTGCCAACAGCCGCAAACCCAAGCGTATTACGTTCCTCTTTAGTTAGAAGAAACTGTGCCTGCCCTTGTACGGTTGCATTTCCGTTGAGTGCAGAGATAAAAGTTTTCTCGCTATTGCCGGCCGTCGTGACTTTTGCAAAGAGGGAGAGAGGGCCCGTAACCCTATCTTGCTCAAGCAGTTTTTTGACTGCTTTGCGAGTGTTAAGCCCCGCGACTGAGACCTCGGCGGTAATTCCTGTCATTTTGCCCCGAGGTTCGATATCTGCTTTGGCTTTTAGTTTGCCGTCAAAGATTCTCGCATTGAACGATTTGATTGCAAGTTGGCCGGAATTCATGACTGCATGAAGCCGAGGTTGCTCGAGTTTCAGTTTGTCAAATGTCAAAGCCGTCATTTCGAGCTTTAAGTTTGCTTCGATGTCCGTTGGCACCCGTATACCGATTGTGTCGTTTGACCACTTGCTCACGGGTGTGGCCTTATTTCGGAGTGAAATTGATCCATCGGTATTTTGGTTATTGATTATACTGCTAGCGCTTGTTGGGCTCGGCGACGGTTTCAAAAAGAGGTCTAATAGTACTTCGCTTGTTTTTAAATCAGCGGTGATATTCGGGTGTTTTTGAGAGACGGCAAGAGTTGCTCGGCCAGTGATTGCGATGGGTCCGACTTCCGCATCAATTTCTTGAAGGGAGATATCTTTAGATGTTCCGAGCAAACGCGCTCGGACCGCAAATGGGCCCAGATTCGCTGTTGTTGAACTATAGGTGGGCGCGAATTTTCGTAGGGCGACATTCAAGTCCGGATGCGTAACAGCAGCAGTCAAATTAAATTTCGGTTTCGCTAAATAGTCTTCTATCGTGCCGTCCAATTTGAATTGAGCACCAGCTGCCTTTGCTGTCACTTTCATTGTGGCTTTTGCTAGTGTTCCATCAATTCTTCCTTCGCCTGAAACACTACCCAGGGGCTTTGGTAATAAGGGAGAGGGAATGCCGGTGAACCCGGACAGGTGTTCGAAATTGCGGATGTTAGTTTTAAAATTCACGCCGAATTTCGGGGTTTCGCCGACAGCATTTAGGCTGCCGGAGAATGACGTGTCTACGCCAGCGAAATCAGCAATACTCGCCTGATGGATTACTATTTCTCTCTCAAAAATTGTTGCGTTGAGCGTGGTATTTCGAGCTGTCTCGCCCATAAAGATGATTTGATCAGCACTTAATTCGATATTTGCATCGACGAGGTTAAGCGCATTTTGGAGCAAAATAGCGGGGTTGTTGATAATTTGAGGCCCACCGATGCTGCTGTTTGTTACCGTTGCGGGCTTGCCATTTAGGCTGGGGGTTGGAACTTTTTTGGTTTTCGGGAAGTAAGCGTCGAGATTGAGTTTGTCCACGGCAAGGCGCAGGCCAATTCCTGGCTTAGGACGAAATTCGGCGATCATGCCACCGGAAAATTGGCTGGCATCCAATTGCATGGCAATTGCCGTAATGTATGCTTTCTTTGGATTTGCCCGCAGTTTGCTTGTATATGAAAAGTTGCGCAACCGGCCTTGTGGAAGAACTGCTTGGTTAACGCCGAGCCAATTTATCAGCCCGCGCAGGTTGTTGGAGTTTAAAGCAATATCACCGACGAATTGCGGCACTCCTTCCACTGGCGTTAACGTACCTGAAATTTTGAAACCCGAACTACTGGGAAGAGCTGCGCTAAAACGCTCGATGCGAAGTAAGCCATTTTGTAGTGTGCCCCGAACCACAGTGTCGCGAATAATGCGGTCGTTATACGTGGCCATTTGTACGCCAAGCTCGAAGCGTGCCGCAATTTCTTCTGGTAGAGCAAATAACCTGGGTATTGCGGTCACGGGCATCGGTATCTTTGGGGAAACAGTTGTATTATTCGGTTTGCTATCGGTTAGCGCGGCAGTCTTGGCCGTATGCTTGTCTAAAAAAGGCCCGAGATCGATCTTATTGGCATTCATGACAATATCGATCTCGGCTTGCGGACTGAGAACGCTATGTATTGCACCGGCAAAAGACATATCGCCAAGTCGGAGTGACAAATTATTCATTCCAACAGTTGTTGCCGAAGCTATAATTTCGGCTTCTAGATTAAACGATTCGGCCAATTGTAATGGAATTGTTACTCCATCCACCTGCTCGGCCAGCCAAGTAAGATTTGCTGCCCTCGCTTTCACTTTGCCTTCTAGTATTGCGTCCGGCGTGAGTTCATTCAGGGTACCTTTGAGTTCGACTTGCGCTTGGGTCTTCTGAACGCTGAGTTTCAGTTTTACAGGAAGTGGGCCGGTTGGTTTAATTTTGCCGATCGCAATCTGGAATTGTGTTGGAATTTGACGTGCCGACGCCTTACCTTCCATTTCGAAAGGGCCGTATAAGGACGCCGCCTTAATCTCGCTCGTGAGATTGGAAATTTCTTCGCGCCATTCTGAACGTGCGTCGAAATATGTAATCGTCGCATCCTCTATATTCACACTTTCTAACGAGATGTCGAACCAGAGGCGACCTGACGATCCTGAAGATGGCGCGTTTGGTTGAGAGACCGGTGCATCAGTATTAGAAGCCAGAAATTTCATGTCCCAGCTAGACCGACCATCTTTCGTGACTTCCAAAGATATTATGGGTCGGACCAAGCGTACACTCTGAATAACAATTTTACCTTGGAGAAGAGAGCTGATATCGACGTTTACTTCCACTTCATCGAAAGCTAACATTTCGCGATTGTCTGCGCCGGGCACGTTTTCGAAGCTTACGCGTTTGACACTCAATGAAGGGCTGGGCAGCAACGATAAATAAATATCTCCCGCTATACGTAAATTGCGGCCGAGCCTGTCTTTTACGGCAGTTGTGATTTGTGGTTTGTAACTATTCCAGTCGAACAAACTCGGCCCGACTAATAGTCCAGTAACGACCAGGGCGGCCAAGCCGAGGCAGGCGTACAGTAATTTACGCAAATTAATCACTCCAACACAGGGATAGCAACAAAGCTAAGGCGACAAGTCCGGAGGTTCAATTGATAACGCTGCTAACTTATATTGTTCTGTTTAAACTCGGACAATTTTCCCCGGATTCATAATGTTTTGAGGGTCTATCGCCCTCTTTAACGTCCGCATGACGCTTACTGCATCGCCGCCATGTTCGGCAATCAAAAAGTCCATTTTTCCGCAGCCCACCCCATGCTCGCCAGTGCAGGTTCCACCCATGGCAATCGTTCGGTGCACCAAACGGTCGTTAAGTTCGTGCGCCCGGCGCATTTCATCTTCGTTATCAGGGTCCATCAAAATGACAAGATGAAAATTACCGTCCCCGACATGCCCAACAATGGGTGCTAAAAAGCCGCTTTCATCGATGTCCTTTCGCGTCTCCAGAAGGCATTCTGCCAACTGTGAGATTGGAACGCATGCATCGGTTGCAATGCCTTTCTTACCAGGCATGAGCGCCAGTGCGGCGTAGTAGGCGTCGTGGCGTGCCTGCCAAAGTTTGTTGCGTTCCTCAGTTGTGGAGGACCATGCGAAAGCGCTACCGTTAAAATCGTCCGAGATGGTACCTACCATTTCTGCTTGTTCTTGTGCTGATGCCTCGGTGCCGTGGAATTCAAAAAAGAGGGTTGGCTTTTTCTCGTAACCCTCAAGCTTTGAGTATTTGATGCAAGCGTCCATCTGGACTTCGTCCAGCAACTCGATCCGCGCGACTGGTATACCTGACTGGATCGTCAGGATAACAGTATTTATGGCCTCTTCGAGGCCGGGGTATTGGCAGACGGCAGACGTGATCGCCTCAGGGATACCGTATAGTTTAACCTGAACCTCGGTAATAACACCAAAGGTCCCTTCAGAGCCTATGATAAGCCGGGTTAAATCATAACCAGCCGCCGATTTCTTTGCTCGTCCGCCGGTTTTGATGATCCGGCCGTCTGGTAGGACTACGGTTAGACCTAGCACATTTTCGCGCATTGTGCCGTATCGCACTGCGTTTGTGCCGCTTGCACGCGTCGCCGACATGCCGCCGAGGGAGGCATCCGCGCCAGGATCAATTGGAAAGAATAAGCCGGTATCACGAAGGTATTCATTCAGCTGTTTGCGTGTAACGCCTGCTTGAACCCGACAGTCCAAATCTTCTGCGTTGACTTCCAGGACATTGTTCATGTTCATGAGATCGATCGTGATACCGCCCTGCAGTGCCTGGACATGGCCTTCCAGAGAGGTGCCTGTGCCAAATGGGATTACCGGCACACCATCTCGGGCGCAAAGTTTGATGATTGCGGAGACCTCTTCTGTCGAGTTGGCAAAACAAACAGCATTTGGTGGTGCAATAGGGAAATAATCCTCGGCATTGCCGTGCTGATTCCGGACGGCTTCTGACGTGGAAACGCGGTCGCCCAATATAGCCTTCAGTTCCTGAATAAAGCTGTCGGGAACATCAATCCTGGTGTTGCTAAATTTCGAATTTGCGGCCTCTGACATTAGGCTCGCTCCTGCAGTTTGTCGGGTATTCGTGACACTAGCCCGCTGCTGCATTCGATACAACCAGCGGTTGGTTCCTTCTTTTAAAAGGGAACGGCGAATTCATCCGGAAAGTAAAAACCGGTCCGCTTTAAATACCGTTTCTGGCCCGGTGGCATCGGCGTTCGGCTATGCATGATCGATGTGTTGTCCCAAATGACAAGGTCGCCAACGGACCAAGTGTGCCGATAAATATGATTAGACTGGGTGGCATGTCTTATTAGCTCCTGCATGAGCGCGAAACTGTCATCCACCGAGAGATCACCAATGGTCTTGATATGCAGTGGACTTAGATAGATCGCCTTTCGTTTAAGATAGGGGTGTGTCCGGATTAGTGGGTGTTTACAGTCCAGGATGCGGGATTTTTCTTCTTCATTCAATGGAGTATCCCGGACTTGGGGCCGTGGTTCGGCGGAATAAACAGCATCGAGATGGTCGATGCGGGAGCGTAGCGCGGACGGTAGGCTTGAATAGGCGCCGGCGAGATCGCAAAATAAGGTTTGGCCACCCTCATTTGGTGCAACAATTCCATAGAGAATGGTGCCGAACACCGGTTGTGGCGTATAGGTCTGATCCGTGTGCCAATCGAGTTCATAATCGACCGGCCGCGTTACTCCATCCAGATTGGAAAGTTCCATAACCTCTTTTCGTTTAAATGTCGTCAGGAGACTGGACTGCGCATGCACGAATAGCGCGCCAAAACGCTCTGTGAATCTGACCAGCTGATCGTCGTTTAATGTCTGTTTGGGAAAGACGGCGACTCGATGTTCCATCCAGACCTCGCGAATTGAATTGAACATCTCGTCTTCCAACGGCTTCGAGATGTCGACATCGTCTATCTGGATTACAAAATCATTGGCGAGGGAGCTCAAGCGCATGACCAGAGACCTTTTAAGAGATTTTACGACCTTTGCGGGCGATAAAGTCGGGGAACGCATCTTCTGCTTTTGCACCCCGCATTACGTTCTTTCCGTGATCAATCTCATGCTCCCACTGCGTCCGCAAATCAGTGCCTAGATCGCGCAGCATCAGTTCTTTTATGCCTGTCACTGCACCAGTGTGATTTGCGGCGATGAGCTTAGCAAGTTCCATGGTTTTGTCGCGAAGGTTAGCTTCTGAGACAAGATGATTGAGAAGGCCAATCCGATACGCTTCATCTGCCTCAACAATGCGTGCAGAGAATAACAGTTCCTTTGCCACTGGCCAGCCGACCTGATTGGGAAGCGTCCACGTACTGTTTATGCGTCCATAGGCAGCGGCTAAAAATCGGAATTTAGTTTTCTGGCAGCCAATTCGCATGTCAAGGGACGAGGCCAAGACCGCTCCGCCACCGTAAGCCAGACCGTTCATCATACCGATGGTAGGCTTCTTGGATGCGCTGATCTCGTAGGCGCCCTTCATATATATGTCGCGTTTGGCGTCGAGTTCATCCTGCGCTAATTTAATATCGTTTTCACGCTGCTCGTGAATGTCGCCACCCGCTGTGAAGGCTTTTTTTCCAGATCCTGTGATGACGATACAGCCTATATCATCGTTCGCATTAGCTTGCAAAACAGCATCATGCAGTTCTGCATTCAGCCTGTTGTTCATTGCATTGAGGACGTCTGGACGGTCTAGTGTGATTACAGCAACACCGTCTTCGTTATCGACCAAGATATGTGTGTAATTCGACATAGAGTTATTCCTAATTTTGTAGGTCAACGCCAAAAGTAACTAAAAACTTTGAGGTCATGATATAGAAGCCAACCGCCAGGTGAAGTTCGACTAACGCGCCGGGCGTCAGTTTTTCCTGTAATCGCTGGAATAAATCGTTTGAAACAGTGTCCGATGTTACGATTTCGTCTGTGAAACGCAGAACGTCTTTTTCAAGATTGCTATAAGCGCTCGACCCTGCGCCGGCTTCCAAAGCGTTAATCTTGGCGTCATCCAATCCAACGTCTCTGCCAATACGTTTGTGCGCGATAACCTCGTATTCAGACTTACAAAGAATTCCAGCGCGTGTAATGGCGAGCTCGCGTAATCCTGGGTCCAGTTCGCCTTTAAAGCGAATGGCGTTTCCCATACGGACATAAGTTTCGAAATGCGTGGGTGAGTGGGCTAACATCCTGAAGATGTTCTTATGATCCAACTTTCCAAGCAGTTCTTTCACGCGGTTATTCGCCGTCTCCGTATCTACGTATTCCATTCGGGCCATCGCGACCTCCAAATCCTATGACTTGTTTGTGGTTTTTAAAATTATTCTAGATTTGGCTTCAATCCAGTTCTCAAAAGATAGTATCTCGAGGCGTGTAATATTAAACATAGTTCATCCTTTTTTTAAGTCTGATCAGTATTTGTTCGCCTCGCGAGTTGTGAGTGAGATGGAGACAAATAAATTGTTATGTGGCCGGTTAAGCGGCACCAACAGGCTAAAATACACTCCCAGAAAATCGGAACACTTGAATTTTTTGGATAAAACCGAGCGAACTATTCGATGCTGCTACGATCCAGTTTTAGGAACCCGGACGGCAGCGCTGGATCGAGAGGCTTCATCGTGTATTTGTCGCTCCCAGCTATAATCATTCGTATTTAAGAGTAATCCTTTAGTGGATGTCTGATGGCATTGGACTGCAATGGTTGGTGCTGACAGTGTTCGTTCGTAAGCAATTCTAAGGAATTTTTGCTAATTGCTTTTGCCCAGCCGATGATTTGGCGCGGTAAAATATTCACAATGGGCCCACTTGTTTTATTTGCGTTTTATTTGGTCAGCATAAACTCTGGTGCTTGCAGCTATGGCAGCCCTGTACCCGGTATATCGACCCGGCAATATTCAATGCGACCCTTTGTTGTTTCCGCGGCATTGGGTCCGGAGCCCGGTGCCGTGCAGATATACATAGTTTTCCTGTCTTCCCCACCTAGCATACATGCATAGGAGCCGTAATCGTTGGTCGAGATGCGGTGCGTTACCTCACCTCCTTGCTTTACACGAATAGTTTCTTTCAGACGCGGATCTGCAACCCAAATTGCACCTTCCTCGTCGAGGCAAATGCCGTCTGGATAGTTTTTTCCAAGGTCGGCCCAGACCCGCCGGTTCAATAAGGTACCGTCGCTTGCAATGTCCCAGGCGGTTAGTCGGTTGCCTCGTGTCTCGCCAACGACCAATGTCTTACCATCTGGTGTAATGATACTGCCGTTTGGAAATTTAAGGCCACTGTCTGCCAGATGCACAGATCTGTCTGGATCGACCCGAACTAGGTTCGCAGTTTTTTCTTCCTGTTGTGAATAATGATCGTAGCCAAAGTTACCTACATAAGCGCGACCGTTCCTACTAACTACCATGTCGTTGCAATGCCATGTCGCGATGGACGACATATCGGCATATTCGGAGAGTGTACCATCAATCAGCTGCAGAAGTTTACGATCTTTCATTGAGACTATCAGCAAGGAGCCGTCCGGCAGCCAACCGAGGCCTGATGGTTGACCTGAAACCGTTGCGACATGGCTCCGGTTACCATTTGGATCAACTTTTAGAACTTCGTGTGCGTAAAAGTCAGAAAACCATAAATGGCCGTCCCGCCAGCGTGGCCCCTCTCCAAAATAGATTCCATCTAATAAGACTTTTAACTTAGTCATGCCCATAACTCCTCATTAATGGCTACGGGAATGATATAGTGTCGGACTTATGACTGATCAGCATGAGTGAAAGTGAACCCCGATAGCCGAAATGGATTTGTCATTTTAAGATAGGATGACACCTGCTTTCCACTTCCATGCAGGTTATAGGCGTAAGCCATCATCTAGTTGGCTAGCTCCGCTGCGGTAGTTACGATAACGAATTCCGTTAGTTTAGTTTAGTGCCGAAGATGCGGGAACATCAAACGAACACAAAACAAAAAGGTGATAAAGCAAAATTGAGTGAATAGCAGTTGGGTCACGTCGGACGCGGCCTACATTTTTTAGAACTCAAAATAGTACTCCGGAGGGGCTGAATGCGCTTGGAAGATAAAACAGCCATAATCGTAGGTGGCGGGCAGAGTGGAGGTTCGACAACAGCTATAGGGAATGGACGTGCGACAGCTATGCTATTTGCTCGCGAAGGTGCAAAAGTGCTGGTGGTCGACCGTGATATTGGTACTGCACAGGAGACAGCAGACTTGATCGCTGAGGAAGGCCACATTGCTCGAGCCACGGCAGCGGATGTTACATCGGAACAACAGGTTGCTGCCTCTATTGCCGAATGCAAAGACGATTGGGGCCAAGTTGATATTTTACACAATAATGTTGGTATCAGTGTCGCGGGGGGAGATGCACCGATCGAAGACATTACGACGGAAGCCTTCGACTTGCTAGTAAATGTGAATCTACGGGGCATAGTCTACGCGACCAAGCACGTCTTGCCGATCATGCGGGAGCAGCGGTCCGGCGCCATCGTCAATATTTCCTCAATGGCGGCTTGGAGCAATTATCCCTGGGTTGGGTACAAGACAACCAAGTCGGCGGTGATCGCGCTTACCGAACAGACTGCAGCGCGCAACGCGCAGTATAATATCCGGGCGAACGTCATCCTGCCGGGTTTGATGGACACTCCAATGGCGGTTGATACGAGAGCGCGTGAATGGAATAAGCCGCGGGAGGAAATTGCGGCCGAACGGGACGCGAAGGTTCCGCTCGGGCGGAAGATGGGCACAGGCTGGGACGTTGCTTATGCCGCTCTCTTCTTGGCATCGGAAGAAGCAAAATTCATTACCGGCGTTGCCCTAAATGTTGATGGAGGCGCAAACGTTGTTTAGCGCCGGGCGTCTTCAGGGCAAAAATGCTGTTGTTACTGGTGCGGCGATGGGAATTGGCCGTGCCATTGCCGTAGCTTTTGCCCGAGAAGGGGCACGGGTAGCGGTCGTCGATCTCAATAGTGCCAAGGCAGGTGAGACCGTCGACCTGATTTTAGAAGGCGGCGGCGAGGCCTTCGCCGTTGCGACGGATATTGGCAATTCCGAGCAGGTTGGCAATATGGCAAAGGAAATCCGGCATCGCTTTAGCGCGGTCGATGTCCTTGCGAATAATGCTGGCAGTCGCATTGTGAAGCCATTTCTTGACTACACGGAAGAGGATTGGCAGCGGATGCTTGACACCAATCTCACAGGTCACTTTCTCGTCTGTAAAACGATTGTCCCTCTGATGCTGGAGGCAGGCGGAGGTCATATTGTTAACACGTGCTCGATCGCTAGCTTCCAAGGCCGTCCAAACCGGATTGGCTACTGTGCTGCTAAAGGGGGGTTATTGACCTTCACCAAGGCGTTAGCTGCCGATCTTTCCGCTCATAATATTCGGGTTAACGCGCTCGCCCCTGGTATGATTGAGACACCGATGAACCAGGCGTTGGCGGATGATCCGGACGTTGGCGATAAATGGAATTCGGAAAACCTGGTCGGCCGCTGGGGACAACCGGAAGATGTTGCGAAAGCGGCTGTTTTTTTGGCGTCGTCTGACGCGGATTTCATGACCGGTGCCACCATCCAGATCGATGGTGGCGCGGTTTCCGCATACGTCCGGCATGGTGAGATGGAAGAGCGCTAAACAGCGATCAATCGACGATGGTTTACTTTGGGTGTAATATCCGTTTGGCTGAGCTGTATGTGACGAATTTAGAGAAAAACTTGTGTAGTTTGTTTAGTCTATGCTGATCATTTTGTCCTTTTAACGATTTAGTGTTGGTCGTCATGTTAACGTGCTAAGTTGCTCTCACTACTGGATTACGCAAGGTTCCGACATTGGTGATTTCGATCTCAATTACATCGCCGTCTTTAACCTGAGGCGAGCTACCTTCCGTGCCCATCCAAACAACGTCGCCTGGTTGAAGCTCCATGTATCTAGACATGCGCGCAAGGAAGGTTTGTACGCTGAACAGCATTTTGTTTGTGTCGAAGCGGATAGTTTCTTCGCCGTTAAGCCGTACAATAGTTTCCATGTCCTCTAGCTTGGCGTCAGTTTCGATCCATGGGCCCATCGGTTTGAATGTGTCACTGTTTTTAGCTCGCCACAGGGTGCGGTCGTTTTTCTGCCAGGTACGCTCGCTCATATCGTTGCCGATGGTATACCCAAGGACGCACTCAAGTGCATTTTCCTCGGTCAAGTTCTTCGCTTTCTTGCCGATTACGACGACGATTTCTGCCTCATACTCGACCCGTTCTGTCGCATCTTTTGGAATAATAATTGTGTCGCCATGGGCGATCAGTGCGTTGTTCGCTCGGTAACCTACGTCGGCTTCGGGTGGAATGTTGGGCTCGCGACCCGACTTAGCTGCATGTTCCATGATGTGGTCGACATAGTTGAGACCAGCTGCATAGAAAACTTTCGGAACTACTGGGACGAGGAGTTTCACGTCGCCAAATGCTCGAGTTTCACCTGTTTCTTCATAGCCGTCGAACGGATTGCCACGTACGGCCTTGACTGTTGCGTTATCAAGAATGCCGTAGGTTGCCTTACCGTCGTCATTAAAGCGAATCCAGCGCATCGTCTGCTCTCCCTATCTTTGTTAGACCACTTGGAGCAAAATCATAATCAGACCAGCAAGGCTGGCAAAAAAGGCAATAGAGCGGATACCGGGAAAGCCGATAATATGACCGGTGGCCATAACAACCCGTGCCAGGAAAAATTATTCTGCCAAGCCCTTAGTTGAGATATGAGCCCCGGATGATTTGGGTGATCGGAACGAATACATTAAAGGAACGTAACCTCTCTGTCAGAGATACAATACCCCGGGACTCTTAGCCGTTAGGTATTTTGGTTTTGTTTTTGTAAGTACCTTTTGAAATTATAGCTAGCAAGCTGAGCTATCAGATTCGGGTGCGTCCCATCGAGCATCGATATAATAGTGTTGAAACTCAGGTATTCGGAGTTTCTAATTCAATACTGGCTGATGCTAGCGGTCAGACGGAATAAGAAATTTGAATTCACCTTAGATGCTGGGAAAAATATTTTATAGTCCCCAACGTAGGGAAATTTTGGAGCAATTAGGCCGGTCCGTTCAGACCACTGTGTCAGGAGCCGTGTGGTTGGCCTTGCGCTATTAAGAACTTTAGGCAGATAGAGTGGCTCCAAGAAATTCAACAGTTTCAGGTGGTTAATGCAGCGCTAAATCCTTAGCGAAAAGGTTGTGGCAATGAAAAAATTGGCATTTGATATCGGCGGAACATTTACCGACTTCGTTTATGAAGATGGTAAGAAAACGAGCATCTTAAAAATTCCGTCGACACCGTTAGATCCGGCGGAGGGGGTGTTGAGTGGATTGGCGCAACTCGAGCGAGACGCTGATCTTAATATAGCAGAGCTCGATATCGTTCTGCATGCAACGACTGTTGCGACAAATGCAATTATCGAGCGAAAAGGTGGACGAACGGCGCTGATTACGACGGCTGGTTTTCGCGATATTTTGATTATTGGACGTCAAAAACGCTACGAGACGTATGACCTTTACATGCAAAAGCCGGCACCACTTATCGCTCGCCGGGATATTTTTGAAGTTAAAGAACGCACCGGTTTCGATGGTGAAATCGTCACGCCCCTTGATGAGGGATCTGTCGACGACGTCATCAATAAAATTGCGTCTTCAGGTTATCTTGCGGTCGCTATTGTTCTGCTTCATGCCTATGCAGACCCAAGGCATGAGCAGCGCATTAAAGAAAAAATAATATCGGCGTTGCCCGAAATTCATATTTCAACCTCTGCTGAGGTGTCGCCGAAATATCGTGAATACGAAAGAACAAATACGACAGCCGCGAATAGTTATGTGAAGCCCGTGGTCTCGAATTATGTTAGCCGCCTGCAGTCGGCTTTGAGTGAGGCAGGGTTTGAGCGTGAGTTCTTTATAATGCAGTCGAGCGGTGGATTAATTTCCCCTGATTTGGCGTGTGAGTATCCCATACGCATCGTGGAATCTGGCCCAGCAGCTGGCGTTCTCATGTCACGCGATGTTGGATTGGAAGAAGGCTATAAACATGTCATTGCCTTCGATATGGGTGGTACAACCGCGAAGCTAGGCGCAGTCGATAACGGAGAAGTTGCAATCTCGCCGACCTTTGAGATTGATCCGATCTCCTATAAAAGAGGCAGTGGACTGCCGATCAATACACCCGCGGTGGAGTTATTGGAGATTGGTGCTGGTGGCGGCAGCATCGCGCGGGCGGAACGAGGTACGATTATTGTAGGTCCAGAAAGTGCCGGAGCGGATCCTGGACCGGTATGTTATGGAAGTGGTGGTAAGTTGCCGACTGTAACGGACGCCAATCTCGTTCTGGGGTATCTCGACCCAGAGTTTTTCAACAATGGCAGAATGAAATTACATCTCGATGTTGCTAAACATGCAATCGATCGAGAAATTTCGGTACCCCTATCGCTTTCAACTGAAGACGCGGCATGGGGAATTCATCTAATAGCGACCAACAATATGGAGCATGCCATTCGAGTTGTTTCGGTCGAGCAAGGTCGGGACCCACGCCGTTACGCAATGGTGGCATTCGGGGGCGCAGGTCCGTTGCATGCGGCGCGTCTTGCGCGAAAGATTGGTGTGCCGGCAATTATTGTGCCGCGTAATGCAGGGGTGGGCTCGGCAGTGGGGCTCCTTCGGGCTGATGTGCGTTTGGATGCGTCAACAACACGTTTGGTGCGGCTTGACCAGGTTAGTGGCGAGGAACTTTGTCAGCTGTATAAGGAGCTTCGACATCGTATCAATTCCGACCTCTCCCGCTTAACGTTGCCGAATGAACCGATTTGGTCCCGCTTTGCCTATATGCGGTATGCTGGTCAAGGATTTGAAATTCACGTGCCGCTACCAGATGGGGAGATTGACGATGCGTTTCCCGGGAAAGCGGAAGCCGCATTCCGTGCAATTTACGGAAGCCGGCATCGATTTAGCGATGATAACGCGACGATTGAAGGTGTAGATTGGTATTTGGCGGCGTTCGTTGGAACGCCGAAGACAGAGGCGAAGGAGGAAACGCGCACCTCCTCGAGTGCAGTGTCAAAAGTTCGCCAGGCGTATTTCCCGGAAGCTGGTGGTTGGATAGAGACGAAGGTTCTAAAACGTGACAATATTGGAACCGCAAATGCAGTTAGTGGGCCGCTAATCTTGGAAGACCCTGATGCGACGATTGTCGTACCACCTGGTGATTCCATTGAAATGACGGCGAACGGTCATCTCTTGATCCGGATAAATAAGGAGTTGGCGTTTTGAAAGAGCCAGAAGTAGATGCTATCACCTTGACGGTAATTTGGAACGGCATCATGTCAATCGCTGAGGAGCTTGGCATTACCTTGCGTCATACGGCATTTTCCGAAGGTGTGCGGGAAGGAGACGATTTTTCAACCGCCGTTTTTGACCTAAAGGGCCGCATGATTGCGCAGGGGAATTTTAGTCCAGGACATCTGGGTTCGATGCCTTACGTGGTGCAGCACGTGCGGGAATATTTTTCAGAGGACGCATTAAAACCTGGAGATTCCATAGCTCTTAATGATTCTTTTATGGGATCAGGCCATTTCCCAGATGTGTTCCAGGTCATGCCTGTCTTTCTCGATGAAAAAATAATCGGCTATGTTGCGACTTCAGCCCACCAGGTGGACATCGGAGGTGCGGCGCCTGGATCTCAGAAAGTACACGGTGTGACCGAAGCTTTCCAAGAAGGACTGCGAATCCTTCCAGTTAGGTTGGTGCGCCAAGGTGCCTTTGACGAGGACATAATGCGTATTGTCCTCGGCAATGTCCGTATGCCGGATAAAGTCCGAGGTGATCTGAGCGCGCAGCATAGTGCTAATTTGATGGCGGCTGATCGTTTAGTAAAGCTTCACCGCGAATATGGAACTGATCTCATCGGACGGGTGCACGAACTGATCCTCGAACGGACAGAAGCGCATATGCGAGAATCGCTCGCGCAAGTACCGGAAGGTACATATAGTTTTGTAGATTACATGGACGACTTTGGACCTGATACAGACCCCATCAAGGTGGCGGTCGATATCACCTTTAAAGACAGCTCGGTGGTGCTCGACTTTTCCAATAGCAGCGATCAAGTGCCGGCAGCGATCAATTCTTATATAAACTATACGCGGGCTTACGCTGTTTTTGCGGTCAAGGTTTTCTGTGACGCCCATTTTCCACAGAACGCGGGTGGTATGCGTCCGATAAATGTCATCGCCCGCGAAGGGAGTTTCTTCAATCCGTCATTCCCGGCACCAAGCGGCGGACGGGCAATCCTTCAAATTCGCATTTTTGACGCAATAAATGGTGCGATGGCAAAGGCATTGCCCTCCCGCGCTATGGGCGCCTTCTCTCATTGGAGCAATCCGAATATCGGTGGAATAGATGACAGGACAGGAAGGCCATTTGTGGCATATGACGTAATCCTTGGGGGCTATGGTGGCCGGGCTGATTGCGACGGTGCAGAGGGAATGAGCCCAGTCATGAATTGCTCGAACATACCTGTTGAAGTGCATGAGGCAAATAACCCGATACGCGTTAAGCAGATGACTTTCATACCGGATTCGGGTGGTGGGGGTAAGCATCGGGGTGGTTGTGGCCTGCGTAAAGACATCGAACTATTGAACAGTTCTGCGACGCTGAGTTTGCTGGGTGACAGACATAAATTTGCACCTTACGGCATTTTCGGTGGCGAAGAGGGGGTTAAAGGAGAAACTATATTAAATCCCCATTTGAACGCTGAACCGCTCGGATCAAAAGAAATCAGAGAACTTAAGAAGGGCGATGTGGTTAGTATTCGTTTGTCCGGGGCTGGTGGGTATGGGGATCGATCGGAACGGGCTCCAGCAGCAATCGACGCAGACTTGGCGGATGGATATATAACTAAAAAATAATTTTGAACTCTGACCGAAGCTCGGCGATGCTATATCCTGATCATGGGCAATTAAATTTGAGCTAGATCTTCAACGAATAATCCATCAACTAACTTGGCTTGCTCCCCGTGATGCGTGCAAGGGCGCCGGGAACGAATTCATTGACAGTGACATCTATGAACCCAGCGTTTTCGAAGTAGCCGATGCAGTCCGCGTTGGTATGTGCGAGACCTGTTGTTCCACCGATCGCCTCGCTCAAGCCCCAGAGCGCAGGGCCGACCGGTCCCTGGCGGTCGTCGTTTAAAGTCTCACCAATCAAATGCATCTCGCCTCCCGGGAGCAGAGCGTTGAATGCCTTTTTGATCACTTCACCTACGATTTCCCGGCTGTATATTGGGAGGTTACTTGCCATAACGCCAACATCACAATCCTTAGGAAATGGATCGGCTGTGAAGTCGCAAGCTTCGGCATCGACCCGGTCGGAGGCCCCGTTTTCGGCGATGAACTCCTTTGTCACAACTATAACCGGTGGTAGATCAAGCACAACGGCCTTCAGGCCATTATATTTTTCGGTGGCAACGATACTGTAGGCCCCTGAACCACCGCCAATATCCATTAGTCGTTTGCGGGTCGTCATGTCGACTTGACGTGAGAACCGACGTCCTGCACCCATGCCGATGCTATAGGTTGCCTGATGATATTCGCGAGCCCGTTCGACGGTGAACTCACCATATTTGCCAAGCTTGTCGATTTTTTCAGACCGAAGTTTTTCAGATAGGATGCCCCAGTCGTTCCAGCTCGGTTTGGTGAACAACATCCAAGGGCCAGCATATCGTGAGCTGCCTTCAACTAGAAACCTTTCGACGTCAGGTGCATTTGTAAGGCGACCCGCGTCATCCCGTTTTATCAGTTCGAGCGCGACGCAGGCTGTGACTAGCCGCTCTGCATTTAGCTCCGAAATGTTGAGTGCTTTCGCTGCTCCTGTATAACTATTGGCGCCCTTGGAAATCGCTGTAAAGAGCCCGAGTTCAACCGCAGCCATCAGCGCACCAGAACGCCAAAATCCTTGCACCAATTCCTGCAGGCGGACGGTGTCGAGCCGCTTTTCACCTTCGTTCATTTAAGGACTTCCTATAACAGTTTAAATCGGGTACCGCAGACTACCACCGTGTCACCTTTGATTTCGTAGTTTCGCGCGGTTGCCTCGCGGAGAATGTGATCTCGGTCAGCAACTTGAAAATCGAGGCCGCCAAGCCCTTCGCCCCGGCCATCGTCTGCTGGAACGAAACGAAGGTCGGCATTTTCCAATTTAAGTGTTGGACGGCCTTGGCCATCGTTACGAAGAGGGACGTCAAGCACTTCTGACCAGCGCCGCGCTAGGCCTGATGGGTCATCGGACTGGAGCTCGGCAGCGGTCATCGCAGTTGTTACATTAGTGCGGACCGCCCCTAACCAGTCATCGCCTGCAGGGTGCCAGGGGCCATCCGATGTTGTGCTGCGTGGATCCGTGCTCGTTTCTAAGATCGCACCACCCGTATCTCTTGGGTGCAATTGCAGTCCAAGGTACGTACCATAATCAAGCCGATTGATAATGCGTACACCAATATCTTGCATTCGCCGCGCGCGTTCTTCCGCATTGTCGCACTGCAGGATTACCATATAGCCGCCGTCACCACCACGACGGTCGATATACCGACCCGCCGCTGTCTCACCGCGGAACGGAGCGACAATTTCAAGAAAGTTGGAGCCAACCGGCAGCAAGGCATTTTTCAAGCCATATTTCTCAACTGCCGGGTCATGATGGCAGATTTCTATGCCAAAAATGTTCCTCAAGTCTTCGACCGGCCGCTTGAGATTGGAAGCAACAAGACAGATTTGCCGACGGCGGAGCATCTAACGGCCTTGAAAGACGGGTTTTCGTTTCTCGACGAAGGCGGTCGCCGCTTCCATATGATCGGCTGTTTGACTCGTTCGGGCGTGATGCATGGCCTCGAGATCAAGGCATTGCGCTAAGGGTTGGGAGATAGCCGCGTCCAGATTTTTTTTCATATAGCCGAGGGTCACGGTCGGTCCGTGAGCTAAGCGCTTGGCAAGGAGGTCTGTCTCTTCTTCCAATTTATCGTCTGGGACGACCCGGTTGAAGAGGCCAAGCGAAAGTGCCTCCTTTGCTTCGACGGCGTCCGCCAGAAAATACAGTTCGCGCGCCTTCGCCGGTCCGACTAGCTGCGTAAGAAACCAACTACCACCAAAGTCACCTGACAGGCCAACTTTGGCGAAGGCAGTGATGATTTTACCAGTATCACTGGCGACGCGGATGTCACAAGCAAGCGCGAGCGACATACCGGCACCGGCTGCCGGGCCTCGCACCATTGCTATCGTGGGTTTTGGCACTTCGTGAAGCAGACGCGATACTTCCATGCGGTTGCGTAAGGTCTGCGCCCGCGTTTCAAGGCTCGCATTGGCATCTTTACCAGCCGCCATAGATTTGACGTCACCCCCGGAGCAAAACGCGCGTCCGGCACCTCGCAGGACAATGGCACCCACATCAGGGTCTTCTGCGAAGCGTTCCACCTTATCGTACAGGTCTTTCAGCATTTCGCGGGTTACAGCGTTTAGGGCATCTGGTCGGTTCAAGGTAATTGTTGCGACCTTGTCATCGACATGTTCCAAAAGATGGTCGTCGTTCATTTAAATCTCCGTGCAAAGCATCTTATCACGAGCCCCCCCGTTTGCATAAGAGAACGCGCAAAAGTAGTTCTGTCTGTGCTAACTCATCCCTCTTGAGGGAAAAGTGGGCCACTGAAAAGGGCCAGTTAAGTGCTGATCCTTATGCAACCTCGAAGAGGCCCGCCGCACCCATGCCGCCGCCGACACACATGGTACAAACAATATTCTTGGCGCCACGCCGCTTTCCTTCTATGAGGGCGTGTCCAACCATGCGAGAGCCGCTCATACCGTAGGGGTGGCCAATCGAAATTGCGCCGCCATTGACGTTTAGGATCTCGTTTGGAATGCCGAGTTGGTCCCTGCTATAGAGAACTTGGACGGCAAAGGCTTCATTCAGTTCCCAAAGGTCAATGTCGTCCATTTTGAGGCCGGCACGTTCAAGGAGTTTTGGTACCGCGTATATAGGACCAATGCCCATCTCGTCTGGCTCTAGCCCAGCTACGGCGAATCCTCGGAAATATCCGAGTGGTTCCAGACCTCGCTTCTCGGCTTCTTTGGCTTCCATCAATACGGCGGCGGAGGCACCATCGGATAATTGGCTGGCGTTGCCGGCAGTAATGAAATGCTCTTCGCCGCGAACCGGTGCCAAGCTCGCAAGACCGTCCATATTTGTTGTGGGACGATTGCACTCGTCCTGCTCGATCACGACTTCTTCTTCGTGGGTCTCTCCAGTCTCTTTATTTGTAATCAGCTTGACTGTTCTCATGGGCACGATTTCATCGTCAAATTTGCCGGCCTGCTGCGCGGCAGCAGTCCGCATTTGGCTTTGCAAAGCATATTCGTCCTGGTATTCACGGCTCACGCTATATCGCTTGGCTACGGTCTCGGCAGTGTCAATCATCGCGTCGTAGATCGCGGGCTTGTTCTCAACGAGCCAGGGGTTGTCGGCCCTAAAACCATTCTTGTGCTCATTTTGGACGAGGCTAATCGAGTCGAGCCCGCCGGCAACCATGATTGGCGCACCGTCGACAATGATATGCTGCGCCGCCATCGCGATGGTTTGCATCCCCGATGAACAGAAACGGTTCACCGTTGTGCCCGAGGTTGTGACCGGGAGGCCGGCGCGAAGTGCAATCTGGCGGGCGATATTGTTACCCGTGGCGCCCTCCGGCATGGCTGTTCCCATGATGACGTCATCGACCTCGGCTGGTTCGATTTTGGCGCGCTCGACGGCGTGCTTGACGACATGGCCGCCCATATCGGCGCCGTCGGTGTTATTGAAGGCGCCCCGATAGGCTTTACCAATTGGGGTGCGGGCGGTGGAAACGATAACGGCTTCGCGCATTGTGGTTCTCCCTATGCCGGATTGCTTTGGCCAAGAATGTAGCGTTTCTGCGGGTCGGCACCAGGGGTGAATCGTATTTGTCTCAATAAGGGGGCTGGATTCACCGTCGCCGCGGAAAGACAATAGCGTATCATGCTAATGACGACTGATCAGGGTAGACCATGACAATCAGCCGACCAAACCGCCGCGATTACGATCTCCGTGACTGGTTACACCGATTGGATTCGACTAACCGTTTGGCGATAATCAAGCCGGGTGCTTCGCTTAAGTTTGAATTAGCCGGCATCGCCAATCGCTTGGACGGACGCCAAGCGAGTTATTTTCCAAATCCTAGCGGGCACAACATCCCGGTTGTGTCTGGCCTTATTTCGGATCGGGCCTGGATGGCAGAGGCGCTGGGACTGGAAGAACAGGAATTGGTGCCAGCATTCCAGAGCGCGGTGGCTAACCCGCTCCCGGTCACATGGGTAGAAACTGCTCCTTGCCATGAGGTCGTCCATGAGGATCCTGATTTAGAGACACTACTCCCAATCCCAACCCACAACGAGTTCGACAGTGGTCCTTATATCGCGGCTGGATTATCGATTACCAAAAGCACGAAAACCGGCGCGCAAAACGTCTCTATCCACCGTTTACAAGTCTCAGGCTCGAAAGAGCTAGGCGCACTCTTTCTGCCGCGCCACACGTTGGCCCTTTTTGAAGAAGTGGAGAAACACGGCCAAGACCTCGATATCGCCATCGTGATCGGCACGAGTCCTGCGACTTTACTTGCTTCCCAAGCCGTTGTGCCACTTGGTTTTGATGAGTTGGAAATCGCTGGTGCACTAGGTGGTGCGTCACTTGAAGTTGTCAAATGTATTGGGAGTGACATTCGGATCCCAGCCGCGGCCGAAATTGTTATCGAAGGCAGGATCGTCGCGAATACGAAGTCCTTAGAGGGGCCCTTTGGCGAATTTCCGCAATATTATGGGGAGCGGGCGGAACGTCACGTTATTGAAGTTGACCGAATCACCCATCGGAATAATCCGATCTTTCATACAATTGTTGGCGGAGGACTCGAACATTTGCTACTTGGCGCCATTCCCCGAGAATCGACGATCCTCTCGACCTTGCAGCGGAACTTTAGCTGCGTAAAGAACGCCGTACTGACCATGGGTGGTATACACCGTTATCACCTGGTCATTCAGGTGGAGAACCCCAAACCAGGTGAGGCGAAAAATATCCTTCTTGCCGCGTTTGGCGCACATTACGACATTAAGCAAGCTATTATCGTCGACAGCGATGTCGATATTTTCGAAAGTGATAAGGTCGAGTGGGCCGTTGCAACACGCTTTCAAGGCGATAACGACCTCATCGCCATACATAATGCACAAGGCTCCAAACTGGATCCATCGACCCGCGACGGCATTGGGTCGAAACTTGGATATGACGCCACGGTGCCTCGCGATGCGCCTGAGTTTAAATACACAACTATCCGGGTGCCTGGGCAGGAGGACATTGATCTCGAGGAGAAAGTGGATGCAGGCGCCAGACTTAAAAAAATGCGGGATGAGCTTTAAGAGTGTCGATGCTTTTGCGGGCGCCGCTTGTTACCGCTGCGCGGTGCTTTGGCATAACCTATGAATTCGGCTGGTTTCTTGCGAACCCATCGCACGAAGCTTATGATTGTTGGATGCTCGCGCAGGGCATGGGGCGTGGCGTATTCGTCGGCTAACTCTTTCTCGCTGAAAGTCCGGTGAAGCATGCGATGACAAATGATATGAACGTGCTCCGCTACCTGGCCGCCTTTCGATTTTGGTGTCCAGTGGTGGCGATTGACACTCGGTCCTTCGATCATTTCCCGCCCGCAAAGTGGGCATGGCCCGAGAGACTGGTGCTGCGTGTATTTGCCGACCACAATACCTATGCTCAGGCCTTCCCGAATTCCTGAAAAAGCCGCATGTTCTTTTCGACGTCATAAGGCCCCTCGGTGAGGGTCTCGGCGTCCCATTCGCTACGTGGCGTAGAGAAGAAATCACCACCGTAGACATGGATAGCCCCTGTGAGGCGGGGGATTGGGTTGGTGACTGAATGAATTATGTCTGGACCCAGTGGGGCGGCTTCGCCCGGTGATAAATCCTTTGCACCCGCGGCCTCTATATGACCGTCGGGTGCGCCCTCGACACGGCGCCAAAACATATTGTCCTCTCGGCCCGTATAGACGCCAATCACTGCCCACATTGCATGATTGTGGGGCATGATCGTCATCCAAGGGGCCCAGACGACATTGATGATCGTGAGCGTGTCAGAATTGTAAATTTTTTGGACGTTACCGTTTGTAGGGTTGCCCAAAACCTTCAAAACCGTTGCGGGGTCTGAAACCGCTTCGGCAACAACCTCGCGGACACCGACATGGGAGGGGTCCGAGGCAATCGCGGTTTCGCAGTCGGCGATAAATTGTTCAACTTCGAACATCTTTTGCTCCTATATTACAGCTTCTACTCGGCGGCGAGCTCCGAACCGTCATAACCGTATATTTCCTTCGCAGCCTCTTTTGAAATTCGTCCGCAGCGGAGATCATTTGCAACTAAGTCACGGTTGCGGGCCATTGGGTTGCCGTACCCGCCACCGCCGGAAATTTCGACAATAAACCGGTCGCCCTTATTAAGCTCAAAATTCGAAGCGGCCGGGATGCGGGTCTCTGTTCCATTGCGCACAACAGTATAAGCGGACAGGTTGCCGGTTTGGCCACCTTTTAGGCCCCATGGCTCCGTATTGTGCCTGTCACCGTTGGTGCTTATAAGCACCCCATCTTGGAGCACTTCGTACACACGGCGCTGTCCGAGGCCGCCTCGTTGGATGCCGGGACCACCCGAATTCGGAATTAGGCTGTATTCCAGAATTCGGATGAAATCGTGATCCATTTCAATGGCTTCGGTTGGCGTGTTGCCAGTATTAGATAGCATCTGGGCGATAACTTCCGCACCGTCATTTGTGGGACCTGCGCCGTTCCCACCCATCAAAATCTCTGCAAACATTTCGTAGCCGTCGATATGCTTACGGCTCATGGTGACAGTATTTGTAGAATCGTTTCCGGCTGCAGAGAAGCGTTCAGGCGCGGCATTGGCGAGTGCGCGCTTCACTGCGGAAGCAGTGCGATAGGCGGAGGACATGCGCCCCCGCACAGGTGCAGGGTGGTATGGGTCGAGGATCGAACCCTTTCGGGTCTTAATCTGTATGGGGCGATATGTACCGTCGTTGGTGGGCACTCCAGGTCCTGCAAGTAATCCGAAAACGGTCATAACTGCCGAATGAGTGGACGCAACTGGCGCATTCACTGGCCAACTAACCTGATTGCTGGTCTTTGTCATATCGACCAAGGCTTGATCTTTGTTTATGACGACGCGGGCCCTAATGACTGGTTGTTCGCTGTTTAAGGTCTGTCCGTCGAGCTGATCCTCGCCGAAATACTCGCCGTCTGGCAGTTTGGAGATGGAGGCTCGAAGCATGCGCTCCGAATAGTCTTGCATCTCCTTCATGCAAGCGTGGACGAGCGGGACACCATATCGGGAAAATAGCTCCTGTAACAGCTGACGACCACGCAAAACAGCCGAAATCTGGGCGTGAAAGTCACCGATGATCGTATCCGGCAGTCGGACGTTCGCGCGGATAAATTGTTCAACAGGTCCGTCACCAAGGTCGCGCTTAATATCGATCTTCATCGTTGGGATGATAATCCCTTCTTGATACAAGTCGGTTGCGTCGGCGTTGGATCCGGCTACGGCGCCGCCCAATTCCAAGTGGTGACAGACGCTGCCTGTGAAAGCCACCAGATTTTCCTCGAAGAAGACCGGTAGGATAAAAATGATATCGTTCAGGTGCTGACCATTTTCATATGGGTTATTCGTAACATAGGCCTCCGTCGGTTTAATCGCCTTTATGTCGTATTTTTCGCGCACATAGGGAATGGAGGCAGCTAGTGAATTCATGTGGATGGGGATCATTTCGGCCTGGGCTACCGTTCTAGCGTCGGCATCCATCACGCAAGTAGAGCAATCTTTAGCTTCACGTACGATAGAAGAGTAGGCGGCCCGCAGCATGATATCGCCCATTTCGGCGGCTACCGATTTAAAAGCGCCAGTAATGACATTGAAATCTGCGGGGTCGAGATTGGTCATGCGTCACTCCTCGTCACGATTACGGCACCACCAGGCCGGATTTCAAAATGCCAGCCCGGCGGGATGGGCATGCTGGTCGTGCTCTCTACAATAACCGCAGGGCCTGCCGCGGCAAAGCCATTTGGTAAATCATCGCGGTTATAAACCGTATAAGTTGTGGCGTCACCGAGCAGAGAAATTGTTCGTTCTGCACCGAAAGTGGGGTCACCGTTGGCTGCCGGGGCATTTAGCACGGAGCCGCGAGGTAGGCGGGCCGTCAGGCGGAACGATATCGCTTCAACTTTACCACTGAGGAAGCTGTGGCCGTATTGACGTTGATGCAGTTCATGGAAACGTTCTATCAAGCGGCTAGGACCGCTTAGTACATCGTGTGGCTCGAATGGTACACGTAGCTCGTAGCCTTGTCCCACATAACGGGCATCCATTGAGAAATCGAGTGACAGGTCGCATGGATTATACCCGAGTTCGGTAAATTCAGTCTCGGCGCGGTCGCTTAGGGCGCTGACACGGTCCGCAAAACTATCCTCGGTCAACCCATCCAATCGGACCGCACCGTCTGCACGTATGTAATCAATTCGTATATCGGCTACGGCTAGTCCGAGGGCGGAGAATATCCCTGGATGTGGTGGAACTAGTATTGTTTTCATGCCAACTTCTGCTGCAAGCGCAGCTGCAATCAAAGGGCCAGCTCCACCGCAAGGCAGGAGCGCATAGTCGCGTGGATCAAAACCACGCTGAACACTCACACGTCGGACGGCCTGCGCCATATTTGCGATCGCAATGCGATAGACGCGCTCCGCTAAGTCGATCGGTCGCAGGTCAAAGACGTTGCAGAGTTCCTGTGCGGCATTCTCAGATAAATCCGGGCGTAATACGATGTTTCCTGGCAGTGGTGTGGTTGCGTCGAGAAGCCCTAGCAGCAGCATAGCATCGGTCAGTGTGAATCTCTCGCCGCCTTTATTGTAACAGGCGGGGCCTGGCATGGCACCGGCGCTCTCGGGGCCAACCTGTAGCATCCCGCCCGGATCCAATTGAGCAATGCTACCGCCGCCGGCGCCGATGGTGACAATATCGGTCATCACGACATTAAGCGGCAGGCCGTCAACGCTGAATTCGGAGGTGCCCTTGACCGTGGTTTGCGGTAGTCCCCCTGTAATCAAACAGACGTCGCAACTGGTGCCACCAATATCGATCGATATGACGTCCCGAAAGTCCTCCCGTTTTGCGACTTGAGCCGCGGCGGTGACCGCTGCGGCTGGGCCGGAGACAAACATATTCGCTGCTCGCTTGCGAGCAGTACTTAGCGGCACCACGCCGCCATTTGACTGCATAATTAGGGGTGTGCTGGCGATACCGATATCGGTGGTGCGTTCGCCAAAATTCGTCAGATAACGTTCGACCGCGGGACCGATATACGCATCTATAACGGCAGTGCTAGTGCGTTCGTATTCACGGTGTTCAGGTGCAATTTGGGACGATAGTGAAACTCGGATATCCGGGTATCGGGTGGCGATGATTGCAGCTAGTTGTTGCTCGTGTGCCGGATTGGCGTAAGCGTGCAGCAGACAAATAGCGATTGCTTCGGGCAGGTGTTCGTCAACGACACGGTCGATTAATTTGTTTGCTACCTCTTCATTCAAACTCTCTACCACATCGCCATCTGCGCCGAGACGTTCCTTGACCTCGTAGATACGATCACGGGTCAATAGAGGCTCCGGTTTGTTGTAAAACATGTCGTAGACTGTCGATTTATCCTGACGTTGAATGAATAAGACATCGCGGAAACCCTGTGTTGTAAGTAGAACTGTGGATGCACCCCGTCGCTGTATCAGTGCGTTTGCTGCAATGGTTGAGCCATGTAGTAATTCAGAAACGTCTCGTGCTTCGGAATTTGTTGAATTTAGCAATGCCTTAAGACCCTCCACAGCCGCTACGCTAGGGTCGGACGGTGTCGAGGGTAATTTGTGGACAGTCAAAGACCCGTCCGCTTTAGCCATAACTAGGTCCGTAAAAGTTCCCCCAACTTCGATGCCAATGATCATGCTTATTCTCCGGTAAGGCATACTCAAGCTATAGAGCTATGCGGATCAATCTCTGAATCCAGCAATTTACCATGCTGTGGTGAGAGTTTGGTCGCGGAATTTTTGATGTGTCCGACATTAACTTAGGAACTGAATTTATCCGCATGATTTCTCTCACACAGCTTGTCGACGGTTACCGGCGCTTCCTGACTTCTAAATACAAGCGGCATGCCGGTCTATATGAATATCCAGCGTCTACTGGTTAATTATTAAATATTTTGGTTATCGCGTGCTGTGACAGTCAGGTTGATCCGGTAACTATTTTTGATACGGCGTCAGGCGAATAATTTGTGATTCGTAACGTCGCTAACTTAGTGCCGCCCCATGAATTAACTGGAGACTGTGATGGCACCAGTGCTGCTATTGGATTTGCGGTAAAAGATTTGGCGGTCGACCACATTTTAGTTATGGGACACGCGCAATGCGGCGGGGGTGAAAGTCTTTCTTCAGGATGTCTTTAATCCAACGCTTGAGACTAATTCCATTCTCAATTGGATATCGATCATGAAACCAGTACGTGCCGACGTATTAAGGAAGGCATCGCTTTGCAGACCAGAAGAAATACAGCGTATGACTGAATTTACGCTGTTCGCCAATCGCTTAAGAATTTCGCGACATTGTCATTTGAGAGAGAACGCGTAGAGCAGGGTGCACTTGCCTTGCACGGTGCCTATTTTGGCGTCGCGAGTGGAGAGTTGCTGGCATTGGACCTTGAAAACGGACGTTTCGAAAAAGTTTCTTGGACATTTTTCTGTGATATTTTGTTTGTTCCGATAAAACTTTACCAGTGTCGTGCAAATGGAATTGTAAGGATGTTCAAAATATTTCAGTTGAGTTTTTGCCGCACTTCAACACCCACATTTTCGAAGTTAAATTTTTTGTAGAAAGGTTCATTTTTTGAATGACGGTGCGTTATATATAGGCCTACTTCCGCACAGCCGCGACCGCGTGCGCCTTCGATTACGGCCTGCAACAGCAAGCCGCCGCAATTCTTTCCACGGGCCTTTGGATGGACGTAGAGTTCTTCTAGTTGACAATATTCGCCGCCGTAGCGGATGGCGATATTGAAGGAGACGCTCGCGATGCCCAGGATGCCAAGCTCGTCATCTTCAGCGACATAGACACGGCCCCGAGTATCGTCGAGCAGGGTATCAAAGGTGTTATGCCAACTCGGCAAAACCGGGCCTCCATTTAGAGCGCCGATGAAGCCGACGCAGAGTTCGCGATCCTCGGCAGCAGCTTGCCGAATTTGGACGCTCATCCTCCCAGGGTACCTTGTGTATTGACGTAGAGCGAGTAGAGCGATTGGCTCGCAGCCATAAACAGGCAGTTGCGTTTCAAGCCGCCGAAACAGACGTTGGCGCAGCGTTCGGGCAACTGAATAAAACCAATCCTTTCGCCGTCAGGTGCTACGACAAGTACCCCATCGAGCTCATCAGTTCCCATTCCCCAACCGCACCAAAGGTTGCCATCGATATCGCAACGTATGCCATCCGGTGTTCCATTCGGACCCGCATCAATGTGGACTCGTTTATTCGAAATTGATTTACCGCGGTCGTTGACATCGTAAGCTAATATTTTTCGGTTGGGCTCACCTCTCGACTCGACGACATAAAGGATGGATTCATCGGGTGAGAAGCAAAGGCCGTTCGGACCGAGGATTTCGTCCGTGATGACGATTGCCTCGCCTGTCTCCCCATCAACACGATAGACCGCTTGCTGGTTTTCGGGTTCAGCTTTGTTGCCTTCGTAGTTTCCGAGGATGCCAAAGATGGGATCTGTGAACCAAATAGATCCGTCTGATTTAACAACGACATCGTTAGGTGAATTCAGTGGTTTAGAGAGATAGGTTTCCATCACGGTCGTGACCGTCCCGTCGATCTCCGTCCGACTAACACGGCGACCCCCATGTTCACATGTAATTAGCCTTCCTTGTCGGTCCCTGGTGTGGCCGTTCGCGAAATTTGACGGTTTGCGAAAGACACTGACAAATCCCGTTTCTTCTTCCCATTTAAGTACCCGATTGTTTGGAATGTCACTCCACAGTAGAAAGCGGCCATCGCCAAACCAAACGGGCCCCTCGGACCAACGGCACCCGGTATAGAGGCGTTCCACCGCCGCACTGAATATCGTATATCTACGAAATCTCTCATCTAGAATTTTTATTGCAGGGTCTGGATAACGGGGATGATCTCTCCATCCCGCACTTTTTGGATAATCGTCCATAAGGGCCAGTTCCGTTAGGGTTGTTGGTCGAAAGAGCCTAGGCTTCGTTAGCTCCGTTGAACAGTTTGATGACGCATAAATTTCCGGATGAGCGAGTTTGGTATCGATGTTTTTGATGTAGTTCAATTTATCTTGAATAAATCAAAAAGGATTTTCATGAAGGTGTCTTCGAATATTGCGCTGCTGCTAATGGGCATGCGTGACGGGTGTCTTTTTTGAGGATGGCAAGTACTTTAAGGCAATACCCTGCCAAAGCGATGTGGTACATCGCATTGGACACCTGGTTCTAAATACTGGCCTTGCCTTGAATGAAAATTAGGCAGCTGTTTTGCTTGTGTAGTAGGTGCCTTTGCCGTCCTGTTTCTCGATACCGGCCTTGCCTTTATGTATAATCACCCCGTCAGCGGCGGGACGCCCATCCTCGCGCAGCCAAAGACGCATGAGGTGGCGCCGTTTAGTAGGTTCGTCGGAATCCTCAAATTCGGTGCGTGTGTGCAGGATTAGGCAATTATTCACAAAAAGGAGTTCGCCCGGCTCCATCAAGAAATCAAGCCGGACGTTGTGCCGATTGGAAACGGATTCCATATAATTGAGTGCCTCCAACTCGCCATCCGATAGTGTAACGTGACCCTCGTCCACTGCTAGGTTGATATAACCGCGGATAAAAATTACGGATGGAACGCCGTCCGTGACGGAAAAGATTGGTATGCGTTCGCGCGTAACTAGGGGTTCGCCAGGTGGTTGTTCCCCGAACCGGTGGTGGTGAAACCCATTATAGAGGTGCGATAGTAGGTCGGGCCGTTCTTCAAGCATAATGTTATGAACAGTCAGCGCGCTTGCGTATCCGCTCAGGCCCCCTTCGATAGCTGGTCGTATGCAAAGCATTGCAATGTGATCCGCCCTATCAGTGTGAAGCATTAATTCACGGCTGCTGCGATAGGCGCGTTCCTTTGGATCTTTATCGCCGATGTTAACGACTTCGCCAACAAGGTCACCCATATTACTTTGTGAGACGGGCCGGCCAAAATGTGAACCTAGACCAAGGTACAGCAAACGTAGGTCATCGAGGCTGATGTCTTCCACGGGGATTCCGCGCAGGAGAATCATACCGCGCCCGGTATGAACTTCCTTGCGCCACCTTGCGATGTCTTCCGCTATTCCGCATAACGGGAACGTCTCATTATTCATATCTTCATGTCCGCCACCTGCCGCTCTAAACCGCTTAACGTCTGCGTTCAGGGCCTCGAGATGACGTGGCTCAAGGTCGATGGCGAAGGTGTCCTTTGTGGGATAATCTGTGGATTGCCACGCGGCGGGCAAATTGAAAGGTTGCATCGCAATTTCCGGCATAGGTAGGCTCCAGTGGGGAATGTTCATTCTTACCAACAATTCTATTGTTATTTTTGCTGTGAATGAAGGGCTAAAGTCAATTTGGAACTGAGAGCCCACTCATATCGAGGACTTGCAGTCGTGCTGTTGAGAAGGGTGAAATGTCCACAGTTTTGGCAGCGCCGTCGATGATCAGTTCGGCCAACGCTTCGCCAGTTGCCGGCCCGTTTAATATGCCCCAGACACCGTGTCCGGTCGCTACATATGCCCCATTCACCCCAACAATGGCGCCAATTATAGGCATGCCATCTTGGGTGATGGGTCGGTAACATGCTTGGGTTGCGATCACGTCGGCTGCGGCAAGTTCTGGCGCAAAAATAGAGGTTATAGCTCGGAGCTTTTCAGGTCCACCCTTTTCCGAACCAACCTGAGATGGATCGACGGGCAAGGGAGCTTCGCCAGAAAGGCCACATACATAGGTGGTGCCATCGGGGCGCGGCATGACTTCAGGTGTTGATGTCTCACCATCGTGATCTTCCAGTTCAACGAAAAGGGCACGCGGTGTCGTGGGTTTGTATCGAAATACGATACTTTGACCCTTCAAACCATATATGCCGGGTAGAGGCAGCCACTGGCAGGCGAGAAGTGACCACGGGCCCATGGCAATTACCACAGCGTCGGCTGTTAATAGTTGCCCATCAACAAAAATGCCCCTCGCAGTGCCGCTATCGACGGCTATTCCATCGACAGCGCCTTCAACAAGTTTGGCACCGCTTGCTGTCATCATTGCTTGTGTGAAAAGGCCGGGTGTTACCTGTGCGGTCGTTTGTATTGTGCCCAATTGGCCGTGTAACGCTGCATTTTCTCCTAACCAATCAAGCGGGGTAGCTGAATGCTTATGGTTCAAAACTCGTCTTGGACTGGCAACGATGCCGAGCGTCTCAATTCGGCGATAGCCCCAATCAATATCGATTTTGGTGTCTAATTCTGCGTGGAGTGCAAAGCTGCGTCGAGCTAAAGGATCGACGGGCGTGCTTCGGCACCAGTCGAGTGCGAGGAAACCGCCAGATTTACCAGAAGCCGCATTGGCAATCCCCGCCCGTTCAACAACGGTGACATCTGCGCCCCGAAGGCTCAGGTAGTAAGCGGTGCATGTGCCGATAACGCCCCCACCGCAAATCACCACTTTGATCATGAAAACTCCAATTCAATAACCGTGATATTTAGATTCTCCGATGGGTAAGTCGCATAACGTACTAGCGTTTTGCAGTTTTACCCCCAAAATGCGTTTTCAGGCTCAGAGAATCAATTTATGACATGAACATGCATTTGAGCGAAATTTTAAAGATGTTCATCGTACATGCGGACCAATTTTTAAGGAGTTTTATTCCAGTACTCTGAACTAAATTAGTTTGGGCAACCAAGACCGAGAGATGGCAGATGGTCAATCCACTTTATAACGACAATCGTATAAAGATAGGAGTGATGGCATTTAATTGTTCGCATGGTTCGACGGTCACTACCGCTGAAGGCACTTGGCCTATGACTTGGAGTGATAATGTCGAGCTGGCGAAAATGGCGGATAGTGCAGGTTTTGAGGCTCTACTGCCAGTTGGGCGTTGGAAGGGTTATGGGGGTGAGACCAACTTCAATAATCGTACATTCGAAAGCCTGACTTGGGCGGCAGGGCTCGCGGCACTCACAAATTATTCAACAATATTTTCAACAGTTCATGCCCCTCTTATGCATCCGGTTGCGGTGGCAAAGATGAGTGCGACGATTGATCACATTTCGAATGGGCGTTTTGCCCTCAATGTGGTGGCTGGATGGTTCAAGAATGAATTTGAGATGTTCGACGCAGAACTTAAGGAACACGAGGCCCGTTACGAATATGCGGCAGAATGGATTGAGGTTATTAAGCGGCTTTGGATAGAGGAAGAACCTTTTGACTATGACGGAACATATTTCCGAGGGAATGCGCTTTGGAGCCAGCCGAAACCTATCCAATTACCTCGTCCCCCTATTATGAATGCGGGCAGTTCAACAATGGGACAGAAGTTTTCGGCGCAGTATGCGGATATGAACTTCGTGATGCTACGGCAGGAAGATGATGATAGCGATGCTGGGCAGATTGAGCGACTGAAGTCACTCGCGGCGGATCGCGGCCGCGCCTCGCAATGCTGGATACACGTATACGTTGTGTGCCGCGAGACGGAAAATGAAGCCAAAGACTACCTAAATTACTATGTGGTTGAGAAGGGCGATGACGTAGCGGTTTCTAACATGTTAAAAATTTTTGGTTTGCAGTCGGAAACACTCACGCCTGAAGTCATGGAGGCTTTTAAATTTCATTTCAAAGCGGGGCACGGCGGTTATCCCTTGGTTGGGACGCCAGCGCAAATTGTCGACGAGATTGAGCGGCTGGCACGCCTTGGTGTTGATGGTATTTTGATCTCGTGGGTTGATTATCTCGGCGAATGTCAACAGTGGATAGACGAAGTTCTGCCATTAATGGAACAAGCAGGGCTCAGGAAATCGTTTGTCTCTTGAAACCCTTTCCCAATCCACTCCGGCATTTAGGAGAGGGGTATAGCAGTAGCCGTAGCCGGAGGAGGGGGTATTGTACCTTAGTCGCTTGCCAAACGTGCATGCATGCCAGCTTGGGCTTGCTTATTAAGATGGCGCGAAATCAAGATGCTTAGCATCTCGCTCGAACCATCGCCTACTTGGAAAAGCTTCGTTTCGCGGTAGAAGCGCTCGATTGGATGGTCTTTGTCGAGGCCGTGACCACCTAAAAACTGGATACATTGTTCTGTGACTTTGGTGCTTACCTCGCTACCAAATAACTTTGCCATGGAAGCGGCGATCGGTGCGTCATCGGTCCCGGCGTCCGCAAGAGCGCATGCGTGGTAGGAGAGCTGCCGTGCGGCTTCAATCTTCGCGTAAAGTTCGGCTGTTCGAAACCGGAGCGCCTGGAATGATGCCAATGGTTGTCCAAACTGCTCCCGGGTCTGCATGTAGTTGAGAGCGTAGTTTAGGGCTGCTTGTGCGACCGAAGCGCAGCGGGCGCCGTAGGTAGCCCGAGCTTTAGAGAAACCCACCTGCATATAACTGAAGCCACCGCCAGGCTTGCCCAAGATGCACGAATTTGGCACTCGACATTCATCGAAGACCAATTCTGCGACTGGATTGGCGGTGTGGGCCAGCATGTCATAGCTCTGGCCAACAGAGAAGCCGGGTGTGCCCTTTTCGACGAGAAATAGGGTAATTCCTTCGCCCCGGGGTGCGGCTTTATCCGTTCGGGCAAAGAGTACGATAAGATCTGCGCGCGCGCCGTTCGTAATGTATATCTTGCGCCCGTTGATGACCCAATCGTCGCCGTCCTTTCTAGCGAAACTTTGGATTGAGGAGGCATCGGAGCCGGCATCTGGCTCAGTGAGTGCGAATGCGGTCAGGATATCACCCGAAACGATCGCCGGGAGATATTTTTGTTTTTGTTCTTCTGTACCAAAT
>MDTE01127651.1_pt1 | contig 38928 bp, 34 predicted proteins | sample 811231 | NCBI WGS metagenome assembly MDTE01 (sample SAMN05326651, study PRJNA326480) | marine metagenome | isolation source: seawater | place: Indian Ocean: Red Sea | collected 2010 | reverse complement strand
CGCGGAAGGCGTGCCCGTGAACGGAGTCGAACGGGTCAGCTTCTGGATCGTATGGTCAGCGGCACCCGCGCCGGTGTTCAGGTTTTGTGCGAAGTAGATGTTAACATCGCTATCCACTGCGATGTGACCCACATCAGATCCTTCAAAGATGGTCGTGAGCGTCCCGTTAGGGCTCAACTGATAGATATTCCTGTCCCCTTCAAAGAAGAGCGATCCGTCCGGGCTGGCTGCGATGTGGTTGAACGAACCGACGATGGCGTCCGAGACGTTCTTGGCGGAGAACGTCTCTTAGGCGATGCTGCTGCCTCCGTCGTGGATGATCCTCAGTACGCCATCGGTACCGATCCGGAACAGTACGCGGTCGTCCGCCAGCAATACATTCCCCAGCGGATCAACAGTGAGACCATCAAAGTGTCCTTGGCCGATCTGCGCGTCCACGGCCGGGCCGTCAACGCCTTCCTGACCGCGGCTGTTCCCTTCCGTGATCCTATTCTGTCGACCGTTCCATCTGCATTCAGACGAAAAATGTGAGGATTTGCGGGAGCTTGGAAGTGCCCGAAGAAGATCCGGCCATCGGGACCGATCGCCACGTTTCCGGAGTAGCTGAAACCAGCATCGAGGCCAGCCGCCCCATCTGTAAGCCAGGGTGTTGCGAGCGCGCCGCCTCCACTGTGGTGTTAGATCGACGCCTCCGAGCCTCGCAGCTGAAGCATGATTCCGTCCTGGTAAAAGTAGAGGTTGCCCTCTAGGTCTGATGCCAGATTGGCATTGCTGTCATTCACTTACAGCGCGACCGTCGAGGCGAGTGTTCCGGTCGATGGATCTGTTGGAATAAGACCGCGAATCACCGTTCCGCCGAACCTGCTCAGGTTTGTTGAATCACCGTCCGCCGCAACCTTGACAACGACTCGCGCGAGCGTGTAGTAATGGATGTTCCCCGCGCCATCGATAGTCACATTCTTGATGTCGAAATCGAACTCGCTCGTGTTGAGTGTACTCTGCGCGTAAGTGACCTGACCCTGGGCGGGTATCGCCCCAATAAGGATGGCGAGCGCCACCGCCAGAACCCACCTGCGACTGCTCATACGTCCTCCCCTTTTGCACGGCCCCGGGATCGCCCGGTAGCGGGCGCCAGATGCACGCCTATTGCGAATGACTGAGCGGCAGAGAAGAAAAAGGGACCCTGAGTGAATCCGGATCCCGACCCGATTCCGCCGGCGTTCATAGGGACCCGACCCCTCTGGCGCCAACGGACAGATAATGGACGCTGGCTCGGTCCCTGTCAAGGTAGCGCTGCGTTGACCGGGGTCGGAGCCGCCCGTATATTCAGGCGCTTTTGCCAACCGGTGTCCCCCAACGGAGGAATGATCCTTGTTTGCCGCTCAGATCGTCGCACAACGATTGACACGAATTGTCGATGCCGAGGAACCCACGCTGACCCAGGACGGGCAGATCAAGATCAAGATGGAGCGGGGCTGCCTGTGCGGCTCGGATTCACCTCTCTTCGATTACGACCTCAACGAGGTCTTGGACGAGGCACATCGAAATCCTGAGAAGCGCCGATCGATCCCGTTCATTGACTACGACACCGATCCCTATCCGATGCGAGTCGGACAGTCGATCCACGAGTGCCTCGGAACCATCGTCGAGTCGACTTCCCCGCGGTTCAAGGAAGGGGACTTCGTCCTCGCGCTACCCAATGCACACGATGGTTTGGTCGAATACATGGTCGCGGCAGCGAATCGTGCGATTCACTTGCCCAAAGATGCGGTTCGCAAAGAAGAGATCCTGATGACCCAGCCGTTGGGGACCGTGATCTGGGCGTGCCAGAAGCTGGGCAATCTGCTCGACCAGGACGTGGTGATCGCCGGTCAGGGCCCGATGGGGCTGATGTTTACGCACATGATCGCCAACCTGGGGGCGAAGTCGGTAATCGCGCTCGACAAGATCGACAGCCGGCTGGAGGTCTCCCGGCGGATGAACGCGACCCACACGGTCAACGTCGATCAGCAGGATACGGTTCAGGCCATCCGGGAGATCACGAACGGCAAGATGGCCGACATCTGCGTCGAGGCCGTGGGGCACCAGATGAAGACGATCAACGAGGTAATGGGGTATGTCCGCCGTCTTGGGACGATCCTGTGCTTTGGCGTGCCCGACCACGCGAACTATGAGGGCTTCGCCTATCAGGAGTTTTTCCGCCAGAATCTCAGTCTGATAAGCTCGGTCGGTCCTGACGTTGTTCCCAACTTTTCGCTCGCCCGTGACCTGATCGCTCAAGGCAGGATCGATGTGTCGCCTCTCGTGACGCACACACTCCCTTTTGCCGAGATCCAGCACGGGTATGAGCTGTTCGTGGATCGGAAAGACGGTGCGATAAAGGTGGTTCTGGACTACGAAAACCCGGGTTTATAGGGGGGATCGCGCCCGTCGAGTCAAAAAGGTCTTGACGCTGATCAAGCCGCCTCTTAATTAATAATTCTAACATTTGACCTCAGGATACGATTTGGTAGTCGAAGACGCATCATATTCAGAATAATTGGGAATTGGGAAGAGCCTCTACGCGTTCGTGGGGGCTCTTTGTCGTATGGTGCGGGGAGATTGAGAGGGGGAACGTTTGGCGATTTTCGCGTCGGGCGCCGTTGTAGGCCAGCCCGAGTCTGACAGTGCAGGTGTTAGCGTCCTGAAGAAGGGCGGGAACGCAGTAGATGCGGCGGTTACGTCCGCGTGCCTCGGCGCGATCCTGGCCCCGTGGGCAAACGGCTTTGGCGGCTACGGCGGTTGGATGCTCATCCATAAGGACGGTGAGACCCACTGTGTCGATTTCCACACCCGGGCTCCGAAAGCGGCCGATCCAAAGATGTATACGATCGCCGGGGGAGACGGACGGTTTGGCGCGCGGGTGAAGGACCGCGAGAACGAGCTCGGGTTCAAGGCGGTTTCGGTTCCCGGCATGCTCGCCGGGATGGAGCTCGCGCTGGAGAAGTTTGGCACGATTTCGCTGGCCGATGCCTTGGCCCCCGCGATCAAGGCGTGCGAGAAGGGGTTTAAGGTCACCGCTGCCTACTCCCAGCGTATTGCGCAGTATGAGGAGACGATTCGGCAGTACCCGGATACGGCCAAGCTGCTTCTGGTGGGTGGGGAACTACCCAAGACGGGCGACAAAATCGTGATCAACGATCTGGGCAAGATGCTGACCCAGGTGGCCACAAAAGGGGCAAAGGAATTTTATCAGGGCCGGATCGCCGATCGGATAGTTCGCTACGTACAGGAGGGGGGCGGCATCCTGGAGAAGGAAGACCTGGCCAAGTATGAGGCCAGGCTTGTCGATCCGATCCAGGGCAACTTCGCCGGTCTGGAGATCCATACCTCGCCCCTGTGCAGCGCGGGAATCAGCCTGATTCAGATGTGCAAGACGGCCGAACACGCCGAACTGGACCTGTGGGCCCGTGACTCCGCGCGGCTGTCACACGGGCTCATCGAGGTGATCCGGGCAGCGTGGATGGAGCGCTACCGACACTTCGGAGACCCCGCCACGATGTCTGTGCCTGTCGATATGATCCTCTCGGATATCTCGGTGGGCGCGTCGGGAACGGAAATTGCCAGCCATATCGGTGAGGGCACGCGCGGCCAGGCATTGCTCAGGCCGATGTATGCCGGTGGCACCACGCACATTTCGGCCGTGGACACCGCCCGCACGATGGTGTCGACCACGCTGACGCACGGTCCGGCGTTCGGCTCGTTCGCCACGATCCCGCGTATGGGGCTCCTGATGAACTCGGGGATGTCACGCTTTGATCCGGGACCGGGCCTCAAGAACTCCGTGGGCTCGGGGAAGTCGCCAATCGTGAACATGACGCCGGCCATTCTGCTCGACGAGGGGAAGCCCGTGATGACCGTGGGGGGGTCGGGCGGAACGAAGATCCAGTCGTCGATGTTCCAGGTCCTCGCTCGCAACCTGCTCCTCGGAGAGGACTTCGAGTGGGCGATGGGGGCGCCGCGTGTCCACAGCGAAGGGAACGAGTGGGCGCGGATCGAGGAAGAGTTCGGCGAGATGGCGCCTAATTACCTGGCCTCAATCGGATACGAGCTGCGCGAGGGCGAAGCGGCCGCGATGATCCGAGGCATTAAGACCGATGAAGACAAGCTGATCGCCCTGTATGACCCGAGGATGAAGGCGAAGGAGAAGGGCTACTAGCCCGGGAAGACACTAGCGTGAAGACCTATCCATTTGGCAGCGGGCGACCAGATCCCGCATCTTTTCCCGCCCGAGCGTTGGCGGATGCCGCGGCACGTGTCCTCCCCGAACTGGGCGACGAACTGGCCCGATATCCTGGCTCCCTCGGATACGAGCCCATGCGCAAGGTGATGGCCGACCGATTCGAGCGACGCGAAGGTGTTCCGATGCCGGTCGAACGGACGGCCCTGACCACGGGGTCCATGCAGGCCGTTACGCTGATGGCGCAGTACTTCGTGAAGAATCCGGGTGACGTGATCCTGCTCGAGGAGTTCACTTATTCGGGCACGATAGGTGCCTATAACAAGCAGGGTGCCAAGCTGGTCGGCGTCGAGATCGACGAACAAGGGATGCGGATGGACTCGCTCGTGGAGAAGATCGAGGCTTGCACGAAGGAGGGGAACAAGCCCACCTTCATCTACGCTCTGGTGACGTATCAGAATCCGACGGGATCGATCATGCCGCTAGAGCGCAGGAAGGAATTGCTCGAGATCGCTGCCCGATATGACATCCCTGTTGTCGAGGATCACTGCTATGCGGACACGATCTACGATGAGCATCACGTGCCCGCGTTGATCACCATCGAATCGGACGCGACGGTCTTGCACATCGAGTCCTTCTCCAAGATCCTGGGACCGGGGGTGCGACTCGGCGCCTTTACGGGACCGGATCCGATCTTCTCCGAGATTCTGTCCTTGCGTCGGGACGGAGGGCCGAGCGCACTGAACGCAGCAATCGTGTGCGAATTCTTCCGCGAATCCCTAGCCGATCATCTCAAGACGATCAACACGATCGTCAAAGAGAAGCGCGATCTGATGATCTCGCTGCTCGCAGAGAATCGCGAAGTGTTCGAGTGGAACAGCGAACCCGGCGGCGGACTGTTCATCTGGGTAAAGCTGCCCGATGCGACCGATGTGGTCGCCTGTGAGCAGGCGGCCGAGGCTCAGGGCATCGACTACGCTACCGGGAAAGCCTTCCACGTCTACCACGAAAGCGTACCGTATTTGAGACTGGCCTTCGGTTACGCATCGCTCGACGACATCCAGGAGGGCATCCCGATGCTCGCTGAGTGTATCCGCGCACACCAGAAGTAGTCGTAACAAGAGTCGTACAAAACGCAAAAGGGCCGGTCCCGTCTGTGGCCGGCCCTTCCTTATTTCGTTTTTCTGACGTTCAGAGTTTCAGAGTCTTCCGCAGGTCCGCTTCTACCCGATCCCAGAGAGCATCTCCTCAGTCGCTATCCCGGTATGCGCAGGATGCCTCTTCCTTCAGGTCATCCTTGGCAATCAAGGGCCATCGCAGTCGCTGTGCGCGTTCGCGTGCGAGGGTGGTCTTGCCCGCGCCGGGCACGCCCGAGATAAGGACCGTGCGCCGGTGGTCTGAGGCATTCATCGGGACAGTTGCTCGTGGATCTGACGAAGCTTCGCGTGGTTTGGCCAGCGGGACACACCGGCCTTCGCGATCTCGGCCGCTTGCTTCCGGTCCTTTCGCTCCCTCACGAGAAGAAGGCTGGCATTGACGTAGACTTCCGGATTGTCCACCTCTGCCCGCACTGCCTCCAGAAACCAGGTCAACGCTTTCTGATTCCTGCCTAGGGACAGGAAGACTCGAGCGAGATTGACACGGACACGCGTGTTCCCGGGATGGGCGTCTGCATAAGTGGCCCACGCAGCCGCAGCGCTGTCATACTCCGCCTTTAGGAAATGCAGCGACGCTCTCAGATGGTCGTCGCCTTTCTCACGTCTGGACTCGAGGAGCCGAATCGCCAAAGGCGTGTGCCCCATGGAGGTCAGGACGTGCGCATAGGAAAGCGTATAGTCCTGCTCGTCAGGCAGGTTGGACACCAAACGGTTGTAGACATCGCCCGCGAACGGCAGCCGGTTGGCATCACGTAATGCCTGCCCCAGCCGGTCGAGGAATCGTCCCGCCAATACCCGGCTCATGCCACCCAGCCTCGAGTACAGGGTGTCCGGGTAGCTCTGGATCGCGTGGCGGCCGGCAGCGTCGTTCCGGTAGATGCGGATCCCTTTGTTCTGAGGCCCGACGTGAGCGACCATCTCCCAATCGCGCTCGAGATGCTCATATAAATGGACCTGGTCAGGAAACCGGTCGGACTCGTTCCGGTAGCGGGACTCCACACCTTCGACAAGGATGAAGTAATCGAAGGAAGCATACCAAGCAGGGCTGTAGGTCGGGGACGACTGGGCGGGATCCGTGGTGTGCAGGGGGATCAGTACCTGCGGGATCGATGAGGGCAGTGTTGGGCCGCCATGTTCTGCTGCGACCAGCACCTGATCGATCTTCTGATCCTCGAACCACTCCCGTGCGAGCGTCTTTGGCGCGGGGGCGTGGAACCGCACAAGTTCAGCGCGGACGGCGACGACGAGCGGGGCCAGGGCGGCCACCAGTAGGATTAGCCTCGCACGCGGAACCCTGATGCGTTGACGGAGTGCGACCAGACCGACCCGGATGCCCTGACAAGCGACGAGTACGAGGATCGGGAAGATCGGGAAGAGGTAGTGCCCGAAGCTAGTAGACCAGACAAGCAGGAAGGCCAAGTATGTGGCCGTAAAAACGAGAAGGGGTGCCCAGGTGGCAGGCGAGCGACGGATGATGTCGTAAAGGCCGACGAGGAGAGCCGCCACGAGCACGGGCCCGATGTTCAGCCAGAGCACACCGGTATACTCCTCGAACGGACCCTTGCGCCGGCCGAAGTGACCGACCGTCATGTGTTCTCGTTCGAAGGCGAAGTGCCACTGTGCCGTCTCGTAGTCGAGCAATATATACGGGTTGATGACGAAGAAGATGGCGATGGCGGCCAATCCCCCGACCCATGGTCCTGGCTGCAGGAACGTGGCTTGGACATTCCCGCGGTGGAGAATGATCAGCCGGATCAGGTAAGGCACGGCAAGAAAGAACCCGGTGTATTTGGATGCCGTGGCCAGACCGACCAGCACACCGATCACAAGGTAATCATTGAGAGAGGCTTCGGCGCGCATCCGGACCAGGACGGCCAGGAAGAACGAGGAGAAGAACGCCAAGGGGAGATCGACGACGCTCAACAGGCTGTAGTGGAACAACGTGGGCATCCAGAACAGTATGACGGCTGCCCACGCGGCCCAGATTGCCGGCAGGAACACGCGTCCGAGCCAGAAGGTGGCTGCCGCCGTGAGGAGGGCGAGCAGGGTGCCGATCAGGCGTCCGATGACGACCGCGTCCAGAGGCGGTGCGCCTGAGGGGGTCCAGTCCGCCCAGTTGGATGGATCGGCAAACACTCGGTAGACCGCCTGCCCGGCAAAGTTGATGTAGAAGGTGAGAGCGGGGTAGTTGAAGAAGTCCGGATTCAGGTCTATGGACCCGGTTTCCCAGTCCCACATCTCCCACGCCTGGCGAACGGGTGTCGCTTCCTCGTTAACTTCCGGTAAACCGTGCGTGAATGAGACGATCCGTAGAAGGAGCCCGATGGCCAGGATTGCCCAGGCGAGTCGGAATGGTTTTCTAAAGCCGGGGAACAAGGTCAATGCTCAGGAAATCCGCCGGGAAAGTTGACGCATGTGTGGGTGTCCGATATATTTCGCGCCGCGATGAACGAACCACAATCTACACCGAAACCGGCCCCGATTCCGGGGGTCGACAGTGTGATCGCAGTTGCCAGCGGAAAAGGGGGCGTCGGCAAGTCGACGACGGCTGTTAACCTGGCCCTGGCGCTGGCGAGAGCCGGATTGTCGATCGGCCTTCTCGATGCAGATATCTATGGGCCCAACGTCCCAGTGATGATGGGGCGAAAGGTTCAGCCCGAGATGGACGAGACGCGCGGTATGATCCCGGTCGAGCAGTCCGGCGTCAAGTTCATTTCGCTCGGATTGATCGCGGGTGACGGGGTCCCTATCGTCTGGCGCGGACCGATGCTGGCCAAGATGTTGACACAGTTTGTATACGATGTCGCGTGGGCACCGCTCGATTGCCTGATTATCGACTTGCCTCCCGGGACGGGGGATGTGCAACTCACGTTGACGCAGTCCGTCGCGCTGTCGGGGGCTGTGATCGTGACGACGCCTCAGGAGATTGCGCTGGAGGACGTCCGTCGCGGGATTCGGATGTTCGAGACGGTGGACGCGCCGGTGCTGGGAATCCTTGAGAACATGAGCTATTACGTCTGTCCTTCCTGCGATGAGAAGCACTACATCTTCGCGGAAGGGGGTGGGAAGCGGATCGCGGACAATTTCGAACTGCCTTTCCTGGGCGAGGTTCCCCTGAGCGCCGCGCTGCGAACGGCCAGCGATACAGGCGCGCCGATCACGGATAAGGACAGTCCCGTGACGCAGGCCTATGATCGACTGGCGGATGCCGTTCAGGCCCGATTGTAGATAGACACAGCTTGTTACCTGGGCGGAGATCGGCGAGATCATTCTCGACGGGTCTTCGCCCATTTTTGTGTACGGGTGAATTGTGGCATCGGCCGCGCCGATAGGTAGAATAGAGCATATATCTCTTATATACCTATGGCCAACCTGAAACCCAAACACGTCGCCCCTGCACTGTCGGTTGCTATTCTGCTCCTGGTCCTCGGCTTCGCCAGCAGCGATGGGGATTCGCCGAAGACCAATGCCGATGAGGTGCGTCCTCTCGTCGCCGAGAAGGGGATTGTGACCTTCTCTAAGGGAGATGTTCAGATCCGGCGTATGGGGTCTGATTGGGTGCCTCTATATGTCGGTGACTTTGTTCGGCCGGAGGATTCACTCCGAAGCGGGGTGAACGGGCGGACCGAAGTCAGCTGGGGGAACCCGCGCAGGGTCGTGCGAATGGAGCGCGAGTCTGTTCTGGCGTTGGGCGCTAAGGCGTTGGGGAATCGGCTGGTACTGGCGGGGATCCGGGTGGACCAGGGCGTGGTGTGGGCCAAGGTTGCGGGCAGGCCCCTAAACATATCCGCGGGCGACCTCGAGACATCGAGTCCGAATGCGACGCTTGCTATCCGGCGACAGTCCTCGGGCGATCGGCTTTCCGTCTATCAGGGCCGTGTCCAGGCCTTCGGACGGTCGATCGGTGCCGGGGAAGGGATCGTCAGCCGCAATGGCGAGCTTTCGATGTTCACGGTTTCGTCTGAAGATGACCTGAGGGATGTATGGCGTGATATCGTCAAGGAAGCCACTGTGTCAGCGGCACATGAAGCGTATGTTCCCCAGGCTGAACGCCTGACGCGAGATCTGCACGACCTGAACCCCGAGATCTACTTGGGCGTAGAAGTTGAAATGACGGGAATGCGCACGAAAGGGGTGCAGTTCCAGGCGGACAAGACACGGATCCGAAAAATACGCGTTAAATCCTCACGATGGGATGGGATGACTGCGGACAGGAAGGTCAGGCTGCTGAACGATACGTTCGATGTTCTCAAGGAGCGGTATCCGGGCATCCTGGAGACGGTTGTCCTCGAGTTCGACGATGATCGGCCTCGACTTTCCCTGAAGTACGCGGGCACAGGCTAGCTGGCAGCGTCCGAGGTACGGTTTAGAGCCCCTTCTCTGCGGAGATGGGGCGTTTTTTGTGCGTTTGACGAATTATTAGGTAGGTTGGGGGTATACTACAGAGAACAAATAGCTTGAGTTATAATGACGTACTGTATAGGTTTTTCGTAACTATTTGTTACTGTCCTCGCTATTCTTTGATTTACAATTGGTTAGAGGCGTTAATGCCGGTAACCTCCACCAAGCTGTCACAAAGATCCTCACGTTCATTTTTCCGAAACAACCGACCGTCGGGAAGGGTCGAAGTGTGTGAGTCGCAGGTGTTGGCGCGTGCATACGACACGGTATCACGTGGAGAGACGGTTCCCTCCGGAGATTCGATGGTAATTCGTTCCCGCTCAAAAAATGGTGTGCTGACGACCATCCTGGTCCTCTCGTTGGCGCTTTTGAGCCCGTTGTTGGTCGGGTGCGGTAAAGGCGAGGCAGGCGATGGGGACAAGTCAGCGAAGTCAGATTCGACGAAGACCAAGGAGAACGAGAAGAAGGTCGACGAGGGGGTCCCCGTGAAGGTGTCGCGGGTGTCGAGAGGTCCGATTTCCGACTACGTCCAGCATACCTCCACGATCGAGGCGGAACAGGCGGTCGACGTGTATACCCAGGCGACCGGGCTGGTAGAACGCGTTCTTGTTGAGGAGGGTGATCACGTCCAGGCGGGTCAGGTTCTGGTTAAGCTCGTGGATGACGAGCTTCGACTGAGGTCGGACGAAGCGCGGGTGAACTATAAGAAGCTTTCTAGCAGCTTTACGCGCGCCCAGGGACTGTTCGATCGGAACCTCCTGTCTCGTGAGGACTACGAGCAACAGAAGTTCACGCTGGAGGAAGCGAAGATCCGGTGGGATCGGGCCAAACTTTCACTCGATCACGCGGCGGTGCGTTCGCCCGTCGATGGTGTCATCGCGGAACGCATGGTGAAGCTTGGCGACCGTATCTCGCCCTCCAACCGGCTCTACAGCCTGGTGGATCTGAAGCGTCTGATTGCCCAGGTTCACGTGCCTGGCCGAGACATGCGGTTTATCTCGAAGGGGCAGGCTGCCCGCGTGACGACGGATTTCCTGCCGGGCGAAACGTTCCGAGGGCGCGTGGAGCGGATCAGTCCGGTAGTCGACCCCGGTTCGGGGACGTTCAAGGTGACGATCGAACTCAGGGACTCGACCTACAGGCTGCGTCCGGGCATGTTCATTACCGCACACATCGTGACCGCAACCCGCGAAACAGCCGTGCTCGTGCCGAAGAAGGCGATTATCTATGACGATGGCTTCCCTCACGTATTCGTGGTCAGCGACTCCACCGCCACCCGGGTTCGACTCGACATCGGGTTCGAGGACAGCGAGAACCTCGAGGTCCTCGACGGAACGAAAGAGGGCGACCACATCGTGGTCGTGGGACAGAACGGGTTGAAGGATCAGGCCAAGATTCGCGTGATCGACGGTCCCGGTTTACGGATTCCAGCCAAACCGGACTCGACCGAGCAGACGCAGCCTTCCTGATCCCGAGTCATCGACGATAGTAGCTGATCACCAAGGCATGGGGTGCTCGCCACTCACGTGCCCTTTCCTTTCGATGGATGTCCGTCGCGCAACGTCGTGCTGACGGCCTTCCCTTCAGGAGTTCTTGATGTCGGACGGTAGTAGGGCCGGGCACGTCGGAGCGCAGATCAACCGAACGTTCGAGATTACGACCAAGCGTCCCGTCGCCATATCGATGGTTGTCCTGGCCATCGTGGTCTTTGGTTACGTCTCCTACCAGCAGCTCCCGCTTAATATGATGCCGGATATCACGTATCCGACATTGACCATCCGCACAAACTATCCCGATACAGCACCCGAGGAGGTCGAGAGTCTGGTCGCGAGGCCGATCGAGCAGCGGCTCGGCGTGGTGAGTAACCTTGAAGGCGTTACGTCGATCTCGCGGGCAGGTATCTCCGATGTGATCCTCGAGTTCGGGTGGGGCACGGACATGAACGACGCGGTCCAGACGGTTCGTGAGAACCTAGATCGACTTCAGTTGCCCCGCGGTGTCAACCGGCCACTGATCCTGAGATACGACCCGACCCAGGACCCGATCATGCGGGTAGGGCTCTACGGCAACCTGGATCTCTTCGGGCTTCGCCTGATCGGTGAAGAGGAGATCAAGCAGGAGCTGGAAGCCTTGAAGGGTGTGGCGGCAGCGCGCGTGTCCGGCGGGCTGGAAGAGGAAATTCGGGTCGAGATCAGCGAGCGGAAACTGGCGGTGATGGGACTCGGGATCAACGACATCAATCGGCGTGTGAGCGAAGAGAACGTAAATCTGGCGGGTGGAAGCTTGCGGGACGGTCAGACACAGTACCTCGTGCGGACGCTGAACGAATTCCAGACCCTCGAGGATATCGAGAACCTGGTGGTGGGTGAGCGGAACGGGGTCGAGATCCGGATCAGGGACGTCGGGAGCGTAACCCGGACGAACAAGGAACGCGAGGTGATTACTCGCGTGAACAGCGTCGAGAGCGTCGAGATCGAGATCTTCAAGGAGGCCGATGCAAACATCGTCGCCACGGCCAAGCGGGTGCGGGACCGACTCTTCGGGACACCGGAGCAGCTGGAGTATGTGCGCAAGCTCGAAGCTGGCGAGATCGAGAAGGCGAAGTCGGGCGACCGCCGAGCTCAGGTCCGTCAGTTCGTTCAACTGAAGGAGATGACCGGGTTTGTCGCGTATTCGCTTCCGGAAGGTGTGGACCTGGACCTGCTGTCCGACCAGAGCCGCTTTATTAAGAACTCGGTCGATGAGGTCAAGGAGACAGCGCTGATCGGTGGGCTGCTCGCCGTGCTCGTACTCTACATCTTCCTGCGTAACCCTGTCCATACATCAATCATCGGCGTGGCGATTCCCGTGTCCATCGTGGCCACGTTCGCGCCGATGAACATCTTCAACGTATCGCTGAACGTGATGTCGCTCGGCGGACTCGCCCTGGGTATCGGGATGCTGGTCGATAACTCGATAGTGGTGCTCGAGAGTATCTATCGATGTCGCGAAGAGGGCGACGATCTCGTTCGGGCGACCGTCCGAGGGACGGGTGATGTCGGTGGTGCGGTGTTCGCGTCGACGCTCACGACTGTCGCAGTGTTCTTCCCGATCGCGTTCGTGGAGGGCGTGGCCGGACAGATCTTTGGTGATATGGCTCTGACCGTTGTGTTCTCGCTGCTCGCGTCGCTGGGGGTGGCCCTGTTCGTGATCCCGATGCTCGCGTCGCGGAATATTCGGGTCCGTGAGTCTGACGAAGAGGCGACGGACTCGGGAGAGGACGAAGAGGAAATCTCGGTCGGTCGGATGGCCTCCTCGGGGATCATGCAGTTCCTTTCGATCGAGCGGCTCAAGAATCTCGCCTGCGACGTGAAGGAACAGCGCGTCGGGGCGTCAGGTGCGCTGACCGCGATCGTGACGGTCGGTTGGTTGGTCGCAGAATACCTGGGGCGGACGCTCTGGCTCATCGGAAGCCTCGTGACGACGGTCGTCAAGGCGCTCGTCCTGATTCTGGGTGCGTTGATCTTCTTCCCGATCGCCTCGCTGATCACCCGGATCCGCAAGCGGCCGATTTCGGATCTGTGGGTGTCCCTCGAGGACTTTTCGAAGGACCGCGACGTTTTCGGGAAGACTTACGTCAGGACGGTGTGGAGTGATCTGCTCCACTTCACCACCGTAGGGACGCTCGGGAACGACCTGCCTCGCACTTTCCGCTGGGCGATCCAGTTTATCCTGCGTCCGATCTGGTGGATTGCCACGGGCTCGCTGATCCGGAAGGTCCTGAAGGTCGTCCCCGGGCTGATCGGGAGTGTGGGCGTTCTGCTGCTGGTTTTGCTCGGTCCGGTCTACCTGGTTCTCAGGTTCCTGATCTTCACGACGATGACCCTGGTTGGGAAGGTGCTGATCCACGCGTTGCTCCTCCTGTTCATGACCGGGACTGTGGCCCTGATCCTGTTCGCCGCACTCGCCTTGCCGGTGATCGCCCCGATACTGGTCGTCTTCGAACGCGTGTTCGACCGGATTACCCGGGTCTACCCGACGATCCTGCGGGCGGCGCTCAGCAATCGCCTCACTGCGGTCGGCTCCGCGGTGATTCCGTTTCTCCTCGCTATTTTCTATCTCGTCCCGCTCCTGGGGTCCGAACTAATTCCGCAGGTTCATCAGGGCCAGTTCGACCTGGATCTGACGTTGCCCGTGGGCACACCCCTCGAGTCGACCGACGTGATGATCAGACAGATCGAGCAGCGAATTCTCAAAGAGACAGAGATCGCACAACTAGCGACGTCGGTCGGCGCGGACAAGACGGAGATCTCGTCGGACGACCAGGGGGAACACACGGCAACGGTGACGATTGTTCTGAAGGAAGAGGATGTCACCCAGGCAGGGTTCGACGCTTACGTGTCAGACCTGATCACCCTCCCGGGACGGATCTGGGGCGGGATCACCGGCAAGAGCGTTCTGGCAAAGCGCGAGGACGACCTGATGTACCGTGTTCGCTCGCGTCTCGACAATTTGCCTCAGGTTCGGTACGATTTCTCGCGGCCGGCACTCTTCAGTTTCAAGACGCCGATCGAGCTCGAGATCCGGGGGTACAGTCTGCCAGAGCTGCAGCGGCTCGGGAATGAAATCGAGAGAAGGTTGAGCAAGGTCCCCGGACTCTACGATGTGAAGTCGAGCCTTCAGCGGGGGAGTCCCGAAGTCCAGATCATCTACGATCGGGATGTGATGGCGAAGTTTAACCTGAACATCCGGAGTGTCGCGGACCTCGTGCGGGAGAAGGTGCAGGGGGAAGTGGTGACACGGTTCCGGAAGGAAGATCGCCGGATCGACGTGCTCATTTGCGTGGATGAGGCGGACCGCACGGGCGTGGATGACCTGAGACGTCTGGTTGTGAACCCGGGGTCACGCCAGGTGCCGATTCGGCTCGCGTCGATCGCCGACATCCAGGTCCACGAGGGACCGAGTGAGATACGGCGGATCGACCAGCAGCGCGCGGTTTTGATCAGCGCGAATGTGTCCGGGCTTGACCTCGGAACGGCGACGTCCTTCATCCAGCAGGCGCTGGAGGGCACGGACGTGCCTTCGGATGTGTCCTTCGTGATCGGCGGACAGAACAAGGAAATGGAGACCTCGCTTGACAGCCTGAGGTTTGCGCTGGCCTTGGCGATTTTCCTGGTCTACATCGTGATGGCGTCACAATTCGAGTCGTTCATCCATCCCCTTGTGATCATGTTCACGATCCCGCTGGCCTTGATCGGCGTGATCGTGGTCTTGTTCGCGACAGGGGTGCCGCTGAGCGTGGTGGTGTTCCTGGGAATGATCATGCTGGCCGGGATCGTCGTGAACAACGCGATCGTGTTGGTCGACTACATCAATCAGAAGCGACGCGAGGGGCTGGACAAGATCGAGGCTATCGTCGAGGCCGGCAGGATCCGGCTGCGCCCGATCCTGATGACGACGGCCACCACAGTGCTCGGATTGCTCCCGATGTCGTTGGGCCTGGGGGACGGTGCCGAGATCCGTACGCCGATGGCGATCACGGTGGTGGCGGGGCTGATCAGTTCGACGCTGCTGACATTGGTGATCATCCCGACCGTGTATTCACTACTTGATCGAAGCAAATAGTTGTAATATTGGTAGTTGTGTAGTCTGCTGGTTTGGGGGAGACCGTGCGATTCGACGTCGATATCGGTAACTTTTCGCCGTTTCGCTCGTCTAATCTGCGGTACGTAGGAAAAATCGCCGCGTTGCGGCTGGTTCTAGGAGTAGGAATGAAGAAACTTATCGGCTGGTCGACCACCCTGACACTGCTCTTGGTCGGCTTTGCACACGGGCAGGAAGCGCCCAAGGACCTGACGCTCAGTCTTGAAGACTGCGTCAAGATTGCCTTGGAGAAAAGTAACAGCGTCGTCCAGGGCAAACTCCTGAGAGACCTTCAGGATGTGGGTGTAGACCAGGCCAAGGCGGCTTTTTTGCCGACGCTCAGTTCTGGTTGGGGCAACTCGAACACCATTAACGGCCCCCGGAACGCATCGTTCTTGGACGAATCCACGGGCACCATCGTACAGTCTGTCGGTGAGAGCACGGTCAGCGGCGGCCAGAGCGTCAGCGCCAACCTGAACATGTCGCTCTTCAACGCATCGGACTTCGCGAACTTGGCAGCGGCCAGGAAGAACTACCGGGCCCAGGAGTTGGATCTGACCGCCCGTGAGCATACGGCCGTGTTCCTGGCAAAGCGAGACTATTACAGCCTGCTCCAGACCATGAGCTTGCTCGAGGTGCAACGCGAGCAAGTCCACGTGTCCGAGGAAAGCCTTCGCCGGGCGGAGACGCTGAATGAGATCGGGTCGTCCCCGATTTCGCAGGTGTTCAGTGCGAAGGCGGTGCTGGAAAGCGAACGCGCCACGCTGATCCTGCGTGAGAACGCGGTCGAGATCGCGCGTTCACAGTTGTCTTTCACGCTCGGCATGACGCCTGACACACGGATCATCCCGATCGAGGTGGAGATTAGCGTCGATCCTGTGCCGCTGTCCTACACGAAGGCATACGAGATTGCGACCCGACGGCCCGCGCTCGTTTCGGACCGCTATCAGATGCTTGGTGCAAAGGACAACCTGCGTGCGCAGCGCTACCGGCAGTACGTGCCATCCGTACGCTTGTCGGGAAGCTACGGGTGGAATCTGTCGGATGGTGAGGACTTCGCGGGGTTCGAGGATCTCTTCCTGAGGAACTACCGCTACACCGTGAGTGTGAACGTCAGCGTGCCGATCCTCAACATGGGGACGACGACCGGCGTGAAGCGCCAGAAGATCCAGTATCTTCAGCAGCTCGAAACATACGAGCAGGCGAAACGGGATCTTGGTCTGGACGTCAGGAGTACGCTCCTGAGGCTCGAGCAGCTTCGCCGGACCGTCGACGCGAACGAAGCGTCCGTCGTTGCCCAGGAGCAGGACTTCAGACTTCAGGACGAAGCATACAACTTCGGCGCTGGAACCTTCCTGGATCGTCAACAGGCGCAGCTCCGTCTGTTCAACGCCCGGTCTGCCCTTGTGCGTGCCCGCTATGACTACCAAATTCAGATCGCAACTTTGGAACAACTGATCGGGATGCCTCTGGCGGAAGCACTTGCCCAGTAGGACTCGAGGAGGAATCGATATGCTTCGCAGATTGATATGGGTGGCGGTGTCGGGTGTTTTCGCTATGGGCGGTCAGGTGTCGGCACAGACGACAGATTTCCTGTTTTCGAATCGGTTTATGGGTGCGGTCTCGGCGGGAGCGGGGATCTACTTCTTGGCGGAAGCGAAGAAAGCGCGGGATGACGGCAGTGAAGCATATGACCTGTATTCGATCGCGAGTTCCCCAACCGTGGCTCGTGAACTCTACGACGAGAGCAAACAGAACGACACTAAGGCAGCGATCATGCTGGGGCTGGGGGTCGGAACGATCACGTATGGTGTCCACCTGCTTATGAAGGGGGACAAGGATGAGTTGCCCGACCCGAAGATGGATCGAGGATTGATCGAGGTGAAGGGCGTCAAGGTCGACGCCGGACCCGATCCGTATCGGGGTCGGCTCGGGGTCCAGTTGAGACGCTCGTTCTGATCTGAAAACGACCAAAAAAGAGAGAAAGGCCGTCGTCCCGAAGGATGACGGCCTTTCTGTTTTCGTGTGGTGCGGTTTCGCTAGATGCCGAGTTGGTTTAGGATCCCGTAGGCCACCGCGTGTTTGACTTCGTCCGAGTTCGCATCGAATTCGCCGGAAGCGATCCGGGTTTTGACGTCGGCCACCTTGTCCTCCCGGACGTCGGGCGTGTTGGCGGCTTCCGCTGTCAGTTTGTAACGGAGCGCGTCCGTATCCCGAGCATCGCTCGAGATGTTCACGCTGTCTGATCTGGACGTCGCGCTGTCACTTGCGGTCTCTGACGTGCTGTCCGACGGGCGGCGGTCTCCGACGTGCTTGGGCTCCCTAGGATCGATCGGTTGGGATACTTCGCTGATTCGGGCCACAACGGCCTCCTCGTTCGATGGGCAACAAGTGCTAAATCTTCTGTAAGATAGGCCGGTGCTGTGCGTCCGTCAAGGCGTCGGCACGTCGAGTTGACCCCCTTCGGTCAGTTCCGTATTGTTTGGTCGGCCCTTCCCCCTAGTCAGACGGTAGTACCAATTCCATGAACTTCTTTGCCAGAGTCTTACAACTGCTCGGCCTGATCTGGGCCGGCTACGGTCTGTTTATCGGGCTCTACGAGCAGGACATCAGGGGCGAACTGACCTTCGGAGCGCTCGGTGCCGTTCTGTTCCTGATCGGATGGATGCTCCAAAAACGGGTCGGTTCGTGACCCTGTTCCGGCTGGTCGCGCTCATTGTGTGTGTGGCGTGTGCCCGCGAGCCCACTCGAACTGTCTCCGCACCGTCACCCTCAGTCAAGACCCGCGTCGAACCAGATTCCCAGCAGACCACATCGACGGCATTTTCCGAATCGATCACGCGAGCCTTTCGCGCGAACCCGGACAGTGTGCTTGCCCTGCTGAACCCCGATCGCGCGCCGACGGATGTCCAGGTCGCGGCTGTTATGCTGGAATCATCAGCCGGTGAAGACAAGATCCAGTTTGCCCACTACCTGGCTCGTCAGGGTGACCGGAGCAGGACGGTTCTGGCTGATGCTGCGCGGCGAACGGATGATTGGCAGACGCTGGTGTCCGTGTTGCAGACGATGGGTCGAATCGGTGACCGCTCAGCCGTCCCGGCCATCGGGTCCCATCTGTCCTCGCCGAACAGCTGGGTGCGAATGGCGGCGTGCCACGCGCTCGGAGACCTGGGCGGGCAGGAGGCGGCAAACCAACTGGTGGCCGTGTTGCAGGATACGACAGACACGGTCGTTTCGGCCGCGCTCATCGCGCTGGGCAAGACGGGCGAGCGAACATCGTTGGACCAGATCTTGACGTTGCTGGACCACGAGAATCCGCGTGTGCGAGCCGCGGCTGTATCCGCCGTCGGGCGGATCGGGACGACGCCTTCTCGGATCGAACCGCTGTTGTCGGACACCGACGCAGGCGTCCGGTTCAAAGCTCAGCAGGCCATCGACCGAATACGAGGTAAGGAAACGGCCCGATGAGCGGACGCCGCCTGATCCTGATCCTCGCCATCAGCGTGGCCTGTGGGGGAAAGGCCTCGGTCTCCGTGGACGTCCTGTTCGGTGACCCGTCCATACCGACGCCGACCGACCCACCATATGGAAACGAGGTCGTCTATCCCAGCGGGCTGCGGCTTGGCCTGATCCCGGATGCCGTCCTCAGCTCAACCTACCCGAACCCCGATCAGAATCCGTTTGGCTCCGCGCGATCGCAGCACTACCAGCGCGTTGGGATGTTTCTGCCGTTAGAGATCGCTCCGACGGCCGAGCGTGTTTCAGAGAATTTCAGCCTCTCCGAGTATGTGAACGCAACGGTCCAGCGTGGTGGTACACGCGCCTACGTGGATCCCGAGGTGGTCTGGCACGTACAGCTGGTGCGCTCTGGGCTGGGACGTCCGCTGATCGTGTCTTCGTCGTTCCGCGCGCCTGGCCACAATCGAGACGTCGGCGGAGCGTCGTTCAGTCGACACCTCTATGGTGATGCTGTGGACATCGACGTCGACCAGAACCGCAGCGATGCGAACACTCGAGGCCAGGAAATCTTCAACGAGGCCTCCGACGTCGGCGTCGACTTTGTCCTGCCACTCGAAGACACCTCGGTCGATGTTTCAGGCTTAAGAAGAGTGTCGTGGGTTCACTTGGACGATCGGGGGTTCTAGCCGTGAGCATCGTGGGATTCTGTCTTGGGCTGCTGCTCGGAGCTATTCCTGTGGTTGGGGAAATGCTCGCCTCCCGTGGCGTGTCGACCGATCTGGATTGCGACGGGAAATACGAGCTGATCGTCGGCGGAGTTGTCGCTAATGGTCGGGGCCTGATTCGTGTCGGTCAGATCCACAACCGATCCGTTCGCCTGGTCAGCGAGCTTCCCGTGGAGGTCGAGGTTCGGGATGTTGCGACGGGGGATATCGATGGCGACGGGATGCCTGAGATCCTGACCATCGGGGCGGGGCACCTTCGAGCATACCGGATCGAAATGGGCGAGCCTGTCGCCCTGACCGGTAGACGCCTGAGGACAGCCTGGACGGACAGGCTGTCCTCGCTGACGGTGAGTGACGGAGTGTGGATCGCCTCCACTGATTACCGAGTCGAGCGGGATCAAGATGTCGGAGAGACAAAGATCACCGGGTGGGTGGCGGCGGATGGACAGATCGAGCAGATGTGGTCGATCGACATCGATGCTCACGTGGGGGATCTGGTTCTGGTTTCAAAAGGAGACGATGTCTTCTTGGTCCTGGAATCCGGCACGGGTGACGAGGGTGGGGATATCCGCGTCTACAACGTGACGGGGCACCCACGTCAGGTCTGGACGCATCGGCTGACTGATGGCGTTCGCTGCCGGGCGCTCGAGGTGACCGAAGGGAATCGCGTCGCGATCCAACCCTACGGCGGATCGGGATCGCTCTGGCAGGTGAAAGGGGCGGGAGACCTTCGCCGAGAGCGATCGCTCCAACTGTCCCCGCTCGGATCGATCGTGCCCCGTGTGGGGCCGGATGGGCGTCCAGGCACCTTAGGCATCACCGCCGAACCGATGTGGGCTGTCCGCACCATCTCTTTTTAACGTGCTCTCCGGTCTCGCGCACAGACGGATTGCCAGCCTGACCCTGGTCGCCCTGCTCGGCGCGAAGGTCTATACCTACGACGAACTGGTCCAGATCTTCAGACGGGACTCCGTCTTCGAGTATTCCCTGGTGTTCGTCCTGGCCTTTCTTGCTGGCACCTACCTGCTTTCACCTGACCTCGACCTGGCTGACAGCGATCCGTCTCGTAGTTGGGGGGATTGCCCGGGCGATCTGGGGGCCCCATACCCGCCTGTTTCGTCACCGCGGTTTGTCTCACGTTGCCGTGGTCGGAACGCTGACCCGCTTGATCTAACTCGCCCTTATGGCATACATCCCGGTGGCCGTCCTTCAGAGCCTTATGGGGTGGCAGTGGGAGATGTCGATCTAGGTGTGGGACCGGCTCTGGGCCCCCCGATCTGATTACATCCGACATCGTTCACCTTGCCGCCGATCAGTTCTTCAGCACACGACCCGGCCTGATCCCGTTTATTCGACGCTAAATGATTGGAATTATTGACATTGAAATTTCGCCCCTGTATATTCGCCGGCCCTGACACGCTATGAGGAGCTGTTGATGCCGAAGCGACAAGGTCGTCAGCTTTCAGTGCTGATTATCCCGGACGACGGGTCGAGTACGAAGGAATTCAAGCTCGGCTACGGGTTGATCCGCGGGCTGCTCCTCGCCGAACTGCTTCTGTTTGTCCTGGTGATTCTGGGGGGCGTCTTCTATTCTCGTTCGCTTTACTGGGAGTCAGAAGCGCTGCGCCTGACGCGGGACAATCAGAGCTTGCAGAACGAGATGCGTCAGGTGACCGAGTTGGCGGATGCGGTGTCTCGGATGAAGCGGGTGGAGCAGCAGCTGCACGCGATGCTGTCGCCCGCGATTCAGGTGCCGGAGATCCCGGTCGAGGAGCCCGTGGATGTCGAGGCGCCAGCGCTGACCACAGGAGTAGAGCGCAAACGCACGGTCACGCGTGTGGCCCGCCGTGGTCTTGCCACCGCTGATGATCGGCTGCTTCCGAACGTTTGGCCTGTCGGCCGGTTTGACGGGATCGTGACACAGGAGTTCGACCCGCCATCGGGCACGGTGCGTGAAGGTCACCTCGGGATCGACATCGCGGCGGCGGAAGGCGCAATCATCACAGCCACCGCGGACGGTCGCGTCGTCTTTGCGGGCGAGGACGAAATTCTGGGGCAGGTGGTGTCGATCGATCACCTGGGTGTTTACCTGACGCGCTACGGCCACAACTCGGCACTGCTGGTCAGGACGGGAGACTCGGTGAGAAAAGGACAACCGGTCGCGCTCGTCGGGAACACGGGGCGGACTACGGCACCCCATCTTCACTACGAAATCTGGCAGCAGGGTACGGCACGGAATCCACGCGATTTCCTGCCCGGATCCTGATACGGAAGGCAAGGAACGTTTTGGGCGTCAGGGGAAACAAACGAGATCGCGTCGGCGTTGAGACGGTTGTAGGCGAGGGCAGTCAGCTTGACGGGACGATTGTCGTTGCAGATGGAATCCGGGTCGACGGTATGGTCACGGGCAAGCTCGAGGTCGGGGGGAATCTACGGATTGGGCGGCAGGGGAGTGTGGCCGCCGATGTAGAATGCGCGAAGGATGTCGTCGTGGCTGGACGGGTAGAAGGTAACCTCCAGTGCGACGGCGAGATTCACCTCGAGGCGACGGCGATTGTGATCGGAGATGTATCCGCCAATGGGATGGCGATGGAAGAGGGGGCAGTGATCAAGGGACTGGTCTCCGTCGGTAGCGATGACGCGCTTGGCACGGAAGAACGTCTCAGGGCTGCTGCTGGCGGGTAAGCTTTAGAAGACCTGGGTATGGATCAAGCGGGGGGGCCGGTCGATGTGTCGACGGGCCCTTCGTCGCGTACGCGATACTGACCGTTAGGAACCATACATTTCGCGTTTTCCGTGCTGAGCTTGACTGTCATGAGCACGTCATTCCCCACATACTGCGTGGTCAGCACTTCGCCGATTCGGTGAAGGTCAGAGATCAGGCGACCTTCTGACTGAGGGAGTTTCAAGTCGAGTGTGACCCGAGCTCCCTCCAGGTGGTGGTAGATCTGGCTTCTCATCCGATCGAGGCCGTCACCCGTCAGACCGGACACGAAGACGGCATCCGGATAGGTGACACGCAGACCTTCGCGCTCGTCCTTGTCGATCTGATCGATCTTGTTGAAGATAAGGAGCGTTGGCCTGTCGGTGATGCCGATATCGGTCAGGACCTGGTCGACGGTCGCGATGTGCTCTTCCCGGTGTTCGTAGCTGGCGTCGACGACGTGGAGCAGGAGGTCAGCCTGGATGGCTTCCTCGAGCGTGCTCCGGAAGGACGCCACCAAGTGGTGAGGAAGTTTGCGGATAAACCCGACCGTGTCCGTACACAGGATGTCACGGTTGTAGCCGAGGTGAACGCGTCGCGTCGTGGAGTCGAGGGTCGCGAACAGGCGATCCTCGATCAGGACGTCCGCGCCGGAGAGCCCCTTCAGTAGGGTTGACTTGCCGGCGTTCGTGTAGCCGACCAGGGCGGTCTTGAAGATGCCTTCACGTTGTTTGCGACCGGTCTCACGCTGACGGGCGATCTTGTCGAGCGCATTTTCCAGAGCGTTGATCCGGGATCGCGTCGCACGACGGTCGACTTCCAGCTGGGTTTCACCGGGACCTCGGGTGCCGATGCCGCCGCTGGCACCACCCCCGCCGGCCTGGCGCGAGAGGTGCGTCCACTGACGTGTCAGACGGGGCAACATGTAGGTGAGCTGTGCGAGCTCGACCTGGGTTTGCGCCTCCTTCGTGCGTGCCCGGCTGGAGAAGATGTCGAGAATCAGACGGCTCCGATCGATGATCTTGCGGTCGATCAACGTCTCGAGGTTCCGCGTCTGGGCCGGAGACAGGTCGTCGTCGAAGATCACGACCTTGGCGTCGATCTCTTCGACCAGTTCCTTGATCTCCTCGGCCTTGCCTCGACCGATGAAGTACGCCTTGTCGGGTTGTTGACGTTCCTGGAGGGTAGACTCGACGACCACGGCGCCAGCCGTGTCTGCCAGCATGGCGAGCTCGTCGAGCGTATCTTCAACTTCTGATCGGGAAGTTCCCTTTGCGGCAAGGCCCACGAGCACAGCGCGCTCGGATGCCGCGGAGGGGGATGTCGTATAGGTGGCTGATTCGCTTCTAATTCTTGCCTGCCTTGACCATCTCGTGGAGGCGATCCCGAATCTCGGCTGCTTTCTCGAAATCCTCGATCGCGACCGCTTCCTTCAGCTGGTCGGATAGATCCTGCTTGAGGCTACGCGGACGATCCTGCCTGATCTCGTCCGCCCACTCTCTGAGGAATTCGACCTCCTCGCTGTCTTCCATCAAGTCCGGTCGATCGAATTCCGTGTAGAGTGACTGGATTTCTTCGATCCCCTCTTCGATGTCCGCCAGCGCGCCGTCGTAGTCGTCGGATTCGAGTTTGAGCAGCGCCGAAGCGCGAACCCGGTGCCCAATCACGAACGGCCGGTTCTGCTCAAAGGCCAGCTTGTCTTCATCGTCAGAGGCATATTGCTTGACGAAGTCGAAGAGCGAGAGGTTTCGCTCCGCGTCTCGCTTTGCCCGTTCGTAGTCTTCTAGTTCCAGGAAGCTGATGCGGCGGTGGTAGTATTGAAGCGCTTCGAGCTGAAGCATCATGCACGTCTCAACGTCCACCGAGAACTGCTTTTTCTTCTGTTCTTTGTCCGCCGCTTGCGCCTGGTAATAGGAGAGCAGGCTTTCGTAGCCGTGTGGTCGCTGACCGTCCGGACGCCCGGACAATTCCATCTGAAGGATTCCCATCTCGATCCGGAGCTGGATCTTCTCACGCCCGTCCGCGCCTTTGATCAGGCGGACGCAGAGCTTGCCTGGATCGTATGGCCAACCGTCGAGGAGGGGTTGTATATCCTTGCCCATCAGGCCAGTCCTTCTGCATCATGGTTGTGCTTCACGCCTGCGGAAAAGCCCCTGACAAGTCAGGGGCTCCACCTACTTTCAGTGTACAATAATGGTCTGCCCATGTCAAGCTGACCACCCTGTACTGAGATGCGCATAAACCCCCGTATGTTTCAATTTTTGACCGGTTTTTCCGTTCTGTTCGCGTGCAGTCGGAACGATCCTACGGTCCCGATCCCTCCAGCCGAGTATGTCGAGCTTCATGCACCCTCAGCGGACCGTACTCCCATTAGACACATTCCAGGTTCGGCTTCTGTCCTGGGGTCCGACACGGGTGAGGAAGATGAGCGTCCGGAGCGTCGCATCGAGGTGTCCGGATTCTTTGTTCATGAGATCGAGGTAACCGTCGATGCATTTCGCAGGTGCGTCGACGATGGTCGGTGTCAGGAACCAGCCGTGGGTGGGGAGTGTAACTGGGGGCGGGACGATCGTGGCGATCATCCGGTGAATTGTGTCAGCTGGTATGATGCGGTCCGTTTTTGTGACTGGGCGGGTGGGCGGCTGCCGACCGAGGCTGAATGGGAAAAGATGGGGCGCGCCGATCTCGTTCAGCCGTACCCGTGGGGGTACGAAACAGCGGACTGCAGCCGGGCGATCGTGGGGAACGGGTTGGGGTGCGGAGAGCTTTCGACGTGGCCCGTGCGATCACGAACAACCGGCGCGAGCGTCTACGGGATCGAAGATCTGGTCGGGAACGTCGCTGAGTGGACGCTCGACACATACGACCCGACCGGGTACGGGGATCTGGGTGACAGAGATCCTGTCCGACTGTCGAACGGTGACACGAAGGTCTTGCGGGGCAACTCGTGGTATTACTCGGATCCCAAGCTCGACTCCCGTTTGTCCAACCGATATCCATTCCCCGCCAACCGATACTATCCCTACATTGGTTTCCGATGCGTATTCCCTGGCGCTGACGATGTGATCCCGTTTGCTGCGGATGCTGTCCTGTCGAACGCGCCGGTTCCAGGACCGGCCAGCCGGAACTGGTCGGACCGAAACCTTCGCGCACGGATATCGGAGGGCACGATCGATGCGGACGGTCCCGTGCGTGAGCAATCGATGGTGCGGGTACCTGCGGGCGAGTTCACGATGGGGTCGGAGGAAGGACAGTATCACGAACGCCCGGTCCGGACGGTTTACGTGGATGCGTTCGAGATCGATATGTATGAGGTGAGTGTCGCAGCCTTTGCTGAGTGTGTCGAGGCAGGTGGGTGCGATGAACCTTACGGTGGGGGGCCGATCTTCCCGAAGGAGTGGGAGTGGCAGAACTGCAACTGGGGGGCGCCCTCTCGGATGAACCATCCCGTCAACTGTGTGAACTGGTATGAGGCGAACGCGTATTGCCGGTGGGCCGGGAAGCGATTGCCCACGGAAGCCGAATGGGAGAAGGCCGCCCGAGGGACGGATGGCCGGGCATACCCGTGGGGAAGCGATCAGCCCGATTGCGAGCGGGCAGTGATCGATCGCGGAGGAGACGGATGTGGGCGAGAGACGACGTGGCCCATCGGGTCAATGCCGGCAGGGGCGAGCCCATATGGGGTCGAGGATATGTCGGGGAACGTCTGGGAGTGGATTGACGACTGGTATGCCTACGACTATTACTCACGAGCGCCGGACGTGAACCCGAAGAACGCGGAGAAGTACTCCGACAACATCCAAGAGGGATGGGTGATCGGCAAGGTGCTCCGTGGTGGGTCGTGGGCGGACCAGGCGACTTCGCTCCATCGCGCTTCGCATCGACTCGGATACTCGGAGACCACCTTCCCGGACTACACGATCGGCTTCCGTTGCGCGCGAGACGTCACGCCTTGAGGTGATCGATCGCGTTACGGATGCCTTCCTGCGCGATTCCCAACTCCACGTCCCCGTGTGTGGCGCCGATATACCAGCGTCCGTCGGGAAGCAGCTGCACGCCCGCGTCGAGCACCGCCTGCCTGAACGCAGAATAGCTGCCCAGGTCGACGGCGGCGTATCCCCGGTAGTCTGTCGGTTTCTCAGCGGTTCCTGGGTGAACGTTGAACACCGTTCCCGCGCCAGTCGTGCACAACGTGATGCCTCGGTCAGCGGCTTCCTGTTCGAAGGTTTCCCGAATCGCCTGTCCGTGGCCATTCATTCTGTCGTAGACATCCGGTGACTCCGACAGCACCTCCAGCGTCGCCAGCCCGGCGGCGAGGTTGATCGTCGACCCGTTGTAGGTCCCCCCGTGCATCGTGGTTCCCTCTCGCAGGGGATCGAACATCTCTCTCTTCCCACCGATCACCGCCAGACTGAATCCGCCGGCCACCGCCTTCGCGTAGAGCGAGAGGTCGGGAATGACGTCGAAGTATTCGCGAGCCCCCCCCAGGGCGAGTCTGAAACCTGTGATCACCTCGTCGAAAATCGATATGGTGCCGTGCTCCTGGCACGCATCGACAGCGCCCTTCAGGAACCCGTCCGCCGGCTCGACAGATCCCGAGTTCGCGTTGAGCGGCTCCATGATGACCGCAGCGACATCCCCCTTGGCGAGTTCGGCTTCCAGCAGATCAAGGCGGTTCCACGGAAGTACGCGGGTGTGCGTGTACTCTTCCTCGGGCTGTCCGCCCGTGCCTCCCATTGTCGGGGGGGCTTCGGGAGAACCTGCATCTAGGTCGGGCCGGTAGTTGACGAGAATGTTGTTCATCCAGCCGTGATAGTGACCCTCGAACTTGATCACGGCCTGACGACCCGTCTTCGCCCGAGCAAGTCGGATCGAGGTCTGAACCACCTCGGAACCCGTGCTCGAGAAGATGACCTGATCGACACCCGGTACGAGAGACACAATCTTTTCGGCAAGGGCGATTTCGCCTTCGTGTTGGGCTCCCAGCGTGTAGGACTTGCGGACCGCGACCGAGACCGCCTCGTTGAGGTGGGGATGGTTCGACCCCACGATCAGGGGACCCCACGCCAGCGTGTAATCAAGCAGCTTGTTCCCGTCCACGTCGAAGAAGTAGGGGCCTTCAGCACGTTCGAAAAACAGCGGCGGGTCGGAGACCTTGGCACGAAAGCCCGAGGACACCCCGCAGGCGAGTGACTCACTGCTGCGCGCGTAGAGTTCTGCGGATCGTTCAGTATTCATTTTCGGTATGCCGGTTTGACAGTGCACGTGGGGCAGGCGTCGCGGAGATGACGTCTGCGGGCTTCGTAGACTAGGCGCACGGGAACCAGGGTCGTATTCGCGTCGCCAATTTTCCCTGATTTTTGTTTCGGGTTCTTCGACAACGTCTGGTTGAGCCGTTTTGGATCGACCGGGCAGTAGGTGCGCCTGAATGCAAGGGCCGGGACGATACGGATGTCGCCGTTGGGTTCGACAATGGGGCGCCTGTTGCCGGTCGGGTCTATGCACCCGCACGGGACGGCTACCTCACCGACGTGATACACCGTGCTCGACGTGTGGTCGACGCCCAGTGACATGATGTAGCCATCGGCTCGGATCAGCCGGGCGATCGGATCCTCAGACGTCCAGACGCCGGCTTCGATGTGACCGGCGACCAGGTCGTCAGCGATCGGGCCACAGGCTGCGATCGCGTGCGTGGGGTGGTTGGAGCGAGCGATGCCCGACCTTCGCCAGAAGGCATCCGGAATCGAGCCGTTGGTCGTCGGGCTGGTGTTCACGTTGAAGGTGTGAGCAGCGCTATGGTTGAACGAGGGCATGACGAGTGTGCCCCGTTTGCCCACCGCGGTTAGCAACGCGTCCACAACGGTGTCGGCGCCGCCCTCGACGTGCCCGATGGCCGACAGCGAGCTGTGAACCATCACGTTCATTCCGGCCTCGATACCCAGTGCGCGCAGGTCGGTCACCAGCTGCTTTTTCGTTACAAGGTCATCAGGCGAGGTGAGCGACGCGTAACCCAGCGCCTCGTGGGCCTCGAAATAGTCCGCTACCTGTTCGGTGGAGATGTCCCGGTCCGTCTCCTGAGAGACGAGCCTGGCGATGTCCGCAATCGTACGGTTGCCATCCGCCCAGAACAACGTCCACTGTGGGAGACGCGCGTTCCGAATCTGGGACGCGATCGGCTCGCGGGTGTTCTCGAGGGTCGGGGCGAGTGAACGTGTACGACGAGGGATACGAGCGTAATCCGCGTGACGGCTGCGGGCATACCGTTTAGCCGGACCCGTTTGACGGACAAGCCGTTCCATCTCGTTCAGGTGTGACTGAATCTCGGATCGAGAACCGCCCCAAATCCATCGCTTCAGGCGTTCGAGCGAGATGTGATGCTGCTCTCGGTGATACGCGGCCCGATCCGTGTCCTTCATACGCTGGATTCGCTCAGCCGTGGCGTCCGTCTCGGATCGCGCGATCTCGATCAATTCGTTGTTACCGGCATCGGCGAGGTAGGCCAGGTAAGCCACACTCGTGTAGGTAGCCGTCGCGAGTCCTGACGTGCTCAAGAGAGCAGGGACATCGGCGGAAGAGTGGTAGGCTTTCCAAACCTTGTCGTTCTTGCGGTAGTGCGTCGTAATCCACGGGCACGGGAATCCGTACTTGGGATCACCGGCCAGCGTGTCTGATGTCGAGACGAAGTCTCCCGTGACGAGTCGGTATCCAGGCTTGTATGCCCGAATCGCTGATCGTGCGACGGTCTCTCCGATCCGGTCGACAAAGGTGGCGCTCATCGGGATGGTGGCGCGCCACGAGAACTGCCTTTCGCACACATCGGGACGCGCACCAACCGTATCGATACACAGCCCGGCAATAGGCGTCTGGTATCGACTGACGTGCTCCAAGTAGTTGAAGAACCCGTAACACTCGAACGCGGACAGGAACCGGATCGAGCGCTTCGGCCGGCGAATGTTCCCTGCCTGAATCGCTGACTCCATCGCGCGAGCGGCCTCGACGCAGACGGCTACGCCCGACGCATTGTCGATCGCGCCGGGTTCCGCGCTGTGCGCCAGGACCCACAGTTCCTCCTGTGGGTCGACCGCACCTTTGACGATGCCGCTGACGACGTCGTGGTCGCCCATATATGGACGCACGTCCGCCTTGATGTGGAGCGTGAGGCTGCCGTGCTTCTCGTGGAGCGCGCGCAATCGCTTACCCTCGTTCTCTGACAGAACAAACCCGACCAGACGCGCATCTGCCTGATCCAACGGAATTGCTCCCCAGCCGAACTTTGTCCAAGCCGTCGCGTTGGGCAGACTGTCTACCGGTCGGTCCGTGACGACCGCCAGAGCGCCCGCCGCAGAGAGCTTGCCGATCAGAGAACGCGCGGACAGTCGGGTGAGGACTGTCTTTCCCCTGAGTTCGCGTCTTCGTCGGTGGAGATCGTTAGTCGAGTCGATGACGACGAGGTCTGATCTCAACCCGCGTCGTGGTGTCGCGGCGCTCCATTGAATGATCTGCCAGGGATTCTTCGCATAGTCGATGATGCGTTTTCGGACCGGGGCCACGACGTCCACGGTCGCGTTGCGGATGTCAGAGCACTCACGAATGATCCAGCGTCCGTCACCCGGTTCGCCGCCTGTGCGGATGGGATAGACCTCGGTCGTTGCGCCCGCCTCTTCGTAGGCCTGAGTCAGGAACCCCGTCGTGTCGTGGAAGCGGTCGAAGGAGTTCCACCTGTCCGTGGAACAGATCGACCTTACATCCCGCAGCAGTCTCGGGCCGGATATGGCGCGTTTCAGGGCCTGTCCGTCCGTTCGCAGATATCGGTTCAGGCTGGGTATCGTGGGTGCCATTGTGCTGTAAGTCATTATTTACAGTATTTTACGTGCATTTGTTTCTGTCAAGAAGGTCAAGAATATGCCGATGCACTTAATAAGTGGTAGGAAGCAATCTCAGATCTGCATTAGATCGGAGGTGTGCGATGACCATCTCATATCTGTTGCCCTTCCTGCCCCTCGTGATCGGCCTGATCTGCGCCTCGCTGGTAAAGACGGCCTCGGCCTGAGAGCCGAACCATGGTTTGCTACAAGAGCCATCCTAGGCGGTCTCGGACCGATCCTGTGCTGGTTCCGAATCGATAACTGGAAACGTCCGAACAATCGGAAGCGCCTCGCATGATCCAGAGTGTATCTCATTTCCAGACCCCGCTCGACCTTGCCTCGGAGCTTGCTTCCTCGACCGAGGACGCAACCAGTCTGCTCGACGTCGTGGCCGACGGCGACACCGCCGTACTCGACAGCGTTGATCGAATCCTGAACCAGGGATCAAGCGTGGGGTCGTTGACGGACCTGTCTCGGGAAGAACTCGCGGAGACCTTCAAGGTTTTGGTAGAGCTGTTCGACCGAGGGATCGTCGGCTACGAGTTCCGCAAGATCAACGGTCAGCCCCACAAGGTGTTTACAGACGTCGCCATCGGTAGCGACCTGCACCGAGCGCCCCTTTATAGGGACGGACGCCTCGACAGCTACATCTAGGATTGAGGATCGAGAATTGACGGCTTCGATTTTCATCCTCCATTCTAGATCCTAGATCCTCAATCCCTACCCTTTCCAATCCTGATATTTCTCCACCAGCTTTTGTGCTTTCTCGTCGATCTCCGGCGGCAATGGTTCACTATCCGGGAGTGCCAACCACGCCTCCTGGCTACCGTAGTGTTCCTGGATCGCGGCCTTCAGCCCTTCGATCTCGTCGCCGTAAAGGTCGATAAACCCCAGTAGTGCTCCCGGTTGCTGGATCTCCAGGTTGAAATCGATCAACTCGCCAATGGTCACGCCTTGGGAAGTCCTTCTGCAAGCGAGACGCCATATTCATCCGCTGCTTCGCAGATGCGTCCCCAGGTTTCGTCCTCGATGAAAATTCCTTCCTGCTCACGCTGAGCCCGCTTCTCCCATTCGATCTCACCCGGCAGGTAGACTTTGTCGAACCCGGGCGCGGTCGGTGAAGATTTAATCCAGTCGCATAGGATGCCGATTTCCTTGAGATACTCATCCAGGTCGATGAAAGCTTCGATCTTGATCGCGATCGCGATGAACCCGCTACCACCACGGGTCGGTGGGTCGGCGCTGCAGCCTGCCCAAGATAGACCGCCCGCGATGGCGTCGATCATCGTAGCGAGACCGTAGCCTTTGTGACCCATCGGTCCGCCGAGTGGAAGCATCGCCACGTTGCCATCCCGGAACGCGTTCGGGTCTGTGACTGCTTCGCCCTTCTCGTTGATCAGCCAGCCTTCTGGGAGTTCTTCACCACGAGCACGGAAGACGTCGACCTTTCCCCCGGCGGCCATGCTCGTGGTGATGTCGAGCATCAGTGGTTTCCCGTTCGGTGTCGGAACGCTGGCTGCGATCGGGTTCGGGGGGAGACGCCGAGCGGTGCCTCCGAAGGGTGCGGTGAATCGTCCGCCGCCGTTCAGGATGAGTAGGCCGATGCAGTCCTGCTCTGCAGCGATCGGCGGGTAGTCTCCGAGTCGCCCGATGTGGCTGGACTGATGACAGGCGACTGTACCCAGGGAGTGTTCCTTTGCTTTGTCCACCGCCATTTGCATGGCCTGATGCGCAATGACGATACCAAGCGAGTGCTCTGCATCGATGACGGCAGTGGTGGAGGTCTCGCGAACGATGTTCAACTTTCCGACAGGCTTGTGAGTACCCTCGGAGAGTGACTTGAGATATCCAGGAGTCCGAATCGAGCCGTGTGAATCATGGCCAAACAGGTTTGCGTCAACCAGGTGATCGGTCATGATCTTGGCCTGGTCCGCAGGTACGCCGACCGCTTCATACAGGGCCTGGCTGAGTTCCCGTAATGGCTCGTGCTGGATGTGTGGCATAGCCGATCCTTTGTGTGAAGTCCGGGTGTTCGTATCGGTGGTGCAAGGTAAGTCTGACGCATCGCGGCGCAAGACCGAATCCCGGCGGCGATCGTTGACAGCGTTCTGGTGCCCCGTTACACTTACGCGAGATCAGGAGAGGAGGCAGGATTGGGTGTTTTGAAGACGGGATTGATTGGTTGCGGCGTGATGGGGCGCAGCCTGAGTGAGAGCGCTGCATTGCTGGATGAGACGGATGTGGTCTGGGTCAGCGATGTGGATGAGGAAAAGGGAAAAGCGCTGGCCACCGACCTTGGCTGTGCGTATGTGGCGGACTACGCGGAAGTGATCGGCCGGGACGAGGTAGAAGCCGTGATGATCGCTACTCCGGGCTTTTTACACGAGGAGCCCGCTGTGGCGGCTGCAAACGCTGGCCTGCACGTGTTCAGTGAGAAACCGCTCGCACCCACATTCGACGCGTGCAATCGCATCATCGAAGCCGCCCGGGTGAACTCCGTCGCGCTGGGGGTCGGGCAGGTGTGCCGGTTCCATCCCGTCCACCGGAAGGTGCGCGATCTCGTGCACACCGGTGACTTCGGGAAGCCGATCGTGATGACTATCAATCGACTGGGCAGCGGGTTCAAAGGGATCTGGCGTGTTCCCTGGCGGACGTCACGGGAACAGAGCGGTGGCACGTTGATGGAGGTCAACGCGCACGAGATCGACTTCCTCAGGTTCGTCGCGGGATGCGAGGCGACGAGCGTGTTTGCCGCCGGTGGAAACTATATCAACCAGGAGATCGACTTCCCTGACGCGGCACTCGTGACGATTATGTTCGAGACCGGCGCGATCGGGTCTTTGCATTCCAGTGATGTCAGCGCGATCGGTGGATACGGTGGACGCGTCGATTGTGAGAACGGGTCGCTCGTGTTCCCACGTTTCTGGGGAGATGGGGCCGAACTGATGTACCAGATCGGCGACGGTGAACCCGTCGCTATCCCCGCGGCGGATCTAGCTGGCGATCTGTCGCCAGTGGCTCAAGAGATCAAAGCTTTCGCGGAAGCAGTTCTGGCAGGGGATACGCCTCCAGTAACCGGCGAGGATGGCCGCGCCGTGGTAGCGATTGCTGAGGCTGCGTACGACTCTGTTGCTTCAGGGAGTCCCATCCAACTGTAGGCATCCGATGGCGCGACTATTCGACATACCCGAGTTCTACCGCAGCCCGCTGATCACCCGGGTCAAGCGCGGCCGACAGGAGATCGACCCGAGGAAGCGGGATCTTTCGCCTGCGGTGCTCGACTTCGGTCCGGTCGTGATCCTGCTCGCCCGACACTTCGGGTTCTGTTTCGGAGTGGAGAATGCGATCGAGATCGCGTACCAGACGCTCGAGAAGCACGAGGGTGACCGTGTCTACTTTCTGAGCGAAATGATCCACAACCCGGATGTGAACCGTGATCTGGAGTCCAGTGGCGTCGAGTTCCTGTTCACGCCGTCCGGAGATCAGATCGTGGATTGGGATACGCTCAGTCCGGAGGATGTGGTTGTCGTTCCGGCGTTTGGGACGACACTCGAAATCCAGGAGGCCCTGGCTGAGCGAGGCATAGACCCGTATACCTACAACACGACCTGTCCGTTCGTCGAGAAGGTCTGGAAGCGCAGCGCGGAGTTGGGTGCGGACGACTACACGGTGATCGTCCACGGGAAGCCCAACCACGAAGAGACCCGGGCGACCGTGTCACACAGCGAGCGGAACGCCAAGACTGTCGTGGTTCGTGACCAGGAGGAAGCGGGGTTGTTGTGTGCGATCATCCGCGGAGATGAAGGTTGCGACACGTTCGATCGTGTGTTCCGCGACAAATCCTCAAAAGGGTTTGACCCGGATGTCGATCTCAGACGAATTGGGGTCGTCAACCAGACGACCATGCTGGCCGCTGAGACTCACGAAATCTCGCAACAGATTCGGGATGCGTTGGCGACGCGATACGGCGAGGACCAGATCGATGTGCATTTTGCCGATACGTCGGATACCCTGTGCTACGCGACGAACGAGAATCAGAACGCGACCTACTCGCTCGTTGAGTCTTCCGCGGATCTGTCGCTCGTAGTCGGGGGCTACAACTCGTCGAATACGTCGCACATCGTGGAGCTTTGCGAAGCCCGGATGCCGACCTACTTCGTCAAGAATGCGGACGAGATCGAGTCCGGTGACCGCATCAGGCATTTTAGCCTCGAATCCCGGGAGGTCGTCGAGACTGAGGACTGGTTGCCCGCGGCGAGGCCGATCACTATTGCGCTGACCTGTGGCGCATCGTGTCCCGATGCCGTGGTCGAGGGTGTTCTGAATCGTGTTCTCTCGTTCTTCCCGGATACCCGTTCGATCGATGAAGTTCTGGATCCCTATCCTGTCGTCCAGATTGAATCCTAGTCACGTAGACACGGTTAATACACCACCATGAGTTCGGGGCTCAGTCACAATCGTGATCGAGCCCCGCTTTAGTTTACCACCCTTACTAACTCCTACCAGGTCGCCTCATCGAGTGGCCCCAACGCGATCAACGCTGGCTCAATGTCGACCGGGTATTCCGATAGATACGCCGAGATGCTGTCAGCCGATACACCGTCGATTTCGGCCAGATGCTCATCCAGCGACTTCAGTGGTGTGTCGGTGCTGAGGTCGCCGACGATCTGGCTGAATCGGTGGAGTCCGTGCTGTCCGCTGCAGACCAGTGAGGTAGCTGCTTTCGTCTTGGCTCGTTCAAGGGCGTCGGTGTCGATGCCGTTGCCCAATGCCTTCAGTTCTGTCCGCACGATGTCCATCACCCGGGCCGCGTTGCCCGGGTCGACGGACAAGTAGAGGTAGAAGAGCCCCGAGTCGCTGAAGCCGTAGTAGTCGGCAGACGCTTCGTCGGCTAGTCCCTTCTGGATGATCGACCAGAACAGCCGGCTGTTGGTTGACGCGCCGAGATAGGCCGCGAGCAGATCAGCCGTCACCGATGAGGTGTCCCGGGCTGAAGGGGCGGGAACAGCGAAAGCGACGTGCTCCCGGGCGACGCCATCCTTGTGCCGGACGGTAGAGCTGGACGAGAATTCTGGCGGGGTCTGGTTGGGATCTGCGGGATGCGAAGTCCAGTCCCCGCAGCAGCTCTCCACGGTGCGGATCACTTCGTTCCGGTCGAACCGTCCCGTGACGATGAAGGTCAGGTTGTTAGGAGCGTAGCGACGGTCGAAGTAGTCGGCCATTTCGTCACGCTGGATCCCACCAACCGTCTCTTCCGTGCCCAAGATCGACTGCCCGAGTGGATGCCCGGCGAAGGCTGACTGGATCAATTCGTCGAAAATGATCGCGTCGGGGCGATCGTTATACATCGCGATCTCCTCGAGGATCACCTTCTTCTCCATGTCGAATTCTTCATTCGGCAGGGTCGACCGCATCATGTCGCTCAGGATGTCGATCGAATCGTGGATTCGCTCACTCTGGACCCAGTGGAAATACGCGGTGCCTTCCCACCACGTGTATGCGTTCCACATCGCGCCCAGGTCGTCCACGTCGAGGCTGAGCTGGCGCCAGTCCCGTTTGGCCGTCCCCTTGAAGCACATGTGCTCCAGAAAATGCGAGACGCCTGCCAGTTGTGCCGGTTCGTCCCGCGAGCCCGTATTCGCGAGGAAACCGGTCGCCGCGGATCTGATCCGGGGGATCTCTTCGAAGACCAACTGAAGGCCGTTGGCCAGCTTATGAGTGGAGAATGCCATAAGGTCCTTATGCAGAATCAGTTACGTTGCATAGCGAATCTAGTATATGGCGGGCCAGACCGCAAATCCAGCTAGAAATCGGCTCTGAGCGTGAGCGCGGGAATGATGGGGAGCCAGCGTTCGGTCTCGACCTCGTCAAAAGTAGCGGCCCCGAAGGTTGGGAGGTAAGTCCTGATGTTGTGACGGTTGTAGGCATTCAAGACTTCGGCCGAAGCCTCGAATCGCCATCGCTCGAATGAGAAAGAACGTCCGACGCGTATGTCGAGCCGATGGTAGGTGGGGTAGCGGGACTCATAGAGCCGGGTCCCGTCGTATGACCAGTTCGTGCTGTCGAAGAACGTCGAGGACCGCATTGGAGTGGTCGGCCATCCCGAGCGACTCTGCCAGGCTGCGCTAAAGGACCATCGGCCTGACGGCCTATATGATGCGTCGAGAGTAAAGGCGTGACGTGCATCGAACTTCTGGGGGAGGGTGAGACCTCTATACCGCGTGCGCCCGACCTGGTCGTCAGCGTTTCGAATGAACAACCGAATATCCATCGCTCTGTTCTATGAGACCCGTGATATGATCGAATGTGTTACCGGAAGGTGCGAAAAGAGGCCCCGGAGTATGACTCCGGGGCCTCTGATACTCTGGGGGACTGGGAGGTTTACAGCTTTTTTGCCTCGGCTATGGCCTGGTGTTCGGGCAGATACTCCACATCCGTTCGGTCCCAGCCCCGGCGACCGTTGACGCAATGGATGCCCAGGAGTTGCCTCTTGTACGGTGTGTCGGCCCATCGCACCAGCGGTTCCGGTGGCGGGGAGGCGTTCCATTTCTTCACGAAGAAGGGCATGTAGCCGTAGATCACGAGCTTTCGGTCCAGGTCGCTAGTATTCTGCATCCCGGTGTGCCAGCAGACGACGTCCCAGATGATCGCGTCACCGGCTTCCATAACCATCTTCTTGTGGTCCGGCATATCCGTCAGGTTGTCCTCGGTATAGGTCTCTTTGGGCGGCCCTTCCGGGTTCTTGTGCGTGCCTGGAACTAGGCTGAAACAGCCCTGATCTTCACCGATATCCTCGACGGCGTAGAACACCTTGATCTTGAGCGTGAACTGCGGGTGTGACCACGGCGGCCAATCGCGATGCCACTTCGTGTGGGCTTTCGTGCCCGAGTGATGGTTGTGATACAGCATCTCCATCACCTGGTAATCCGGCCCGACAAGTTCGCTGATGATCGGGATGATCTTGGGATTGTTGGCCAGTTCCAGGATGGTCGTGTCCCACTCGTAGTTGGGCCGAATCGTGTGTGCGTTTGGTCCGTTCCCGTACCCGCCATTCAGATCGCCTGACTCGAGCATGTCGAGCCACTCTTGTTTGGTCTCTTCTTCAGCTCGGTGATAGGCCTCGTGAACCCTGTCGATACCAATCGGTTCAGCAGCGTTCTTCACGATGACGTAGCCGTGCTCCTTGAAGTGGGCATGCTGCTCGTCATCCAGCCCCGTATACGTCTCTTCTGCTATGGCTTCCATGTTTCTTTTCCTGAGCGCTAGAACTTCTTCGCCCTGGTAATCTCCTCGTGTTCGGGCAGATACGGCACGTCTGTCCTGTCGTATGATGCGCGGCCGTCAACCGCGTGAATGCCCCAGAACTGCCGCAGGTCCGGGGTGTCTGTCCAGTCGATGATGTTCTGTGGAATCGGTTTGGATGTCCAGGATTTCACCCAGAACGGCATGTAGCTCGTGATGATGATACGGCGATCCCGGTCGGTGGTGTTGGCTGTCCCCGCGTGGTAGAGGAGGACGTTCCAGAGGATCGCGCTACCGGCTTTACCCGTAACCTTTAACATGCCGGGCATTTTCTCAAGATTCTCACCGGAGTATTTTTCTTTTTCTGGCCCCTCTGGGTTGTTGTGCGTTCCAGGTACGATTGAGAAGCAACCCATCTCCTCATCCTGATCGTCGAGGAAGTAGAAGATCTTCGACTTGATGATCCACTCCGGATGCGTCCAGGCCGGCCAGTCTCGATGCCAGGCCGTGTGGGCTGCCGTCCACCCGTGGTGACAGTGGTTGGTCACCCCGACACACTGGACATCCTTGCCGTGCAAATCTTCGACCATCGGCCGGAAGACCGGGTTACCTCCGATGTCGAAGAACAGCTTATCCCGCTTGTGGACTGCCGACATCGTGTGCGCGTTCGGCCCGTTCCCATATCCACCGGAAACGGTCCCATCCGCCACTGCCTGCTTCCAACCAGGCTCATCCTCCGCCTGAATCCGCTCCCACGCCCGAACGACGTTATCCAATCCGAACGGCTCCAAGGCGTCTTCGACGATGATGTAGCCCTCTTCGTGGAACTGCTCGCGCTGCTGCTTGGTGAATCCTGGATACTTGTCCATAGTGCGAATCTTCGGTTCGAGTCATGCCCGCGAAGGCGGGCATCCAGCCCAGTATGGCCGCTTCCGAAAGAAGACGGCCTCATTACTAGTCTCTCTCTAGTATTACGTCCGCCGAATCCCTGTCGTCAAGGATAAGTCAGAATGCTAGGCTAGTGGCTTGGGTCCAAGGGTCACCAGAGTCTGAGGCATGGGTGGGAAGGCCTCCAGGTAGGCGGGGATCTGATCCAATGTCACGCTGTCGATGCCGGTGGCGATATCGTCCAGCGATCGACCCTCACCCTGCAAGAAGACATCCTCAGCCAGGCTCGACGCACGCCCCTCAGGCAGATCGCCGGACGTAAAAAGGCTGCCTTTCAGGATAGTCTTAGAGCGTTCCAGTTCATCCTCGGTCAGATCCTCCGCCAGGCGTGCCATCTCCGCACGGCAGACGTCGAGCGTTTCCTGTGCGCGATCTGCTGTCGTTCCTGCATAGAGAGCGACCATCCCTCCACTTTGTCGGGCACGGTAGAAGGCCGATACGCTGTATGCTAGGCCGCGTTTCTCTCGCACTTCAGTGAACAGACGACTCGACCCACTCCCAGACAGGATCGCGACGGCCACCTGCGCCACATAGTACATTTCATGTGTGCGCGGGATGGAGCCGAACACGATCCCGATATGCTCCT
>MDTE01091259.1_pt1 | contig 38932 bp, 33 predicted proteins | sample 811231 | NCBI WGS metagenome assembly MDTE01 (sample SAMN05326651, study PRJNA326480) | marine metagenome | isolation source: seawater | place: Indian Ocean: Red Sea | collected 2010 | reverse complement strand
CATTACTACCAATAATAGAATTCAAAAAATCAAACTTGGAGAAAGTAGTGAGAAAAATACCTCCCCCTTTTTCAGCCTTATTTCCTGATATGAGTGAATGATAACCCTTTATCTTTGATAAATATGAATAAATGCCACCACCATTGGTTGGCGAGGAGTTAGCATACACACCAACCATATCCACAAACTCTATTTCAGAGTTGTCCAAATAAATTCCTCCTCCAGCATCCGTGGAAGTATTGTCTATAATCATAACATGGGAAAGTTTTGCCATACTCTGTTCAAAATAGAGACCACCACCACTACCTTTGTAAAAGTTGTCATCCGTAGAACAGTCAAAAGTCTTATTGCTCGTAATCTTTAAATGATCCAGGGTAGGACTTGCCTCTTTGACATAAATACCTCCACCCTTGACCGCTAAACCTCCTGTAATGGTAAAGCCCGAAAGTCTAGCATCACTGGTCTCACCATTCGCAAATCGGACCGCACTACCTAATCCTTTGGCATCAATAATGGTCTTAGAGATAAAGGAGGTGTCACCATCGGTAATATATTGACTGGCTACCGTAATGTTCTTTCCCTTAAAGTCTACAAGACCTTCATATGTACCTGGCTCTACTATAATAACATCACCATCTTTGGCATCATCAATTTGAGACTGGAACGAAACATATTGAGGATCAGGAAGACACAGAGCTTCTTGGTCTACTTCCTCCTCTGGGGTTTTCTTACAGCCAAATGAGACTAATAGTAATAAAAATAGGAGTTTGTAATGGTTAGAAGAATATTTAATAATCATAATAGTTCCGTTTTAATATGCGTTTTTGAATAGATTTGATCTAAGCATTTCTAGTCCCAAACTAAACTAGCTCCCATATTTTTAATTATGCCATCCGGATCACCTTTATTTATGGAAGGAGACGAGTTTTTTAATGAATAATTATTCTTTTTGGGATTCACAAATTTGGGATCTGCAACAATATTCCCTTCATTCCAATTTAATGTGCCAGAATTATATTTATCTATTATTGAAGACTTTCCTCCATCAAGATTAGAATAAGATATGGTTAAAGAACTGCCTTCACCATATTCACCAAATAAAACCTCCAAATCTGCCTCACTATAGATTATAGAACTCTTAATAAAGACATTGGAGCCATTTGATATATGGATTCCATTAACCATAGTAGGATTCATCTCTCCAAAATATTGAATTATCATGGGATGGACCTTATCTGGGTATCCATTATCACTAATTGTGACGTTAGTAAATACTGGATTTGAGTATTCCTCTACAGTAATAGATCCTCCGTTTACATAAGTTTTATTATTTGCCAGCAAAACATTGGTAATTTTTGGAGAAGAATAACCTGTAATAAATAATGCGCCACTTGATAGAGCTGTATTACTAATTATTTTCACATCTTCAATAACAGGAGAAGATGAATAAAGACCAATACCGCCGCCTTTCTGCGATTCATTTTCTTTTATAATTAAATCTTTTAAAACTGGATTTGCCATACTACAAAATATTCCGCCTCCAAGAGATCCTTCACCTCCAGTTATAGTAAATCCGATTACCGCTGAACTAGAATCTTCGTTGCTAGAAAATGTTACTGCTGGATCATCGCCCTGACCCTTAATAACAGTTTTCTTTATAAATCGTTTATTGAGAGTTTGACTATATTTACTCGTTAGAATAACTTTTTTTCCATAAAAATCAATATTTTCTTTGTAAACCCCTTTTGACACTATAATAGTATCACCATCCATAGACGAATCTAAGGCTAATTGAATCTTTTTATAGTCCTTAGGTACAGATATAATTTTACAATAGAGATTAGTTGATGACGATGAAAGTATGATTAGTATAATGAAAAAATATTTAAACATTATTTTTTCCCTTACTTCAACTTTCTAATAATTATACTAATTATAGATATAGTCTGTATTTCCATATTTGTCGGTTTTAATCATTAATGCGTTCGAATTATTTTTATCATCATAAGCTTGTGTTGAGCCAGAAATAATAAAACCACCATCCAAAGTCTGTTGAACCGACGATGCCCATCCTCGGTTTGTTTCATAGAACTTATTCCATAATTCTTTACCATCTGAATCAAATTTTATTAACCATATATCCTGATCATCAGTCTCAATTTTGGTTGTAGCAACAACAATTAAATCCCCTCTATCAGATTCAATGGTAAATGAACTGGCAGTCTTTTTCCCATCAGTTGTTCTTTTTTTATACCATCGCAATTCTCCTTTTGGTGTGGTTTTTACTAATATTAAAGTTTGTTCTTCTTTCTGATCATTTGATTGATCCAGATATTCCCCACCAATTATAAAGCCACCATCAATAGTTTCGCTTACGTTATATGCAAAATAATTATCATTTCCATTGTTACTAAATAGATACTTACTCCATTCAATAGAACCATCTTCTTTGCATTTGATCAACCTTATCCTTTTAGGGCTTCCAGAAAATCCAACAACGATGTAACCACCGCCAGAAATTTTTCCTATTGAATAATATTGTTGATTAGCACGATGATCACGAATATCAGAAACCCAATTTTCTTGTCCTTCTGAACTTATGTTTTTAATCAGACCATTAACTGTTAAGGCTACAAAATCTTCATTTCCAATTTCTATAACTGATCGATACCCACTATTAGGATCATTCATCGACCATTTAACAATTCCAGTTGAATCAGTTTTTGTTAGTGCATAAGCAGCCATTATATACCCACCATCAGAAGTTTCTTTCAATTCACTAAAACTACCAGGAGAGTATGGGAATATCCTTTTTTCCCAAAGGATATTCCCTCCTTTATCAGTTTTTATGAGTACACAAGAATTGCTAGAATAATCAGTTCTCAATAAAACAAGAAATCCACCATCGTTAGTTGGTATAGAAAAATCCGCCAAATCATTTTTTCCTATATCTATAATTTTCATGAAACCTGAATATCTACTCTCTTCCATATCAGCACAGGACCAAGTTACTATGAATAATAGACAGGAAAGAAGTTTTATAAAATTGTTTATGAGAAGCATATATTTTCCAAATACATAATACTTAATTTATGTATTATTGAAATTATATCGTTCACTTAATGCTGTACTTATAATTAAGATTTTTTCCCTTTTGCTGGAAGAAATCTGTTAGGCTGAGGAATAATCTTAGTTCTAATTGCTTCTTTAGTCCATAGTTCTTTCATTTTATTAAAAATTTCGGGGTTCTTTTTTGAGAGATCTAACATCTCAGTTCGATCCTTTAGAATATTATATAATTCCCATTTACCAACGCTACGTTTCATAACAAGCTTCCAATCCCCTTTCCTTATAGCACGATTACCTTCATGTTCCCATAAAAGTAAATCCCTTTCTAGGGTATCATCAACAAATATAGAAGCTAAACTTTTTCCCTCCATAGGTAGAATTGGACGATTCTTGTACACTTGTGGATACTTAGCTCTTGCCACATCAACACACGTTGCCATGATATCGATGAGATGTCCTGGTGTATGACGAAACTGACCTTTATCTTTTATTTGACTTGGCCAATGTGCAATTAACGGAGTAGAAATTCCACCTTCATGAACATAATGTTTGTATTCTCTAAATGGAACGTTAGAAACATTAGCCCAACCTTTTCCATATGCAATATAGGTTCCATCAGGTCCAGACATATTATTAGGACCCATACGTGTTAAATATCCATCTCTTGTCTGTTTAGGAATCATGTCTTTTTGTAATTCTTCCATTTTCATTGGGTGCATATCAGGTAGATCAGGTTTTGGGGACATCATTATTTTTTTCTCTAATGATTCCTCCCAATTTGAACGACTAACTTCGGCCTCTCCTCTTCCAAGACCTTCAGCACAACCGCCATTATCCTGCATATACAATATTAAAGTGTTATTAAACTGACGAGTTTTCTTTAATTCCGAAACTAACCGCCCTATTCCTTGATCCATATTGTCAATCATTGCGGCATACACTTCCATATTCCTTGCTTCCCAGTTCTTATATTTTTGTTCATTCCAATTCATAGCTGAAGGGGGAATTTTCCAATCTTCATTTAGAAGTTTTAATCTTTTCATTTTTTCAATTCGTTCATTTCTGATTACCTCATATCCTTTATCATACGCACCTCTATATTTCTCAATGTCTTTTTCTAAGGCATGCATAGGCCAATGGGGAGCTGTGTAAGCAACATACATAAAAAAAGGTGATTCTGGATATTCCTTTTTATGATATTTTACATAATTAACCGCATGATCACTAATTGCATCGGTATAATAATATTTAAGGGGTTTATAGTTTTCATCATAGAAAGGTGAAATTTGGGTATTATCCCTTGTTAAGCTATTTGGGTCATAAAAACTTCCAGCTCCGTGGATTGTTCCATAAAAATGATCAAAACCCCGCTGTAATGGCCAATTGTATTTTGGCCCTTCAGGTTTAATATGGGGTGTAACGTGCCATTTTCCAGATATATAGGTTTTGTAACCTTCTGTTTTAAGCACTTCCGCTATGGTAAGAGCATTATTTGACAAATCTCCTCGATAACCATCTGTACCATCATCACTCATCATATGTCCAATACCAGATTGATGAGGGTATAATCCTGTCAACAAACTACCACGTGTAGGGCAACATCTTCCTGCATTATAAAACTGTGTAAAGCGTAAGCCATTAGATGCCAATCTATCTAAGTTAGGAGTATTAACTTCACCTCCATAGCAACCAAGATCCGAAAAACCCATATCATCAGACATAATGACCACTATATTGGGTCGATCATCCTTTGCAACAAATTTGGAGCAATTATAAAAAGTTGTGATGAAAATTAGTAAAATAATCTTCATGTTTATTTTCAATCTATTGTTATATACTTTCATTTTAAATCCTTTATTAAGATCAAATCTTTTTAAAACATCTATAGTCATCATTCTTGGTATTATTTACATACTTTGAAACAGGATAAGCTTGAATGCTATTAGAAAGATTTGAAGAAAAAATATTTGCACCATTCAACCAATCATTGATTTCATTGTTCTCTAGCAAAACCGGCATTCTATAATGGACAAAAGATAGATTATGAGAAGATTTTCTAGTAACTATTAAACAACCTTCTGTGTTATATAAACCAGCAAAATGAAAAATTTCTCCATTTAAGTGATGATAGTATGGAATTTTTGATGATTCATTACTTTTCCACTCATACCAACCATCGGCAATGATGATGCATCGCTTGGCTTCTCTAAAGGAAGGTTTTTGATCTAATGTCTCAGAACGTGCATTAATTAAATTCATTGGGGATTTTGCCCAAAGAGGTGAATAAGACCATTTTCTCATTATATGTTTATCTGTAAAAGTCAGAACTTCTTGAGATGGTGCAATATTATATCTTGGTGAAAGGTCAAGATTGTACATTTTTTTTATTGCATTTGTATTTGTCAGAGAATACCTACCACACATAATAATCCTTGTAATTCTTCATCCAATAAATCTTGGTAAAAGTGACTTAGGAATACATTTACCAATATAGGCAGCTACTATAATCATCCCTATTTGCGCTAAAGCCCTTAAAACATGACCTGTATTTGATAAAATGATTCCATTCATTGGTATGTCATTTATCCACATATTAATATTTGCCCAATATAATACAATAAGGAAAATAGAAGTTGTTCTACCAGCAATTTTTCTGCTTTTTCTAATAAAAAACCCTGAGCCACAAACCAACTCAAGAATACCAGTCAGATAAACCCAAAATTTGGGTGATCCTGGTAATATATCCGGAACAATGGGTACAAACCATTGGGAATCTATAAAATGCAATAAACCAACGTATAATAAAAAGATACCAAGCGCAATTGACAATACTTCAGAACTAAATTTTTTTAATGTTGTTATAACTAATCCATTCCTTACTAATATTTTATCCAATGATATTTTAATATACCAAAATACAAAATTAGGGATATCATTTCAAACATAACCCAAATTACTATAAAGGAGAATATTATAATTATCATGTTTTTTTCTAGTGATATATAGTATCTATAGTTTAATTATGTATTATGAAGTGTGAGTCAATATGAAAACAATTCAAACCATCCTTTTTTGTCTTTTTACTATACTTACTGCTGAAGTTAAAAAACCTAACATTCTTTTTGCCATCGCCGATGATTGGGGTTGGCCTCATGCAGGTTCTTATGGTGATAATGTTGTCAAGACACCAACTTTTGATAAAATTGCTAAAGAAGGTTTATTATATAATCAGGCTTATTCCTCTTCTCCTTCATGTACACCATCTAGAGCTGCAATTCTTACAGGCCAATGGCACTGGCGATTAGAAGAAAGTGCTAATCTTTGGTCCACACTAAATAGCAAATTTAATGTTTACACAGATATTCTAGAAAATTCCGGCTATCATGTTGGATATACTCGCAAAGGCTGGGGTCCAGGTAAAATAGAAGTTGGAGGAAGGAATCAAAATCCAGCAGGGAAAAAATATGAGGATTTTGATCAATATTTATTCCAAAGGAAAGAAAATGAACCTTTATGTTTTTGGTTTGGCAGCTATGATCCTCATCGTGTCTATGAAAAGGGTAGCGGGAAAAATAGTGGTATTGATATAAATAAGATCAATATCCCAGACTTTTTTCCTACTACAGATATAGTGAAAAATGATATTGCTGACTATTATTTCGAAGTAGAACGTTTCGATCGTGAGGTTGGAGAAATTATACAAAAACTTAAAGAAATGAATGAACTTAATAACACTATTGTGGTTATTACTGGAGATCACGGTATGCCCTTCCCTAGATGCAAATCCAATCTGTATGATATGGGTGTTCGAGTACCACTGGCTATTAGTTGGCAAGCTAGAATTAAAAACAAGGGAAGAATTATAGATGATTTTGTTAGTCTCATTGATTTAGCTCCTACCTTTCTTGAATCAGCTGGAATACCAATTCCTAAAGAAATGAATGGTAAGAGTCTAATAAAAACCTTTTCATCAGAGAAAAGTAAACATATTCACGATGGAAGAAATTTTATAATTACAGGAAAAGAAAGACATGTACCAGCTCAAGAAGCTCCAATTCAGGGTGGATATCCGTCAAGAGCTATACGTAATCACAATTTTCTACTAATCTGGAATATTAAACCGAATCGCTGGCCAGCTGGAACACCAAATGAGGATAAGGCCTATTTTGATAAAATCTGGCTTGGTGATGCAGACCCTGGAGGGACAAAGAATGAAATAGTTAGAGGAAATAGTACTCCCGAAGGGAAAAGAATTTATCAATTAAACTTTGGTAAGAGACCAGAATTCGAATTATATGACGTTCAAAGAGATTCATTCCAAATACTTAACATTGCTTATGATCCAGTTTACAAAACTCTTAGGGAAAATATGTTTGCAACACTCAAAAATGAACTTATAGATACAAAAGATCCTCGAATGCATGGAAAAGGTGAATTGTTAGAAAACTATCCCTACTATGGAGGCGGCCCTACTAAGGAAGGTTTTAAGAATCAGATTAAATAATTCTGAGTCTAATATATTTGGAAAAAATTTTGGTGAGTTATGAGTAAAAGGGGGAAATTATAATTTTTCTCTCCTTTTCCTTTTGACCCTTTTATTCTGATCCAACTCCATTTTTCTCATTCTTATAACTTTGGGAGTTATTTCTACAAGCTCATCTTCAGCAATAAATTCAATACATTGATCCAAGGATAACTGTTTAGGTGGCCGTAAAGTCACTGTATTGTCAGAACCAGCAGCTCTCATATTTGTAAGTTTTTTCTCTCTTGTAATATTAACATTAAGGTCTCCATCTCTATTTCTTTCACCAATTATCATTCCATCATAGACCTCTGTACCAACATTAATAAATAGTTCTCCCCTATCAACCATACCAATACAAGCATAAGTTGTAACCTTACCTTTTCGATCTGAAACCAAAGCTCCTGTATTTCTTTGAGGAATAGGACCAAACCATGGAGCATATCCGTCAAATAACTTATTCATTATTCCTGCACCTTGAGTATCGGTCATAAATTGAGATCTAAAACCTATCAAACCTCTTGAAGGTATAGAGAACTCTAGATTAACCCGCCCTGTTCCGTGATTCTGAAGATTTGACATTTTTCCTTTTCGCACAGATAATTTTTCAGTGATTACACCAACCTTATCCTCTTGAATGTCTATAAGAACTTTTTCCATTGGCTCCAGAGTTTTCCCATTTTCTTCTATAGTAATAACATCAGGTTTCGAAACCATAAATTCGAAACCTTCTCTTCTCATAGTCTCAATTAAAATGGCCATTTGAAGTTCTCCTCTACCACGAACCTCAAAAACATCCTTTTTATTAGTTTGACTTACTTGCAAAGAAACATTTTTCAAAGTTTCCTTGTTAAGCCTTTCAGATAAATGTCTGGTAGTTAAATATTGACCATCCAAACCAGCGAAAGGACTGTCGTTTACATAAAAAAGCATAGAGACTGTTGGCTGATCTACCTTAATGCGAGGCAAAGGGTCAGGACTTTCATTATCTGAAATTGTATCACCAATAGAAATATTCTCTATACCAGCAAAGGCTATGATGTCACCAGCCTCCACTTCTTCAACCTGAATTTTATTCAAACCCTCATATGTATATAATGCTGAAAATTTTTGGTTTGGTATAGTATCCTCAATTGAACAAAGGGAATAAGGTTTATTCATCTCAAGTTTTCCGTTATTTAATCTTCCAACAGCGATCTGCCCAACATAGGAATCATAATCAAGACTTGTAATTAAAAACTGTGGCTTTTCCTTGTCCGACGCTTCAGGACCCTTAATGTTTTCAAGGATACAATCAAATAAGGGGATTAGATTGTTAGAACTGCTCTCAAGTTCATTGTAAGCAATCCCTTCTTTAGCATTTGTGTAAATAATTGGGAATTCTATTTGATCATCAGATGCATCTAAATCAATAAATAGATCATAAACTTCATTGACCACTTCATTAATTCTTGCGTCATTTCTATCAATTTTATTAATTACTAGTATAATAGGTAGCGATTTTTCAAAAGCCTTTTTTAAAACAAACCTTGTTTGAGGAAGTGGACCTTCACTTGAATCCACTAAAAGTAGCGCTCCATCCACAAGATTTAAACTTCTCTCTACTTCCCCGCCAAAATCTGCATGACCGGGAGTATCTAGAATATTGATTTTCACTTGATTGTAGAACAATGAAGTGTTTTTGGCCGTTATGGTAATACCCCGTTCTTTTTCTAGGTCCATAGAGTCCATTATTCTCTCAGCAACATCCTGATGAGCTTTAAAAGTTCCACTCTGCTTTAGCATGGCGTCAACTAGAGTGGTTTTACCATGATCCACATGAGCAATGATTGCAATATTTCTGAAGTTTTCTTTTCTCATCTAAATCTATCTAAAATTAGGAATTCTTCGATTATAAAGGATAGTCTAAGGATGCGACTGGAAAGAATAAATTAATTGAAAAGTCTAATGGTATTAAGTTTACAGCCATACCAAACAGTCCTTTACCAATTTTCATATATGATCCAAATATTAGTGTAGGCATTATTGAACTATTGTCATTGTCTTTTATATAATAGACTTCCTTATAATCTCGAGGATCATCTCTTCTAAAATATTCCTTTTTTATAGATAATCCTGCTCCAATATAATATCCTGTCTTAAGACCACCTTTATTAAGGCCATAAACTAACCAATAAGATTCAACTAGTTTACCTTTATCAAGATCTTCAAAAAGACTGGGTACAGGTTCATATGTATTGTAAGAGTTCCTATTATTAAAAAAATGCCCACCGAATAGATAAACTCTTTTTTTTTCAATAATATTTAAATGGAAAGAATTTGAATTTTCACTAAATCCCAAGCCCGCACCAGCAAATGATTGGGCAGATAGAGGTATATAATTAATTAAAAAAAAAACTATTAATAGAACGTTCTTCAATAAAGTTTACCAGTGATTGGTTGGAACAATATCCCATGACTTTATTGATTCTATCATCATTGAACCTTTTTCAGCAATCACTTCAACCCCCTTACTTTCAGGCAAAATAGGATAAACTCTTTGAGTTACACACTGTCGACCATTGGCAAATACTTCAACAATTGATTTATCTATAAAAATTTGCAGCTCCAGCAATTCATCATTTTTTAATTTGAATGGTGCTATTTGTTTAGTTGCAATCATTTCTTTGTGGCCCATTGTTCTTTTAAAATGTTTAACCGAAGAATCGAGTGAAGATTTAGCAAAATCAATTTCTATATTTTTATCAATATTGTTTACCTTAATGACAGTCTCTTCCCTACCATCACCTGAACTCAAAACTTTTATACTAAATATGCTTGATTTGGCAAGGTTTATAGAAGCTTTAATCTCTATAGCATCTCCTCCCATTTCATTCAAAATCTGTGATTTTCCCTCACTAAGATCAATAAAACTATCTTGGCGTTCATTTATCCTTAGTTCTTTTAATTCAGGTAATGGATTAATATTTAATACTCCGTCATTATCCAAGGATAAAACTCTAGGCAGAGATAAAGTCCCAGTCCAACCATATTTAGGAGGATCATCATCATATCTAAGATGAAGAACTTCTCTTCTATCAAGAACCCAAGCCCACATAATTCTTCTACCCTGTGCATCTTCCATAGATTCAGGAGCAAAAGCAGTTCCGCCTAACCAATTCATTCGCTGATGAGACTCTGGGTAAAACTGCTCATTTTTCCACTCACCAATATAGATCCGAGCTCCATGAGAATGACTTATACTTAAAACGGCATGTTTATTTCCAAGTTGGAAGAAATCAGGGCAAGACATATCCTCTACTGAAACATCTACATCGGGCATGTCAGAAGATAAAAATGGCCCTACATATTCCCATTTATCTAGCTCCTTTGCTTTAAATAGTGTAGGAACTTTTCCACCAAATATAGCATAATAAGTATCATTTTCTAGCCATCCATGGGGGTCCCATGATTGATATAATTTTGATTCATTTGACCCTTTTTCGGGATTAGGAATGATTGGGTTGTTTTTTAATTTTTCCCAATGTATCAATTCTTTATCTTCACTAATGGCTATTGAATTCCCAGCACCAACTCCATGGTATATCATAGCAACCTTTCCTTCTCTAGTAATAAATGCATTTCCGCTAAAAATACCCTTGTCTGGGTCATTAGGAGCGGGAAAAAGTGCTGTTGTATGATAATGCCAATGTAATAGATCTTTACTTGATGCATGTCCGTAATTATGACCTCTTTCATCCTGATAGATATAAAACATATGATATTTACCATTCCAATATATCGAGCCATTAGGGTCAAATGGCATTCCCCGTCCTTCAGGATTGACAAAATGATACGTAGGTCTATGCGGATCACTTATTTGAAGTTCTCTTAATTGCCTTGAGGCATCAATTAAATCCCTAAGAGAAAATTTCTTTTTCTTAAAAACTGAATATCCATCGTAGTGTCCTTTATGTCTTTTTATGATTTTTTGTAATTGTTCATTCTCTGTAGTGGCTGGTTTATTATTATCACAGCTTATGTTATAAAAGAAAATTTGAAGCATAATAATGACTCTAAATATGTGCATATATTCAACCCTTATTAATTATTTCTAAAATCTATAACTAATAATACTTATGTACTATTGAGAAAAAGCCCCTCAATTTGAGGGGCTTAATTATAAAGAAAATGTAAATTGGTGAAAATATTTTCTTATTTATTAAATATTAAACTAATTTGAATTCCAGTTTCTTATGCCGCAGATTGTTGGCATAGTCCATAATAATATTGGTAATAAGCCTCTTGGAAATGCTGCTACAGGATGCCCTAACATCTCGAGTTTCATTATAGCTCCAATAAGAAACCAAATCACCATTGGTGCACATAAAACCGTTGCGAATCGCGCTTGCGATTGACCTTCAGTCATAAATGCTGCATAAAGTAGATATACTGTAACAACTCCCATATATAGGAACAATGCAAGAGTCTCAATGCTACCACCCATTGTGAAGTAGCCAGCAATTACACCCATAATTGTATGCATTGTTGCAAGTATTATAAGCCAAAGTTTAGTATTCAATATTTTTTCCATTATTCAACCCCTCCGTTTTAAAAATTACTAATAAATATACCACGTAAGAAAATATGTACCAGAACTTTTTTAATTTTCAATTGGGAACAAAGATTTAATTATTTTTTCAGAATTTTTATATGAGTTCATATTGCCAATATCTAAACGTCCTTTATCAGGAAAAAATGCATATACATTTTCTACTTTGCATAGATAGTCTATAAAATTCCTTTTATCATTAAAATTAGTTTTGCCATCTAAATACTCTTCTAAATGGCTCTTTACATTTGATTGTAGAAAATATATTAATGGAGAAAAATAATTTGATGGTGGATGGCTTGGCTTTTCATATATACGTAAAACTTGACCGCTTTTAGATAGAAGTAAAACTCCAGTTTCTCGAAGACGTTCAATATTATTGTCTTTTAATGCAAATACACAATGATTTTTATTTTTTAAAAATTTCATCCAATATTCATTTAATGAAAAGAGAGGGATATTGTCCCCTCCAATTAATAGTGCTTGAGAGAATGAAGAAGTATTTTTGAAAACATAATTTAAATCCCGAACAACCCCGAGTCTATTAATATTACTTGTTGATCCATCATTTAGAATATGAATAGATTTTTTTGAATAGTTACTAATTTTCGCCCAGTTGTCTTTCCATTCATTAAAATCCTTAAAAAATCGATCATTAGTCACAATATAAATATTATTTATATCATTAATTTTTATTATTTCCTCTATTATATAATCTAAAGCAGGCTTATCAATAATGGGCAGCAAAGGTTTTGGCTTATCTTTTGTTAATGGATACATTCTTGTTCCATAACCAGCACATAAGATAATGGCAATACTATTGTTAATGGTCATTTTTGCAGACTTTTAAATATCGAAGCTCCTGATATTGGATATGTTATACTTGCTTCAAATGAAATATTTTGTTGTTTATAATACTTGTTTCGAAGTTCATCCATAACTTGTATTTCCGAATTTTCTTCTACTAAAATAGTCATATTTCCTCCCATTCCAGCGCCAGCAATTTGAGCACCAACCGTACCAGGAATAGAATTAACTATGTCTACCATTTTGTCTATTTCTTTAATGCTACAACTATAATTTCCTGAAATCGAAACTAGTGAAGGTTGATTCTTTACCATTAGTACAAGATGATCTTTTGTTGACAAATGATCATAGTGTGAATAATTCCCAAAATTATCGAATAAAACTAATCTGTCACCATTATGGCTTAGATTAACAAAGGTTTTAAGAAGTTTATAATTTCTTTTTTCAAGAATTTTATAAAAATTTTCACTTCTTGCACATTCACTCAATCCAAAAAGGGTTACTCCTAGAAGATCATAATTATCAGGATCCACATGAGTCATAAACACTTCTTTTAAAATTTCAATATATTCAGGCCCCATAATTGATATTATATCATTTCTTGTTGGATTATTTGGTAGAGATAATAGACCATGATAAAGCTCACTTACAGGAATATTTAATTTGTTTGGCATTAGATCCCGCAAATGGGAAATATTTTTTGAAAGAGACCATTTTTTACGTAGAATCATCATAGCCAACTTATATGAAGCCACTCTTTGATTAAAAATATCTTTTTTTTCTCCTACCTTTTTTGCCTCTATTCCACTGTATGCAATAATTATTTTCAAATGTTTTGGAATTTGAGTTGTACATAATATGTGAAACGGAAAAAATCCAATTGTAGAGACCTTCCCCTTTTCTGCACTAATAATTGCGGCTGGATCAGCTTTACCACCATCAAATCCAAGAAATAATTCAGCTTCACCAATCATTTCAATCAGAATTTCCTTCGACAAATTAATTTTATTTAGGTTTAGAAGAGCTAGGGAAAAGACTACCCCAAGTGCACTACTAGAGGAAAGACCTGAGCCGACGGGAATATTTCCACCAAACAAACAATCTACGCCCATTAGTTTAAATTTTGGATAATTCAATTGCAAACGATAATAAATTGCTAGTATGTACATACTCCAATCATCTGGTATTTTTTTGTTTAGTTTTAAAACTTCCTTAGATCTTACAAAATCTTTCCAATCAGAAAATTTCGAAATTTCTAATAAACTGTGAGGGTCTAGTTGACTTTCTGGAAATCTTAAATTTTCAATATTTCTAATATTTACTTTATAATCTTGACGCGAGGAAGCAACAAGTAAAATTTCTTTGTTAATTGCAATTGTATTAACATATCCACCTTGATGATCTATATGTCTTCCCATTAAGTTCACCCGGCCCGGAGCTCTTGATATAATTATTTTTCTATTATCGCCGTAATATTTTATAAAATTCTCAACTATAATTTTTAATGACTTAAAACGATCGTCAATTAGTGATAATTGATCACCATAAATAGTATTTAATTCTTTTTTAATATCAGTGCTTTTTGACATTAAATGGTTTAAACATTTTGAAGCTTCTACAGAGAAAACCAATTGTATTCCTTAAACATTTTTAGAAATATCTTTTATTTTAATATTTACTATTACCATAAATTATAGTTACTAAAAATAATTTTAATTGTTTCTATATTTTTTATCTATAAAGGTAGATGTACAATTTTCCCGAATTTACTCGATTCATAAATTGCTAAAATGATTTCTACAGCTTTTCTACCTTCATAACCATCTATAAGATGAGGTTCATTTTTTTCGATAGAATTAATAAAATCTGTCATTTGGCGAAAATGATTAACATGAGAAATTGTTGTTGGATCAGATACTCCACCACCAGAGTTATTTTGAGAAAATTTTTTTCGTATTTCTTTATCTACATTTTTTTCTTTATCAAAATCCCATTTTACTATACTTTCTTCTTCCATGACTATTGTTCCTTTAGTACCTGAGAATTCAAATCTTTTTAATGAACCTGGATAGACAGCTGTTGTAGCTTCAATTACACCAAGGGCACCATTATTAAATTTCAGTGAAGCCACCGCAACATCTTCAACATCAATTCGATCATGTGCCAAAGTATCAGTAAAAGCCTGGACAGATTTTACAGGGCCCATTACATATTGTAAAAAATCTATTGCGTGAATTGACTGGTTCATCAATGTTCCCCCACCATCAAGATCCTTAGTGCCTCGCCAGTCGCCACTATCATAATAATCTTGTGATCTATACCATTTTACGAATACGTCACCAAGTATTAATTGACCTAAACGCCCATCAGAAACTGTTTTTTTTATTAACCTGCTTGAATCACTAAATCGAGAGTTAAATATTGGACAAATTCGAACATTATTTTTTAAACACGTATTAATAATTTTATCACAACGTTTTAGAGTAATCTCTAGTGGTTTTTCAACAATCACATGTTTACCCGAAATAGCTGTTGCTACAGCAGGTTCCATATGTAACCCACTTGGTGTACAAATACAAACAATGTCAATATTATCATTTTTTAAAAGCTCATGGTAATCCGTATATGCCTTAACACCATAATTATTTACAAACCGTTGTGAGTTCATAGAACTTCTAGAACTGACAGCAATAAGGTTTCCACAGTTAAGATCTTTAATAGCTTTGGCATGAAAATCAGCAATCATTCCACAACCAATAATTCCAAAACCGTAAGTTTTTTTCATGATTTAATTAAATCTAATTTAATTATTCTATAATTGGTTTTTTTAAATCAATATTAGATTATTAATTCAAATTATCATTAATGTCATTTTTTAATATATCTAAAGTTGCATTTATTACATCTGATGCCTTCATCAGTTGGCATAATGCTTTGCCTAATTTACCATAAACAATTTGTCCGTTTTTTCTTAGAACATTTTCCATTTGTTCAAAAGCTATTGTTTTACCCATCATGGATGTTATTAAGAAAACCTCTTCACCATGTTTCGGATGGTTTATAATTATACTAATAGGTTTATCTGGACTACAAAGTTTATGGCGATCCGGATCATTAGCATAATACTCTCCAACATGTATTATTGAGTTTACTTCTTGATTGACTCCTAATAATAAGATACGCCCCTCTCTTTTTGAGAGTATATCTAATGCACAACCTTTTCCAAGTGGCTCACAATTCAAATCATTTAATACCAATTCATTAGAATCAGGACCAATAACCGTAACCGCGTGACTAGGGTGTAAACTGCGAACCGAGGAAGGTCTTTTTCGGACTTCTTCTGTAATAGCTCCGTTTTTAGATGGAGATTTTCTAGGATCATAGTATTTTGTATCACTATGCGTAAATGTAGGTACCATTAACGTTCCATTGTCACCTAAAACCTGAAGTAGGCTATCAACAACAGTCTTTGCACCACCTTGAACATATCCTATACTTTTTAAAGAACTGTGAAGCATCAAATGTTCACCTTTTCGGATTCCCATACTTCGCAAACCTTTTATAAGTTCTGCTTTTCTAATGATTATATCCAAATTACTCTATTTAATAAACACTCACCCAAATAAAATTTGGTTTTAATTTTATTGGACTTAAATCTTGACTTATAGTTTTTATCTATTTGGAACTTTTTAATAAAAACAAAGCTGCAAGAATAACACCAACAACAAGATTTATATATACTGGAGGTCCTCCAGCTTGTCTAGTAATCAAATGATAGAGTATTAGAGCAATTTGTAACAATTGTACTATACCAAACAATTGACCAAATTTTGATAGATTATCAGTAATGTCAACAATACGCCAAGAAATAAGACCAAGTCCAATTGCTGTTACACCAAATCCTTGTGCTACAGTTATTAGTTGTGAAGAAACTATCATCCCAGCTGAACTTAACATTCCATTTGTAGCAAAGAGAGCCCCAGCACCGGTTAAAATGTTTAACCCTCCAAATATTCGAAATACTAACTTTAAATTCATCTTTCTTTCTTTCTATTAATAAAAGAATTTTTTTGAAATTCATCCCATTCTTCTTTATTGCTTCTTGATATTTGATACTCCATCATCATCAACCAGTTATTGTCCTTTTTTACCCAGAGTGATTCAAAGTGAATATAACTGTCATTTCGCTTATCATCTTTATTTACGGTAGAGTAATGAAAAATGCCAATTTCATGCGCTGAAGATTTATCATGCAATCTATGTGAAAACTGAACATCTAAATTAGCTCTAATTATGCCCGATTTAGTGTCATCAAATCCTTGCTCCCAACCTTCAAAAGCCTGTTTAATTGGATAGGTTTTTTTAGATATCCCATTTACCATAATGGCATCTTGATGATAAACAGATTTAAAGGAATCAAAGTCACCATCTGAAATGTTTTCTTGTAATTTTTTCCAAGCAGCATCAAGCTCTAAAGCTAAGTTTTCTTCTTGGGCGGACATGTTGGAAAGAGTGAAGATTAAAGCAAAGATTGAATAAAGTTTCTTCACACATAAAATTACATAGAAATCAATTAGGAACAAAAAAACCTTGATAAAAAGCTTTAAAAGGAATAATTATGATTAATGGAAATTAAATTATTAAACGTGATCAAAACCATGAACGAACTAGATATGCTTTTGATAAAACTACAATTTCAATTGGGAGATCTAATATTATCATAGATTTAACTCGAAGTTTTATTGGTTCTAATTGATGCCTTATATAAACGGATTTACTGCTAAGACTCAACTCAGATTGTCACCTTTCTTTGAGCGTACCTCTCAGTTGAATGAATCTCAGGAATGGAAAAGATGGTCAGGTCATCTTGCTGCTACAAGCTATGAGCTGTCACATCATAATGAATATTTTGCTATAAGAACAAAAGCAGGGCTCTTAGATGTTAGTCCTCTAAAGAAATATATTATTGAAGGGAAAGATGCTCAAAAACTATTAGATAATATCGTTACCAGGAACATTGAAATATGTAAAATTGGGCAAGTTATGTATACGCCATGGTGTGATGAAAATGGGAAAATAATCGATGATGGAACAGTCCAAAGATTTTCAGAAAATAAATTTCGTATTACCAGCGCTGAACCAAACCTAGAATGGATTGAAAGCAATTCAACAGGAATGGATGTTTCAATTATAGATGATTCATATTCTACAGCAGCTCTTGCACTCCAGGGACCAAATTCTAGAGCCATACTCAATGAAATTTCATCAGACAACATTAATAGTCTTAAGTTTTTTTGGATGATGGATACAAAGTTAGGAGGAATACCAGTATCAATTTCACGAACTGGATATACAGGGGATCTTGGGTATGAAATTTGGATGAACCCTGATAATGCATTGGCTGTTTGGGATCTGCTAATAGATAATGGAAGTAATTTTGGAATTACTCCTGTTGGCCTACATGCATTAGATATTTCTAGAATTGAAGCTGGCTTAATACTTTTAGATGTTGATTATATATCATCACGCCATGCAATAATTGAATCTAGAAAATCATCTCCTTATGAACTAGGTCTTGGCTGGACAGTAAAATTAAAAAAGAATAACTTTATAGGAAAAGGAGCACTATGTAGAGAAGAAAAACATAGAACAGATTGGAATTTTGTTGGCATAGAAATTCAATGGACAGAACTTGAAAAACTCTATAGAAAAGTTGGCTTACCACCTGATCTTCCATCCAAAGCATGGAGAACTAGCGTTCCTTTATATAATAAGCAAAATCAACAGGTTGGTTATGCAACAAGCGGAACGTGGTCCCCTATACTAAAACGATACATAGCTTTGGCACATATCAAATCAAAATATGCCAGAGTAGGTGGAGAATTAATGTTTGAATTAAAAATTGAGCATTTACGAAAACTAACAAAAGCTGTTGTAGTAAAAACCCCCTTTTTTGATCCTGAAAGAAAACGCTCATGTCCAAAATAAGTAAATATGATGCTATTGTTATTGGTGGTGGGCATAATGGACTTACCGCAGCGGCATATTTAGGACGAGCCGGCAAAAAGGTTCTTGTCCTTGAACGTCGACATGTGCTAGGAGGTGCTGCAGTTACAGAAGAGGTGTTTCCAGGGTTTAAATTTTCTGTCTGTTCCTATGTTGTAAGTCTAATGAAATCAAATGTCATTCGTGAATTGATGTTACCAAAGTTTGGTCTAGAACTACTACCTCTAGAAAGTACAATGACTCCACTTGATAATGACTATCTTCTTAGAACAGGAGATCCAGATCAAACTTATCGAGAAATTTCAAGGCATTCAAAAAAGGATGCTGAAAATTACATGAGGTTTGGACCTACTATGAGTCAAATAGGAATGGCTGTAAGACCCATTTTAGAAACTATTGCACCTAATCCGATATACCCTTCCCTATCAGATCTTTCTTCTACCAAAAAGTTATTTAACCATGTCAAAACTCTTTCTTCTGAACAATTTGAATATTTTACAAAACTAATGACTATGAGTTCTGCTGATTTTTTGGATGAGTGGTTTGAATTTGAGCCATTGAAGGCCACAATGTCGGCAAGTGGGATAATTGGAACTTTTATGGGCCCACGTTCTCCTGGTTCAGCCTATGTAATGCTACATCACTATATGGGTGATATTGATGGCGCTTTTCGAGCTTGGGGATTTCAAAGAGGTGGCACGGGGGCCGTCAGCTTGGCTATTGCAAGATCGGCTAAATATTTTGGTGTAGATATTAAAACTAAAGCATCGGTTACAAAAGTAGTCGTTAAAAACGGAAGGGCCACAGGTGTCGTTTTAGATAATGGAAATGAATATAATTCTAAAATGGTTATCTCTGGGCTAGATCCGAAACTAACCTTTTTAAAAATGGTAGATGAAAAAGATCTTCCTTCTGATTTTGTAAAAGCAATTAGAAATTTTCGAATTAGAGGATCATCCGGAAAGGTTAATCTTGCACTAGATGCACTACCTGATTTTTCATGCCTTCCAGGAAATGGTCATCATCTTAGAGGTGCTATTTCTATAAGTCCCTCTTATGATCATTTAGAAAAAGCCTATGATGATGCAAAATATGGAAACTTCTCTAAGTCTCCCTTTATTGATATTATTCTTCCATCTGTATTAGACCCAGAGATGGGCCCTCCAGGGAAACATGTTATGTCTTGCTTTGTTCAATATGCACCTTATGATATCAACGGAGGATGGAATGATCAAAAAAGGGAAGATTTTGGAGATACTGTTATTAATACTATTGAAAGATATGCACCAAACATTAAAGACATAATTTTACATCGCCAGGTACTTACACCAGCAGATTTAGAATCAACCTTTGGTCTTAGTGAGGGAAATATTTTTCACGGTGAATTAACACTGCAACAACTGTTCTCTTTAAGGCCAGCTGTAAAATGGGCTGACTATACAACCCCTATAACAAATTATTTTCAATGTGGTTCTGGTACTCATCCTGGTGGAGGTATAACGGGATCCCCTGGAGAAATGGCTGCAAAAAAGATTCTAGGTTTTTTAAAATGAATAATGTTGATGTAATAATTATAGGTGCTGGAATAAATAGTTTAGTTGTTGCATCAATATTAAGTAAGGCCGGCAAAAGTGTTCAGCTTCTAGAAGCTAGAGAAAAAATAGGTGGTATGGCATCTACAGAAGAATTTGCGCCTGGATTTACATGTAACATAATTAATGATACAATTAAATGGATAGACCCAAGATTATTAAAAAATTTTAACCTTGCGTCTAAAGGCTTAGAATTAATTCAACCAGATATTGTACGTACAACTCTTGACTATAACCATAATCAAATTGAATTTTATTTAGAATCAGATAAAACGATAAAATCAATTACAAAATATTCACAAAAAGATTCTGAAAAATGGATTGAATTCAAGTCTTATATAGATAAGACAGCTCAATTTCTTGAAAAATTTTATGCAATGGCACCACCTCCATTCCCAAAATTGGGATTAAAAGAAATGATTGGAATGAGATCTGTTTTTGGTCCAGTACGTAAATATGGTACTCGTGGTATTGTAGATTTATTGCGTCTTGCACCAATGATGATGTCTGAACTAGTTGATGAATGGTTTGATAACGAGCTACTTCGAACAGCAATAGCTACAGCAGGAATTCACCATCATTCATTTGGACCATATTCGGCTGGAACTGGATATAACCTTTTACATCAACATGTACATGCAAAAGGTGTTTTTCACAATGCTAATTTTATAAAAGGTGGAACTGAAAAATTGGCATTAGCACTTAAAGAGATTTCTGAAACTTTTGGGGCTAAAATCAAATGTTCATCTACTGTTGACTCAATTAATGTAGATAATAACTGTTGCAAAGGAGTCACTCTTGACAATGGCGAAACAATTAATGGAAAACTAGTAGTGTCGGGTTTAGACCCCAACAACACTTTTATGAATTTAATTGGAGCCTCGGAGCTTACTCCTAATTTTCAAAAACAATTAAATAACATTAGATATAGAGGTAGTGTTGCAAGAGCACACTTTGGTTTAAATAAACTTCCAAAAATAAATAATATTTCTGATGAAAATATGCTAACAGTATTTTCAATATGTCCATCTATCGAATATTTAGAGCGTGCATCTGATGGTGTGAAATATGGTTCACCTTCTAACAATCCTTACATAGAATTTACTATTCCATCATTGATAAATAGTGATTTTGCACCTCCAAATAAACATGTCTTGTCAGCATCTATTCAATATTATCCTTATAATTTGCGGAATAATGAATGGTCATCTGAATTAAAGAATGATTTACTAAAATGTGTAATTGAAACCATCGAAAGAGTATCTCCAGGTTTTTCATCATCTATAGAACATTCGAAGATTTTAACACCGTTAGATTTTGAGAAAAAATTTGGCTTAACAGAAGGAAATTTAAATCACGGTGAAATGACATTGGATCAATGTATGTTTATGAGGCCAACAATTAGTTCATCACAATATAAAACTCCTATTAAGAATCTTTTTCTTTGTGGGTCGGGAACTCATCCAGGTGGAGGGCTTCATGGAACTAATGGATATAATGCCGCAAAAGTGATATTGAATCAATGAAGTATAAAAAAACCGCTGAAACCATTGAAAATGGAGCAAATACTCTGGAGAGAGATTTTTATGTAAACCCAGCAATTCTAAACAAAGAATATGATAATATTTTTTTAAAGAATTGGATCTGCGCTGGACGTTCATCAGAACTAATTAATCATGGTGAATTCAAAGTAATGAATTTGGGGAACGAAAGCGCTATAATTTTAAGAGATTTAAAAAATGAGTTAAAAGCCTTTGCAAATGTCTGCAGACATCGCGGTACTCGTATATGTGAAAATAATCATGGCAAATTTTCAAAATCAATCCAATGTGGTTATCATGGGTGGACATATAATCTAGATGGAAAACTAATAGGTGCTCCTCACATGGATTCTATCAAAAGTTTTAATAAAAATGATTACCCCCTTTACCCTGTTTCCATTACTGAATGGGAAGGGTTCATTTTCATAAATTTTGATGAGAATGCTGAATCCTTTGAAAAATCATTTTCTCCAATATTTGCAAAGTTTTCTGACTGGAATATATCAGAACTAATCCCCTTAAAGACCAAGGTATATAAAGTTAAAGGAAACTGGAAATTAGTCATTCAAAATTATTCTGAATGTTACCACTGTCCTACTCTGCATCCAGAGCTAGCTTCTATCACTCCATATTTAGGCGGACGCAATGATTTATTTGAAGGGCCATTTCTAGGTGGATATATGAACTTTACCGAAAATAAAGAAAGTGTTACATCATCAGGTAAATTATGTTGCCCCCCACTAAGGAATTTGAGTGAGAAAGATTTGAATCGTGTTTATTATTATTCGATTTCACCAAACATGTTGCTAAGTCTACACCCTGAATATGTAATGTATCATACGGTTTTGCCAATTGATGTAGATTCCTGTGAGGTTAGATGCTCATGGCTATTTGAAGAAAAAATTATGGACTCAAAAAATTATAACCCCAAAGATGCAATTGATTTTTGGGATAATACCAATAAACAAGATTGGCATATTTGTGAATTGTCTCAATTAGGAATCCAATCTAAAAAATACCATCCAGCTCCATATTCTGGACAAGAAAGTCTGCTTGCAGCATTTGATAAAAACTATAAATTGTTGCTGAATAAAAAATAATTCATTTTTATTTTTCTTTTAAGCTCCAAGAGGCTAATAAGACAGTTCTAGGGTCAATAACTATCCTATGAGGTTTTGATTTCAAAGGAATTGAATATGAAAATTTCTTTTCAGTAAAATTTCTCTTTATAATTTTGGGTAATAGTTTCCCTTCTTCATAAATACCAAATTCAATAGGAAAAGAAAATAAGAAACCATCATTCTGAACTTGCTCTAGTCTAGTGATAATTTCTTTTCTGTTTTTATCAAATTCCCAAGTACCATCAAGAACGATATGACCTCCATTATAAAGCCATTGTTGAAAAAATTGACTTAAATCCATACCAGAAATTTTTTCCATTTCATGCTTAAAATCATCAGTAGAACAGTTAGCATTTAAATATCGTAAATAATAATTTCTTATTCCCTTCTGAAAATTTTCCTTTCCAATAAGATTCCTTAACATGTGAAGAATCCATGCGCCCTTTTGATAAGTATTTGAAGAAGTGACATCATTCATATTTGTAAGATTATTATGAACAATTCGATAGTTTTTATTTTTTTGATAAAATTTCCATACTCTTTCTCTTGAAGATTTTAAGCCAAAAATAAAATCCTCTTGACCATAAGCATGCTCTCGGAATAATAAAGTAAAGTATGTAGCAAATCCTTCGCTTAACCAAACATCATCCCAATCATATTCAGTTACAGCGTTACCAAACCATTGATGGGCAACCTCATGAATAATAATATTTCTCCAACGGGTTTCACGTTTTCCTGTCACGGATTTATCACCATATAAAATAGCTGTCGCTGCTTCCATCCCTCCACCTACACTATTTGATTGAATATTAGCAAGTTTTTCATAAGTGAAAGGACCTATGAAATCAGAAAAATATTGGAGGGCGTGTTTAGTAGGTACAGCAAAATCATAAAAACCTGCATCTCTGTCCTGTTTATACACCCAAGTTTGAATAGATTTTCCTTCAAATGTATCCACATATTGTATTGCGAATTCAGCAACTCCTAATACATAGAGCCAGCATGATATTGGTACAGATTGTTTCCAATGAGTTTTTTTTAAATCATTTTCAAGATTACTTTCTTCAACAAGTAGACCGTTTGATATGACTTGGTAATGGTTTGGTGCAATTATAACCATTTCTGAAGTAGCCTTTTCATAGGGATGATCAACTGTGGGTAACCAATGCCTAGCTTTATTTGGCCAGTTATCACTGAAAAAAGTCCGATCACCATATTTATTTGGTGCAATTTTTAAACCAGTAATTGGTACACCATGATAATCTATAATAATAGATATTTCTTCATTAACACTTGAAGGATTTTCTAGGTGAATAGTTAATACATCATTCAGATGAAAATATTCTAGCTTTTGATCTTTCCATATAATTTCAGATACACTCATACCTTTTCCATCAAGATTGTCATTTTTGTTAATTAAATCCAGGCGAACCTCCTTTATATTTTCAACTTTAAAAAGAATATTAATGGTTGCTTTACCTTTTATAGTATCTACGTTATCGGAAAGTGTTAATTGAAAATTATAATGTAATATATCAATTCCAGGATTTTTTGGATAATTGTCAGCTTTTATTTGAAAAGTAAACAAAAATAAATTGAAAATTATAAAGAATTGGGTTTTCATTACATATACTAATTACTATAATATAAGGTCTTAATAATTTTAATTAAAGTTATAGTTTAATTTTGTCAATGTTATCAATAAAATTACTCTTCAAGAAATAAAGATTTTTCTAGGTTTGCAAAAAATTGTTGAAAAAACTCAACTTCATGGATACCTCCTGTTTGAAGAATATTTCCATCTTGTTCAATTTCACCTTGTGCACTGACACGTACCTTAATTTCTTCTTTTTTAATTTTATCAAGATTTACTGTTATTCTGTAACGATAAATTATAGGACCTTCAGTACCGTCATCATGACTGCTTCCGTGATGAATCACATGGGTTTTATTACTATCGGTTTCATTTTGATCTCCATCTTTTCCACCGAATAGCAAGCCAAATATACCAATTGCAACAAAAATACCCGTAGCAGCGAGAAGAGCCTTTTTCCATGTTGACACGGATTCTATGAGCTCTTGATCTTTAGATAAACGAGCCTCTTGACCTTGTGTAGTTCTGCTAGCTGTGAGAAGACCCATTTCTACATTAATGACATCTACAGTGTAGCTGAGATCCTGTAAAACATTTATGGAAGCTTTCATTACTTTATCTTTACTATTAGTATAAGATCGTGTTTCCATAGCACGGGCAACACTCGTGGGCGGAGATGGAGGCCTAGGAGCAACACAACCGAGAAAAGTGGCAAGATAAATTCTCAGAAAAATCCCCATGCTTTTCGAAAAAGAAGATTGTGAATTGCAAAAAGATTGCATCAATTAAAATCGAAGACGTTGATACTTAAATTCAGAAACAAGTTTGTTGTTATCAAATGTAATTAGAATTGTAATTGATTTAGAAGTGGAAGAGGATCTAGATGAACTTCCTGAAAAAATACCAGTTATCCAACTAATGGGGTTCCACCAAGTTATTACTACACCACTATTTGTTTGGACCTCTTTTGATATTCTGTCATAAGTCCAAACTTCTTTGCCACTTGAATTACTGGTAATGATATTAGGTGAGCCCAAGGCCTCCATAATCTCATTCTGATTAGCTCCTTTATAAACAGTTTTTTGAACAGTTCCCAATGTGAGTCTATTTACTTCTGAATTATTTGCGGCGCAGCCCAATATTAATATTGCAAAAAGAGTGATAAAGGTAATTTTATTCATTTAAACATCTCCTTACAAGAAAGATTCCATTTACTGAGAGTAACATATAAACATTCAACATTTTTTCATTTAAAAAAGTTTCATACTAAAAATAACCATATTAATTGATTTTATTTTTTCCTCAAATAATTTTCCAGCCCTCTTACCATTTTATTGAGTAATAGCATTGTTTGAGAAGAAAATTGATATTTATATGACTACCTATGGAGATCGTAACCATGTTCAATCGATTTTGAAAGTGCAATATTCAGGTCTCTTAAAAACAAGGTGCCTGTATTTAGATACAAATCGGTAAACCATATCACGTATTGGTAATGGGACAACCCAGAAAATAATGAACCACATTTTCCAGTACCACCTTAAATAGAGAAGGCACCGTATAACTGCGGCAGATCGGACGTAAGAACGTCCGTTCCTCAATAAATAAACGGAATCAGCTTTTTGCTGCAATTTTGGGAACTTACTAATTACGTTCTGAGCATCATCTGATTTAATTGGTCTATATCCAAGATTAATCCCTCTTCCTAGTCTTGGTTCCATGAAAAGCACAAGTCTGTGACAGAGACCACAGTCACCATCGAGAAGTAGTAGATCTCGGTTAGATTCAGACATTTATTAATCTACCTCTTTTATTGACCATGTATGTACTAAAACTCCTTCCGATACATGAACAAGATTTGGTTGTAGTAGGTCTTATATTTCAAGATCATATGACCCTCTAAGAGTTTTGGAAATCTGATCATCCGCCTTTCCCTTTCTAAAGATCTCAGGATTGTGAAGAATCAATGTAATGCATAGTTTCTTATTGAGCACTGTATAAACAATATCGCTCGAACAAAAACTCATCCAAATATCCTGACTTTGCTAATATAGTATCACCTATACCAATGCATGATACGATAATTTTCTGGCCACCTGTCACCTTTTTGCTCATCAACTGTAAGTATAACCATGAATGTCTAATTTTCCCTTTGATTATCTTTATGGGAGTCCATAGATATATGGTGCATACATGCAACTAATTCTGATCTGCGAATCTAGAGTAAGAGGAGAAAATACTACTTCACCTTTATGTTTGACATAGGTCCTAATCTTAAATTTAGGAAATGTTGAGATACCAGGAATAGATATAGCTAACCGTGGTCTCATTCACACCATCATGAAGGAAATAACGATGACGTATGCCTTATTTTCAAAAGATTTAGTTCTAAACCATCTGGAATGTAAAAAATCACCTGAGCTGGGTTTGCCTCCCAATGCATAAACTTAGATAACGCCATTACTGAACGAAAAAATGGGGTCGTAGAGGGATCGGAAATGGTAAGTGATCTATCCTTAATTTTAAAAAATAATCTAAAATTTGTTAATATATCTAAGCCAAAATATCGTTTCTATTGCTATTTGTTATAATACACCTGTTCCATTTCTGCCCATCCTTCGTATCCATTTAGAGGAACTTGCATCGGATCACAAATCTTTAACCATTCTATATTTCGAGGGTGTTTAGAAAGCTCATCCATATCTGCCTTAAAATCATTTCCTGTATATTCATAGTATCCGAATTCATACCAATTACCATCATCTAACTGATGGAGAAATATGGAAAAATTGTGCATGTTAGCCTTAGTAAGAAGGTCCCTAACACCAGGATTAGAACTTGCGTGTAGAACCTTATACTCTTCTATATACTCTGGTTTGATTTTAATGACCATACCAACACGTTTAATATTGTTTTTAGAAGAATTTTCTGCTGTATTTGATTCACATCCTATAAACAATCCGGCCAGTAATACTATTATAAGCTGTAATGAGCCAATTATTCTTATTTTTTCTCTATTATTAACAATTATATTTTTCATTGGAGTTTCTTATAGTCCTTTCTTATTCGCAAATGTAAGTTATTCCTTATTAAAAATAACCTAAGAAAATTAGAAATATACCTAGAGACTTTATATAGAAAGAGGCAAGGATTGGAACCTTTACTTAGTAACTATTACAATAATAAGAAGTATGCGAACTTAGATTATTTAGAGTATGGATATTTCTAATATATACTTGCTCTATTATAATAATTATTAAGCAATTGTTAAGTCTAATATAAATTAATCCAATATGTAAGATTCTTGGAATATGTCTCTAATCTTTTTGAACTATTTGTTCAATTCTACTAATTAATTTTATCAAAAATTGGGATTACTTGTAATTCATCTATCCAGACAGGTTCATCATCAGGAGTAATATTATATCTAATAAATCGGGTTTCACGTTTAGAGAACACAACATCCATAAAACCGGTAATATGATTGTAGTGAAAAGCAGGCATTTCGGAATTCTTTTTAGGAAGAACATGTTCCATAGTTTCTCCACCACGAATCCAGTCATAACCGTTTAAAGAAGTTTCTATAAATAATATCTTAGGAAATTTTACACCGGACTCATCAGAAGGTCCACTAATAAAATGAGCGCGAGCACCTGAAACCAACTGTGTGCCTGTCAAATCAAGAGTGATTTGCGTTGACTCTTTAGAAGAAAGTTCTACAAAATCAGCAACTGGATCCCATGGTGATATAGCATTATTTGTTGATAAATATCCATTCGTGAGTTTTCCAAAGTTGTCTACCAAAACTCCATTACCTGTTGGAAGAGGATAAACAGTATAGGATTTATCCTGGGCAATATTTTTTCCTTCTTTAAGAACCTCTATTTCCCCAAGCATCAGATATCTTCCTTGTGGAGTTAGTTCTAATTTTATAAAACGTGCTTCTATTTGAGCCGTATAATGCATCCAAATAGATCGTTTGTCATTTACTAATTCAATTAATTCTGGTTCACTATTAAACACGTCTCTAGGGCTCCATTGATTGCCATTTTTTGAATAACTAGCTGTAATAATTAAAGGACGTTTTATACTCCACTGATTAAATTTTACTCCAGGTATATCATCCCATAACTGGATAGAAATCTTATCCAAAGATTGGATGTTATTTAAATCTATAATAATCTCAATTTCACCTGGTGCATAGTTACGTAAAGGCCAGTCAAAAATACTGTACCATCGGACTGATGCTTTATCGCCAAGGGTTTTAGATAATTCTCCATCTGTAAGCTCAATGTTTTTTTCATCAGGAATTGTTGAAATAAACGAAGGTTCATAATAATAGGGTTGGCCTATAGTCGGTGATTTTTTCCCAATACTAACAATTTCATCAACATAAATAGAATCTCCTAAATTAGATACAGTAATTTCTATGTCTTTGCAAAACATTTGTACTGGAAAAAAGGCCCATGCTTCATCATTATGGACTTCACCCCTTACTGTTAAAGAATAATCCTCTTTAGTACGTAAAGTTGCCTTAGGTTGAAATTTTTGACTATTTCCTCTAAGAAAATGAATACCTATAGTTTGAAAAAATTGATCTTTTTCAAACCTCATTTGAATATGGCCTTCTCTAAGACCCCATTTAGTAATAGTTTTTCCACCAACTATTCCATCGGTTAAATTTATTCCGTCTCCCAAGGCATCAAGAGTTTTGTAGTATTTACCCCATAAATTTTGTACAGCTGGAAATAATAGAATTTCGTCAATAGCAAGTTCCCTATTAGTTAACGAATGATTAATGATTAGTTTCATTTTTTTTGCAAAAACTGGTTGACTTGTTAATATAGCAAAACCTCCTTGATATTTATTTCTTCGTGCAACACGAGCAGTTGTTGCAATTTCACTATAATTATCTGAATAAGCGTCATTAGTAACAAAAAGTTGTATATACTCAGGTATCATAACAACATTCTTTAAATTTTTTGTAAAATGAATTCTAACATCCCCAACCAATCGACCAGCTCCAAGATCAAAAGTTAATTCAGTAGACTGACCATCAAGAATTAATTTAGCGTAAGAGGATTTGGAGTTAGTATTCCACTTTCCATCAATAAGTGCTATTGGTGAACCGTTTCCAAGTATGTTAGAGCCAGTAATTTTAGGAGGAATTGATAAAGGTTGATGAAAGAGACGGGGTTTATGCACACCTTTTATTAGTGCGTATAGGTCATCATACAATCTACGAATAGTTGGTTCCTTACTAACTGCCAAATTTCGTATAAAATGTGAATCGTTACTTGTTATAACCCCTTCTTGATATCCATCCAACTCAATAGAACCATGATCAATATATCGTTGAGCATTATTTCGTCGAACAGGATGTGAAGCACCAAAAAATTCAAGTTCAATTCCCATTCCAAAGCGACGTGATAATGAAGCAGCTTCGGAAAGTTGTGCCTCATTGGGTAAACTTCCCTGAATAGGAGCCCACCAAGCATAGCCTGGCTGCATTGTTACTACATCAAATCCTAACTCCCACCAACGATCAATACCTTCAGCTTCATAATAAGGGATCCAAAGTAGTTTTAATCCATGCTGGTGTATTACATCAGAAGCTGCAATAATGGATCCCTGATCTTTTCCTTCATACACTCCTTCCCCAGTCCAATAAAATCCCCACCACTCTAGATTATTTTTATCTATTCTTTCAAAACGCCTTAAGACTTCATTAACATACCAATTAATGGCTTTCTGACGATCTTCTAGTCGATTAAAATTTTCAGAAATACCATCACCATCGATATCACCAAAATTAGTTTGATTAGGAGAAGTATAAGGTATAAAAGTCATCAATTTTATTGGTTTGACAGGCTCTCCTAATATTTTTTTCGCTTCATTTACCGCATTTTTTACACGAATTACTTCATTTTCAAATAATGCATCTAACCATTCTTCCCAAGTTTCCTTGTCCGTAATTCCATTAACATATTCAATATTTATTCGTAATAGTATAAAACCATCAAAGAACCAATCGATGGGTTTACCATTTTTATCAACATAAGCGACATTTGCTAATAAGTCCCCTTTTTTTCCTTCAGCCACAAGTGTTGCAGCTCGGAATCCTGCTTCCCTAGGAGTAGGGTAACCAGAATTTATATATTCATTGTTTACTTGAGAGTTTGCTTGGACTAATAATCCTAACAAAAGGGATAAAGAAGCTTTTATAGAAAGTTCCATAATTTCTTTTTTAGTGACTGCAATATTTTTTTAAAAAAAGTTTTCATCGATTAAATATTTTCTTCTTCTATTTTCCGTTTTTTTAGTTCCAGGGTAGTTTCTTTAGTTAGGTCATCATTAAGAGGATTAAACCAAGCAAAAATAAATGCAACTAACAAAAGGACTGTAGGGAAAATTACATATAATATCCTCATTGTTAAGATTGTATCTACAGATGGAATTTCACCTTCATTAAAACCAGAAAAGAAAACTACATAACCTGTTAAAGCACTACTTAAAGCAATTGAACTCTTGTAAACAAATTGGGTCACTGCAGCAAATATTCCTTGACGACGAAATCCAGATTCCAATTCGTCAATATCACAAATATCAGCAACCATAGCCCCATGAAGGAGATATATACAAAGAGATCCAATACACATAATTGGCAAAGGAATAATTGATAACCATGGATAATTTGGTGTGTATAAAAACCATGATAAAAGATAACCAGAAGCCATAATTATTATACCTAAACATAGGACATTACGTTTTCCCCATCTATTTCCTAAAGACGCAGTAGGTCGTGAAAGAATAATCTGAAAAACAGAAAAACCCCATCCACCTAATCCAGATAACAATGCACCAAAACTCTTATCACCTTCAGCTACATGATATATAAGAATGTAAAGTGTTAATGGAGAAATTATGAAGGTCCCAATAAGACAGCATATAAATGTCATTGTTAAAAAAACAAATGGTTTATTACTTATAGTAGATTTTATTGCTTTAATGAATTGAACTTTTGGTTGAGTATAACTTTCCTTCTTTTCTTTACATAAAATCGCTGGTAAAAGTCCTGTGACCAGAGCAATAGATCCAAATATTACACCAATATATCTTATACCTATAATTTCATCCCCGTTGAATAGATTCCTTTGGGATAACCAGTAAAGCCATGGAACTGCTAGTCCGGCCAAATTAGCTGCGATAATTTTATAACTCATCATTCTAGTACGCTCAGCTGAATCTGGACTTAACTCATACCCTAGTGCATACCAAGGAATTAAAAATAGACCAAAACTCAAAAACATTACTGAACTAAAAATTAAGAACCATATAAAACGACCAAAATCACTGAATCCAACAGGCGGAATCCAGATCAAAGAAAAAGCTAATCCACTAATTATAGCCCCGATAAACATATATGGACGACGACGGCCCCATCTAGATCTGGTATTATCAGATAAATTTCCAATAAGTAGATCAGTAATTGCATCGAAAAATCTAGGTATTGCTAAAGCCCAACCAAGCCACTGAGCCGGTACACCTAAAGCTATATTGTATATGGGGTATGCAAGTGCTGTAATACCAAATGATAAACCGTTTTCCATGAATCCGCCAGCAGCCCAGCCAAATTTTTGCCGAGGAGGTATAATATCTTCAGATCGGGTTTTTTGTTTTAAATTTCTTGACACTTTTGTTGATTATTGAAGTCTGATAATTTTGAATTAACATGAAGGAAATCGCTTAAATCAGAATTAAACAAAATAATTATTTTATTTATTAACTTAATTCGTGAATCGCGTTAGCATAATGTCACGATAAATTTTTGCTCCTGTAACCACATCATCTAATGCGATCCTTTCATCAATAGCATGAGCATAAGTAATATCTCCTGGCCCCAATACCAATGCAGGTGCTTTGTCAGCAATCCAAGCCGCGTCTGTACCATAGGGTTCACCTCTTAATTCTATATTGTTTTGGTGTTTTCTACATATTTTTAGTATAGTTTGGCAAGCGGAATTTTCTGGATTTGTTGCAAGTGGTGGTGTAATTAGCTGTGGTGTTTTGTGTGTAAAGCTAGCATTTTCAATTTTTTCAAGTCTATTAATAACAGTTTTACGAGCCATCATTGGATCCATTCCTGGTACAACTCTATGATCAATAGATAATGTGCATAAATCTGGTACAGCATTTCGAGTTCTTCCACCCTTAATCATTGTAACCGTTAACATTGGTCCAGTCATTAATGCATTTTTGTGCTTTAATTGCAATTCATTTTGCAATAATTCTAATTCTGCAATAGCTGACATAGCAAAATAAATGGCATTTACCCCTAATTCAGGACGAGAAGTATGGGCTGATCGACCATGAACTTCAATGTCCCATCGTACCGTTCCCTTATGCTGTACAACTGGTTGTAGTCTTGTTGGTTCTCCAAAAATTCCTAAAGCTAGAGTATCTCCACGTTCTCGAAACTCCTTTATTCCTGTTTGAGCATACTCCTCATCTCCAGCTACTAACATCCAGATTGGATGTGGTGGAAGTTTATCTCCATGCCATATATCCTCAAGTGCTAATAGCATTGCGGTAAGAGAACCTTTGTCATCACATGCTCCTCTTGCATAAAGAACATTATTTTCAACTCTGGGACTTAAAGCCGTTTCCATCCAGTCATCAGCTGGAACCGTATCCATATGAGATTCAAATAAAATTGGAGATAATTTCATGTCTTCACCCGGTAGTTTTATTAACAAACTTTCATGGCAAGGCCCACTTGAAATTCGATCCTGTTCAAGCCCCGAAAAACGATTCGAAACAAAATTGTTTGCATCAGTTTCTACAGACATAGGACCATTAAATGTTTTTCCCATAGGATTAATAGTATTAAATGAGACCAGCTTTTCAAGTAAGTCCCTTGCACGTTCCAATGTTAAGTATTGTGTTGAAGTTACCTTCATGATTCAAAAGCAAGTTTCATTCTTCGAATAACTTCATCTATAATATCAGAATTATGATGTAAGTTTGTAACCATCCGAACATGATAGGGTGGTCTTCCTGAAGCTATCAGCCCCCATTGTTTTAATCTATTTAAAATATGTCCAGTATCTAAACCAGTATCACTGTGATCAATATAAACCATATTCGTTTCTACTGTCTCACAATCAACAGACAGCCCCGGAATTTGATTAATAGCTTGAGCTAGGTTCTTTGCATGTGCGTGATCTTCTTCCAAACGGTCTACCATATCTTCTAAGGCAATAATTCCAGCTGCTGCGATTAAACCTGCTTGTCTCATTCCACCTCCAAGTCTTTTTCTGTGAAAATCTGCTTTTTCTATAAAATCACGTGAACCTACAAGAACAGATCCTAATGGAGCTCCTAGACCTTTTGACAAACAAAACATCATTGAATCCACATGCTTAGTATATTCTTTAACCGGAACTTTTGCTGCTAAGGATGCATTGAAAATACGGGCACCATCTAAATGAATTGATAAATCAGCCTCTCGTGCTACTTTACATAATTCTTCATGTAAATCTAATGGTACTACGCGACCACCACTACGGTTATGAGTATTTTCCAAGCAAATCAAACGTGGAATAGGATAATGAAGATTCGGTTTTCTAATAACTGAACGTACTTCATCAGGATTCATCATACCTTGATGACTTTTAACAGTCATTGGCATCAATCCTGCAATATTTGCTAAACCTCCTTCTTCGTAATAATATATATGTGAATCTAAATCAATAATTACTTCATCTCCATGACGAGCATGGGTCATCAAAGCTGTTAAATTTCCCATGTTTCCACTAATTACTAATAAAGCAGCCTCCATCCCGGTCATTTCCGCTGCCAATTTTTCAAACCGATGTACAGTTGGACATTCATCATAGGTGTCATCACCTAACTCTGCTTCAAATATTGCACGACGCATATCATCAGTTGGTAATGTCTGGGTATCACTTCGAATATTTATTAATATTGTTTCAAGGTCTAGTGACTCTGGGTAATATTTAATCGATTTTGATTCGCTCATTATACCTCCTTAAAAAGGTTACATTGTTATTTTATTTAAATAAAAGTTAGGATCCATTGTAATTTGGTTCATCATTTCTAATCGCATATCAATTAAATTCGCATTTTTTATACCCTCTGGTTCCGATAACGTTGGGATAATTTGCAATCTTTGACGTAAATCTTCAAGCTGACGGGCCATTATACAAACACCAATCACTTCTATCTCATTTTCCTGCAATGGTATTTCGCTAGTTTTGTTGTAGCTATTTAAATAACGTTCAATTTCTTCACAAGAAAACTTATTCCACTCTGGATGTTTTGATGGAATCCGTAAAAGAACATCACCTAATGCGTCATAAATTCTTGGGCCTTTATGTACACAATCCCAATCAATAAAAACCGCTTCTTCTGGATCATCCCTTCTTTCACTGTTAAAAATAAAATTTACTGCTGATATATCACCATGAACTGGTTGAGCATTAAGATTTAATAGATCGCTTTTTAAGATGCTCATTTCTAATTTATCCCAAAATACTTCTATTTGGTCTTGTACTTCTAATAATTTTTTAGGTGCGGGTTTACAAGCAAAAGGTTTCTTCTTTAAATTCTCCAATCTTTTTCTCCAATCAACCCTAATGTCCTCTAATTTATCAAACTGAATTGGTGGTAAAAAAATATCTAAATTATCTTTGCCATTTACTTTTATTCTCCGAAGGATGTCATGCAATTTTGCTACCTTACGACCCAAGGCTTCAAGAAATCCTGGACGTAATTTTAATCTATACCATGTCTCCCAATCAACCATAACCCCTTCAACATATTCATGCAATGCACAATAACCATCAGGTGTAGGAAAGCCCCAAGAACCATCTTCTGTACGAATTACTTGGGGGCACAACAAACCTTCCAAAGAAGCTTGGTAAAGTATTTCTGCTTGATATTCAAATGATAAAGGTTCGGAACGAAAAGTATGTAATCTTAAAACAAATTTCCCACGTTTTGACTCTACAACAATGGGTTTTAAAAACATTCCACCTTGAAGTTCATATGTTTTACCTATTTCTCCTAAATCATACATCTCCAAATAGGCAAGTGAATCATTCCGATTAATCATTCTTCCATTTCAATTTTTAATTCTTTTACACCTTCACGTCTCATCCTTCGGCATATGCTAAAAAAATCATCAAATGGATTGATAAATTCAGCAAAAACATTTACCATAACTGGTCCTTCCCACATTCTAGGTTCAGCGTCAATATCATAAAACCAGCATATTTCTGAAAAGTCTTCATTAACTCCATAAGATTGACCAGCTTCCATGTAGGTAAATGCTATCTCACCTTTTTTGACACTACTCCTAGCATTTTCCTTTTCAATTTTAATGAACTGATTCAATAAAAGTACACATTCGCTTCCAGAATAAATTCCATGATGACTCATACCTTCAAAAGGCAAAGCTGATACTATTTTTTTTACAGTTTTTGGTGCAATGTCTCGGAAAAGGCGAGCGCGTGCGACGACACCTTCTTTTGGAAAACGAAATAGCAAATTTTCTTTAAACCTTTTCATTAACCTTTATATATTTATTCTTAAGAATTTTCTATTAATCTTTTTGCGATTTGAATAGAAAGTAGTGCTTCTTCTGGTGTTGTCCCTATATATGTGGTATCCCCACGCACACAATGTATAAAGTGTCGAAGCATTGCACCAAAAGCACCCCTAGGTTCATTATTTAAATCTGCCCACCCAGTTTGATCAAGAAGAAGGATACCTGTTTCTTCAGTATTAGCTGTAAATCCTTGTCGGTCGTTTGCCACTTCCAAAACTCCTCTTTCAGCCATTACTTGCATTCCTGCATTCCATTGAAGATTAGAATGTTTTTGTACAGGATAAAGCCAACTGGTTTGAATAGTTGCTATAGTCCCTGATGTAAATTCTAATATTCCCCAATTAATATCTGGGTTAGCAAATCCCATTGTGTTACGGGTAAAGCCGTGGGCATCTAATAAAGGATCATCTCCCAAAATCCATTGAATCAAATCAATATCATGAATGGCATTCTCCATAAAACTATGTGTTCTGCTGTATATTTTAAATAGATTTCTATCAAAATTTCGCCAAGCATAAATATTTAATATTCGACCTAGTTCCTCAAGTCGCAATTTGAGCTGAGAATATCGGTAATCAAAACGCAACAAAAATGCAGTCATTAATAATTTACCAGAAGCCTTTTGTGCATTTATCATTAATTCTGCATCTGATTCATTTGTTGCTAAAGGTTTTTCAACAATGACATGTTTTCCTGATTCTAATGCTTTAACAGTAATCTCTCGATGTGTATCCTCTGGAGTAACAACTACCACAACATCAACTTCATAATCATTTAAAACATGATCTAAATCATCCGTACCATTTTTTATGTTATAATCAACAGCAACTTGATTTGCTTGTTCCAAACGACGTGCAACTACCCATTTAACATCCACCAAAGGTATCGAATTAAGAGAATTAATATATTTGAGTCCAAACTGTCCTAAACCTACAACAGCAACTTTTACAATGTGTTTTTCGCTCACGTTCATTTAATTCTATAGTTACATTCAATTATAATAGCTTAAAGCTATTAATAATAATATATTTTAACTTTCATTTAAAAAAAAATTAATGGCTTTATTAATGAAAAACCTTTCAAAGAAACCTGAATCAGAATATAAAAGATTAAAAGCCATTACTCTCTTAGCTGACCGTTTTGTATCTTGGCAAAACCATTACGGTCGTGTAAATCCGTCAACCTGTCCTTTTGTTTTTACTGAAAATATGGTGACCTCTTGTAATTTTCATAGTCCTACCTTTCTTGCTATTGGTCTCTATGATGCCTGGAATTTTACCGGTATTGATCTTTATAAGGAAGTAGCTGATCGTTATATCATTTTTTATCTCTCCTGCCTTCGAAATCCACCTTCTAAACCAGATCATTATGCTGAAGATTGGCTTGAATTTATGGAAACCCAATTTGGGCCCAATGAACATTTAAAAAAATGGTCCATAAACATTTTAAATTGGCCTTTCATCCAAGGAATGGCTCTGGCTGGTTTCGGAGCTTTTCGAAAAACCAATCCTAATGAAAGAGCCATGGATTCAAAGGCAGCAGCTATTTACGAATGGCTATTACACTATAAATGGAACAAGGGAAGTTATCTTAGGAATGGATATGGTAATCTAGCACATAATGTTGAAGATGCTGGAAATTCTGACGATCTTTGCCATATGGGACGTGGCCTTATTAGGTATTACGAACTTACTAAACGTAAGGAAGTCCTTAAACATTCAGAAAAACTTGCAAAATATTTTCTAACTGAATCTCTACCAGGTACTTATAATGGCTGTTGGTCATCAAAAGCAGGATCTTGGATAATTGCCCCTACAAGTGTTGATAGTTTTGAACATTTCTCAGGAAAAGCCTCATCTAATATTGCATGGGGATTCTCTTCAGTAGGAGCTATAGAATTCCTTACAACCCTTTATTCTTATACAAATAATGATTCTATGAAATTATCTATTAAAGAAAAATGTTGTCAGTCTATGCAATGGCAATTTGATCAATGTCAATTTGAAGATGGTTCAATTGGAATGAGTATGAGAGATGACAAATGGGTTGGTATGACAGCTTCAGCCATTCTTTCCTATATAGCTGTAAAACAATCAAAATTCCTAGATGAGAATCTTATTAAAACTTATAAATCTAAAGCTAAAGCTGCTAGCAATTGGTTGTTAAAGAATATTAACGATGATATGATTAATCAGGGAGGTTATCAAAAAGTTACAGGATTATCAGAACCCCGTCCTTTAGATAACTTAGCATGGCTTTTCGGTTTAACACTAAGTGGTTTATGTAAATTAGATAATATTGATTAAAGAGATTTAACCAATATATTCTTAGAATAAGTAATATTACTCTAAATGGGTCATACTTAATTCTATTATTTACCTAATTACGGCAAATTTGCCTGTAGTTTGATGACCTGAAGGTGTAGTAACGACATAAATATACATGCCAGAAGCAACT
>MDTE01043689.1_pt1 | contig 38946 bp, 35 predicted proteins | sample 811231 | NCBI WGS metagenome assembly MDTE01 (sample SAMN05326651, study PRJNA326480) | marine metagenome | isolation source: seawater | place: Indian Ocean: Red Sea | collected 2010 | reverse complement strand
TGTCTCATATAATCTACATTAATATCGTTTAAATGTAACATTATAGGAAATTCATGTCAACTATATTCTACACAATAGATAATTTACATATGGAGTCCTAGTTATGGTTGAAGTCCAAGACCTGGAAATATTGAGGAAGCGGTATCTTGAATCTCTGCTGGCAGGAGATTTCGAAAGGGCCATGCAGGCAGTATATGACGCCGAGAATAGGGGGCTTGGAGTTCAGGCCATTTACGTTGACTTATTGGCTTACTCACAGTCTGTTATTGGCCAAATGTGGCATGATGGTGAAATAAATATTGGAGTTGAGCATCTAGGAACTGTTATTACGCTTGAAGTAATGAATAATCTGCGAACACAGGCCACTGAAATGCGTAGATCTAATGGATTCAGGGCGGTGGTCTCTCCAGTGGATGGTGATACACATGTAATCGGATCCAGAATGCTTAGTGACTTTTTAATTATCGATGGATGGGAAGTTGATTATATGGGGGGCCCCACTCCTGAAAAGGATCTGGTTGAATTTGTTAAAGATAGAACTGTGGATATGGTTGGGATTTCTGTCACAATACCAACTTATATAAATAATGCTAAGTCGACAATAAGCGCTTTGAAATCGATAAGCCCAACGCCCAAAATATTGTTAGGTGGCCTGGCATTGAGTAGCTCAGAGATTGAATTAAATTCCCTTAACTCTGATGCAGTGGCATTGAATATTTTCGAAGGCATAACTCAGGCACGAAGCCTGGTTGGCATTACCAATGGAGGGTTTACTTTAGAGGAACACTTGGCTGCTCTTGGCTTTAGAATCAGAAAAGCAAGGTTAGATAAGGCCATGACTCAGCAAGACCTTGCGAATGCCTCAGAACTTGATCGAACATATATAAGCGCCTTAGAGCAGGGCAAGCAGAATGTAACTTTTGGAGCTGTACTAAGAATCGCTAAAGCACTTGATATAAGTTTGCCTATATTAGGAATTCCTTTTATAAATGAAAACACCGGTTAGTAATTACTGGTTTGGCGTTGCTAGAAATACAGGTATTAACCTGTCAGTTTTTTGTTGATATTCGTCATATGGGGGATATGCTTCAACTGACAAATCCCATAGACGCATTCTTTCAGTAGGGTCTTTTATTTCTTTCACCTTCATACTTATTACACGTGGTCCATCTTGTATCTCAACTTTTGGGTTTGCTTTAAAGTTGTGATACCAAAGTGGGTGTTTAGGAGCTCCTCCTTGAGAGGCAATGAGGACATAATTTGGACCATCTTTTACGGTCATTAATGGAGTTTTCCTGATGGCATCTGTTTTGCAACCTCTGTGGGTGACTATCACTACTGGTAGCCCTTGCATGGTTGTACCTTCAGTTCCTCCACTTTTTTCATATAGTTCGACTTGATCTCTGACGTACTTTAATGGACTTGGAATATATTTACTCATAATAGTGAATTATAGGCGACAAACCAGTGATAAGGAAGAAGCGAATATATTATGCATGCCGGAGTACTGGTTTTATAGAATGCGCGGAGAAGAAAGTAGATAGTTTGATAACAGTGTTAATTGCTCCCACGTTTCTTTTGTCATTCGATTGTGCCAGTTACTTTGACCATCCAAGTGTTGCGTATGACCTACTCGAAAAAACCATCCAGGTATCGGGTCAAAAAAGCTCTCCAGGTGAATGTCACCTATACTTTTTGCTAAGCTTTTTATTTCTATGTCATTAGAAAGAGTATAGGCTAATCCACTACCGTCATTTCCCTTCCAAGTTGTGTCGATAACTTTACCAAAAATCGGGAATGATTTTTTTCGGATTGTCTTTATTTTAATTTCGTCTTTTCCGGAAACAAGTCTTTCATCCGGGACTATAAAAATATACTTCCAATTTGGAGGACTATCTTTGGAGCGAGGCTTTATGCATATATTTATCCATTTGATAGGCTGATCCTGTACGTTGATAATCCCAAGTTTTTTTGTGTACCATTCATCTCCAATTTTTTCTTGTTCTAGTCCACGTTCAGCCATTTGAGCATTAATGCCAAGCTTGATTAGTGTATTCACTAAATTATCTCGAGATTTATCTCTCAAAGCTTCTTTAATCTTGTTAACCATTTTTTAACTTTCAAAAGAGTAACTAATATTTAATCTCACCAAGGTTTGATAGCGGATTTTAATGATTTATAGCCGTCTAAGAATCCAGGGCGCTCACCACTGTATACTTCATCAAATATCTTCAAACAATTATCAAGCCAATTGGCAAGCTCTGTATTACCAGGGTTGGCATCCATATAGGCATCTCGTATTAATACAAAATGAATTCTTGGATCGTAAGGTCGTTTAGTGCCACCCATTGATTCGTCGCCATCTAGTAGCCTTAGAAGCATGGCGTCGGCTGACCCTAAAGTTTGTTCATGGATCGGGGGACCATCCATTCTGTACATCACTGATGTCATATCTCTACCATTCCCTGTAACATATCCCATCTCAGACCATATCTCTGACATATTAATATTATGACCAAGGTGTTTTGCTATCGAGTTTCCAAATGCTCTAAGTGGGTCAGAAATATCTGCAAGTAAGTCGGTTAACCGATCCCCGTCTAAATCTGTAGCTAAAACAATTGTGTTTTGTTTTTCGATAAGGTCCCATATAAGTAGGCCATAATTAGTATCTGATATATGTTGCTCAATTCTGCCACCCCAGCTTTCCATTCCGTTTTTAAAATCTTCTGGGAGTAACGCAGTGATTTTATCGATTATTTCTTTATGCTCCTCATAAGGATCAACTGCGTATTTTCGCCCAACTTCAAATTTCGTTCCTTTAATCATCCAAGAGTGTAGTCCCGCATTAATGCCATCTTCCATAGCTTGAGTTGGTTTCATGGCAACGCGACCTATGCTGCCAGTTTCATGGACCATCTTGAGAAATAACCTGTTTGAATAAGCCATTTGAATACCAGGAGTATTCATTTCTGAGTGAACAATTCCATTTTCGTTAACTGTAAATTTGGACTTGTCTTGAGAGTAGGGCAGGCAGGGCATACTTCTTACTACTGTGATTGGGCCATAAGGCCTTACATTACAATATACTCCAGCTTGTGTCCTAAGAGGAGCGTTGCCAGATTTACCCAATACAACAACTCTATTTCCGCTTTCATCGTTGACGTATGCATCGCCGGCTGTGGACCATTTTATTGAAGTAGATGGCATATTGCCGAACCAGCTAAGACAAGCCAATTTAGTATCATGCCTGTATTGTGACCACATTGGTACAGCGTAAAAAGGAAGCCCCATTATGTCTATTGCGGCAAGAGTACCGATTAATGCATACGCATCGGTAAGTGAATGGGTCACCGGATTTATATCTCTATCATGATTGCCTCCCTTCCAAACAATTGCTTCTGGGTAACCGTTTGGTTTTACGTCGGTCTTGTCAAACATATTGGAAATTACTTTAAAAAGATCTCCGCCATCAGCTTCTGTTCGTGCAATGGATAATAAATCGATCATTAAATTACCTCAGGATTAATTTACTTGATTCTATATCAAATTTTTAGATTACTATAACTACGAAAGGGATGGACCTAGTATGATCCCGTTCTATATTTCATATATTTATTTAGGTAATAATATATTTCTCATTGGTGGAGCTGAGGAGGCTCGAACTCCTGACCTCTTCAATGCCATTGAAGCGCTCTCCCAACTGAGCTACAGCCCCATTTTATACTTGAAATAGACTGATTTATCGTAACATATTTTGGCAACAAATATCTAAATCCCAATTATTGAAAAATTTAGTTTTGTGATAGATGGATCAAGATATTATGATTATAGATATCAAGTAGAAGATTTAAATTCAGATGCTTCATCGGATCCTTTTGTAGTATTTCCTGCGCTGTATGAATGTGCTCCTGTGCCAGCTAATGCTCCACCTTGTACGATTAAATACTCATCACGAATAGACTTACCATTAAACCAGCATTCTAATATTTCTCGTACACCAGAAGCATACCTTGCTTGTGCAGATAGTGTTGTTCCAGATGTGTGAGGAGTTAAAGCATGATTTGGTGCAGTTCTCCATGTATGATCATTAGGTGGAGGTTGAGGAAACCAAACATCGCCAGCATACCCTGCTAATTGCCCGCTTTCCAAAGCTTGAGTTATTGCATCTTTATCACAAATTTTGCCTCTGGCTGTATTTACAATATAAGATCCGCGTCGCATTTTTGAAATTAATTTTTCATTAAATAAATGTTCTGTCTCGGGATGTAAGGGGCAATGTATGCTAACCACATCACAATTTTTCACTAAAGATTCAACGTTGTCATGGAAAGTCAACCCTAAATCTGTTTCTACAGATTCTGGTAGACGATGCCTGTCTGAATAATGAAGTTTTACATCAAATGGTTTCATTCGTTTAAGAACTGCGAGACCAATTCTGCCTGCAGCAAGAACTCCAACATCCATGCCTTCAATGTCGTAAGATCGAGATACAGCATCAGCAATATTCCATCCTCCTGATGTAACCCATTTATACTGGGGTATGTAATCGCGAACTAAAGATAATATTTGCATTACCGCATGCTCCGCTACACTTATACTATTGCAGTAAGTCACCTCACAAACAGTGATATTGTTTTCAATTGCTGATTGCAAATCAACGTGGTCTGAACCTATGCCAGCTGTGATTGCTAATTTTAAATTTGGAGCTTTTGCTATTCGCTCTGCTGTGAGATAAGCAGGCCAAAATGGTTGAGATATTACTATTGTTGCATCAGGTAGATGTTGGTCAAAAACAGAATTTCTTGCATCTTTGTCAGAGGTGACAACCAATTCATGCCCAGAGCTTTCAATATATTTTCGAAGGCCCAGTTCCCCAGAAATAGAACCTAATAACTCTCCTGGTGTGAAATCTATGCTGTTTGGGGATGGTATAGACTGACCATCAGGATATTTATCTAATTTTGGAATACTATTTCGAGCATACTGTTTTGGAATTCCAGTTACAGGATCGTCATATAAAACGCATAAAATTTTTTCTTTAGTGCTCATAATTTTAACCGCCAGTAATAAAATTTATACTTTGTTGCTTTATCGTTAGTAAACATCAAACCCATATTTCGTAATTTCGGATTACAAATTAAATCTTAATTCGAAACAATCACTTTCCTTATAAACTAAAAGCGTATCTCAGGGCATGATAAATGGAGTCATATATCTTTTCAACACGTAAATTAACGATTTACTAAAATAAATATATGCGCGGGTTAATGGGAATTATCTAATTATCCAAATTGTTGGTTCATATTGATTTGCTTTTTCAGTAAAATAATATCCGATTATATATAGTTATTTCTTTCACAAGTATCTACTATTGAATTAGATAGGCCCGAATAGTAATAGTACTAATTGGTACTATGTAAAAACTATAAGGTTAAACTGTCTAATTGATATCTGATTCCAAGATCAAATTATTTTCATTTTTTGAAAGTTACAACCTAACTAAAAATCCTAAAGCAGATATTCTGTCTGGTTTGACTGTAGCTCTCGCACTTGTTCCTGAGGCCATCGCTTTTGCTTTTGTCGCCCAAATAGCTCCTATAGCTGGCCTTTACGCTGCATTTTTTCTAGGGTTAATTACTTCTGCAGTTGGAGGAAGAAGTGGAATGATATCGGGTGCTACAGGAGCTACTGCTGTGGCAATGGTTGGATTAGTCGTGATTCACGGTGTCGAATATTTGTTTGCAGCATTGGTTTTAACAGGAATAATACAAATTGCAACAGGATTATTTAAATTAGGCAAATTTATAAAACTAGTTCCATATACGGTAATGCTTGGATTTGTTAATGGACTTGCTATAGTCATATTTTTAGCACAGCTTGGTCAGTTTAAAATCTTTTCTGGCCATAAATCTCAGGAGTCTATCGATATAGACCAAGGGCACAGTGCTATTGACGTTTTATTTAATGGTGGCTGGATGGAAGGTTCAAATTTGTTGATAATGATCGGACTCACTTTGTTAACAATGTTAATAATATGGTTATTACCCAAAATACCTAAATTTGGGAAAGTCATACCCGCGCCTTTGGCCTCCATAATATTAATATCTATCGTATCTGTAGCTTTAAATTTAGACACACGAAGCGTAGGCGACTTAGCAAGCGTATCTGGAGGCCTACCTAGTTTTCATATACCATCGGTTCCTTTAAATTTCTCTACATTACTTATCATTCTTCCCTTCTCATTAACTATTGCAGGAATTGGCATTATTGAAAGCTTATTAACGCTAACTTTGGTAGACGAAATAACGGACACTAAAGGAAATCCAAATCAAGAATGCGTTGGTCAGGGCATAGCTAATTTTGTTTGTGGGTTTTTTAAAGCAATGGGTGGGTGTGCAATGATTGGGCAAACAATGATAAACATCGAATCAGGAGGTCGTGGAAGATTGTCCGGTATATCATCTGCTATTTTCTTACTAGGATTCATTTTGTTTTTTTCAACTTTAATTGAAATGATACCTTTAGCTGCGCTTACTGGTATTATGATGATGGTTGTTATTGGGACTTTCGCGTGGCCGTCACTTAAACTACTGACCAGAATACCTAAATTAGATGCTTTTGTAATAATACTAGTTACTGTGGTCACGGTAGCGCAGGACTTAGCAGTTGCCGTTGTTATCGGCGTATTAGTATCCTGTTTAGTTTATGCTTGGAAATCTAGCCAACAAATAGAAATTAAAACAATAAATAATGAAGATGGAACCAAATCACATTTTCTCAATGGAGTTTTATTTTTCGGTAGTGTGTGGAAATTTAAAAGCATAATATTGCCGCAAAGATTTGAGGAAGAAGATGTGGTTATTGATTGTAGCAATGCAAAGTTAGCTGACTCTTCGGCATTAGAAGCAATAAATTCTCAAATATCCAAATATAACAAAATAGGCAAAACTCTCGAGCTTAAAAACCTGGGGCATGATTCATTGAGGCTAGTAAAAAATGCTAAGCCTGTGTTAGATATAAAAGTTGCATCTGAGGAAGAATACAAGACTACTTAGTAAATCAGTGAAAATGCACTTCATAATACTGGGTTTACAAATTTAAAGCGTTTGTTTTGCTCGTGTAACTTTTAACCTTGGTACCGCGATCGCTCTAATAGGGAAATGTATTACTGCCGAAACCAAGCCCAGAACGATACAAGCAATCCACATCGCGTCATAAGATTGATATTGGTCAAAAATCCTTCCTCCTAACCAAGATCCCAAAAAGGACCCTATGTTATGAGAAAGCAAAGTGATTCCAAACAACATTGAGGTATACGATTGCCCAAAAATATCTGATATAAGTCCAGTGGTTAGAGGTACTGTGGATAGCCACAAAAGTCCAAGCACTCCGGCAAAAGTTAACACAGTGAATTCGTTTTTGGGAACAAATATAAAGACTAGAAATACAAGGGACCTAAAAGAGTAAATGCTGACAAGTAGATTTTTCTTGGATATATGATCTCCTAAGAATCCATACATTAGTGTTCCAATAATATTAAATAGTCCGATCAGGGCTAAAGACCATCCCGCTAACGACTTTAATCCTTCGTCTTCAAGATATGCCGGAAAGTGTGTGGCAATGAAAGTCACCTGAAAACCACATACAAAGAAACCAAGGGTTAAAAGATTGAAATTTTTGTTTTTAACCGCCTCTCCAAGAGCCTCTTTTATGGTTTGTTTAAAATCATCTGCAAGTTCATTAGTGTTTTGTGAGAAACTTATTAAGTACGAAAATATGAATAGGGCAGCACTTAGAATTAATAAGCCGTACAAAGCAGTCAACCAACCATAATTTATAATTAGCGCATTAATTGAAGGTACTATAATAAATTGTCCAAGTCCTCCAGCAGCCATCACTAAACCAAAAAACAACGATTTATTATTGGGGCTTACATTTTTGCCGACCACTGTCATCGTTATCCCTACAAATCCTGCCGCTCCAAAGCCACTTAGTGATAATGATCCAACTAAATCAAATGAATTTGAAACGTTAGCCAGCCAATATTGGCTTATTATCTGAAGTGTAACGCCAGCGGCTAGGGCTTTAGCCGGTCCGTACCTGTCTGCAAGTCCACCAAAAATAGGAGCGCCTAACCCGCTAAGTAACACTTGCAAAGCGATGCCAAAGCTAAATACTTCTCTACCAAGATTTAAATGATCACTGATTGGTATAAGAAAAAGCCCAAGACTAAAATTCCCACCTCTTTCTATCAGGATCAAAGTTCCTGCAGAAATGAGAACCAGGATTATAGTGAGATTAGTTTTCCTTGTATTTAGACTCAATGTAATAGTATTAAAAAGTGCAAATAAAAATTAGATCAACAAAATCCAATTGGTTTGATAAATTTACGACTAAAAACGCAAATATAAGCAAGATTAACGTAAGACTTCTAACAGGCCAGATAAAACGTTTATAATCAGTTTGAGATGGCTCGGATATCGCTAAGCGTGTAGCAGTATAAAAAAAGATTTCAATGCTTATCCAGACAGATAAAAATGCCATTAATATGTACGCTGTGCTCATGAAATTATTGTATTAAAGATGCTCTTTTTAGCAATTGTATATCTTTATAAACAGTTTCTGTTATTCCTGTTTGCAATTCTTTTGCGAAGCGGTACGACGTTGTTATAAGCTGACATACTAGAGTTTATATGTCAAATTCAGGGCCATATGTAGGATTAAAAGTGTTAGATTTGGATTCTGACTTAGCCGGATCCTATGCAAGCATGATGCTGGCAGACATGGGTGCAGATGTAACAAGAATTAACTTAGGGTTTTCTGAGATTGATTTTAATGATTCGATGTTTGACCTGTGGAATAGAGGTAAGTGTTACATTGATGCTGACTCAACTTCTAAAACAGATATTGAAAACATATTGAGACTAGCGTGTAGTTCCGATGTCGTGATTAACACATATCGGCCCAGTCTAAAAACTAATCAACCTATTGACTTCGACTTACTAGCACTAAAACAAAGTAATGTAGTTTATTGCGTAATATCTCCATTTGGTGAAACTGGACCACTTGCTAAGAACTCCGGTGGTGAGGGTGTTGTATCCAATCATGTTGGTTTATATGGAGATCAGGGAGGGTGGGAGCAATCTCCAGTTTTTATTCATCTGCCGGTAGCAAACTATGGAGCTGCATTTCTTAGTATAAATGGGATCGGAGCCGCACTTTGGTCAAGAAGTAAACGCCAATCGGGTCTTAAATTAAATATATCTTTATATGACTCGGCCATAGCTATGTTTAGTGGTTCTATGGTTTTGTCACCGAATGTCACTCCTTGGATAAGATATGCAAAAGATCAAAAAGGCGCAAATCCCGTTTATAGACTTTACCAGTGCGCTGATAGTGAATGGATATTTATTGCTTGTGGTAACGAAACATTCTGGAATAAACTTTGTATTGCTCTGGATAGATTAGATTGGGCAAGTGATCCGAAATTTGATGGAGCTCCATGGAACCTTCAGCTTGCTAATAGAGATATTTTAATAAAGCTGATTCAAGATGTGGTTATAACGAGAGACTCTGAACATTGGCTGAAACAATTCGAGCAATATGATGTCCCCAGCATAATAGCTTCCACAAAAAAGGTATTTGTTGACCACCCCCAAATTGTAGCGAACGATTTGTTTGATTTAAACTCAAACAACAAAAAAACAATAGGATTACCATTAAAGTTTCAACGCACTCCTGGACGGATTGGTGGTCGGCCTATAAAGACAAGCTTTAAAGAGGCCGTTTCTACAATTGCAGAACGGTTGATTACCCCGGAAAGTGGATCGAAACATTTACATGATTTTAAAAAACAAGGCCCGCTGAAAGATATAAAAATAATAGATTTGACTGGTTATATTTCCGGATCCTATGCGGCCAGTATTTTAGCTCGACTTGGAGCAGATGTAGTCAAAGTTGAATCCCCAGCAGGTGACGGATTTCGAGCCTTAGGTGGTTCTTTTCAAACTTGGAATCATGGTAAACGTGGAATTGTAATTGATTTAAAAATCCAACAAGGCAAATCTGTTTTATACGATTTAGTTAAACAAGCAGATGTAGTTATGGAAAACTATCGTCCCGGAGTTCCCAAGGTTTTAAATATCGACTATCAGACCCTGGTAAGAATAAACCCTAGTTTAATATATTTGTCTTTGACCGGTTTCGGCTCGTTAGGTCCAATGAAGGATAAAGCAGCATTTGATCCTTTAATTCAGGCTATGTCTGGTGCAATGATAGAGCAATCTGGAAGCTTAAGTGATCCAGTTTTCCTGAAGTTAGCGATGGCAGATTATGCATCTGCAATGTTAGCAAGCTTTGGCGTAATTTCAGCTCTAGTTGAGAAGAATAAAACGGGCCTAGGTCAACATATTGAAACATCTCTCCTACACGGTGCTGTAGCTATTCAGGCTGGAGAATTCCAGAAGTTTTTTAATCGGACATCAACCACAGGTTCTGTGAGCATACATGGCCCATGCGCAACATATCGGCTGTATAAGACAGTAGATGGATATATTTTTCTATCTTGCCATGATGACAATAGTTTTAAACGTCCATGTGTGGCGTTAGGATTGGATACACTTTCTCGAAAATATAGTGATTTTAAACTTAGAGAGACAAATGACAAGATAATTGCAGAAGAGTTCGAAAAAGTTATTGGAGAACTTGAAACAGATGAAGTCTTAAATGTTTTAAAATTTGTTGATGTTGAGTGCTCCGCATCGTCCCATACCATCGATATCCATTCAGATATTCATGCAATCAAGACTGGACTAAGCGTTGAATCGCATACTTTTGTTGGTTCTGTAAAGCATATGGGCACCCCTTTTATTTTTGATTCGAATAGGGTCGCCAATATTCGTTCGGCTCCTGATTTCGGAGAGCATTCTGAGGAATTGTTAACAGAACTTGGCTATTCAATCAAGAAAATAGAATCGTTAAAAAAAATTGACGCGATAATTTAAAGATTTAGTTGAAAAAGAACCAATTTTCATCGCTCTCAAATTGCCATATCATAAATGATTCTGTTGGCTTATAGCTGCCACCACCTTCAAACCACCCAGCCTCTGAGTTCCTGTCACATGCCAGCGGCTTAGCATCTCTCTCTTCTTTGGTGACTATTACATCTGCCGACGAATTTAGTCCACGGGATTGATATTCTGATAGAACTTCATCTGTAGCTACTTGTATAAAAGATACCAAATGCGATTCCCTTGAATTTACCCTAACCTCAACACCGATTTCTACCCAAGCTTCCTCGCTACCTAAATGTCCTATATATTGACCGGCCGTTACTTTAGTTCCCAATACTAAGCTTGGATCAAGATTTACATGGTAGAAATTGAAGTAATATCCAGCATGGTCATCAGAACTTATAGTGAATTGAGCCTCAGGACCATAAGAGTTATAACTATACACTACATCTTGCACAACTCCATCTACCGGAGAAAAGAATTTTATCGACATCCACTCAAATGTGTGTGGAGTTATCGAATATAAAGAATTTTCTAGTGGCACTCCGATAGGAATCATATAGTGCTTCATGCTTCTGCAGCTTGCTCCAGTGGGGTCATATTCAGATGTATTAAATGCATAATCATGACCAACACCGGATCGAAGTTTCGAAGTTCGTCCTATTTTGTCGAGTTCCACAAAATTAGACTTAGCCACCTTAGGTAAATTGTTGGGGTCAAAATCCCCGTCTATATAATATCCGTCTGATTCCTGATTCTCTCCTTCAGTATTTTGCTTAACTTCTCTTCTAATGGATTCTTCACATCGGGATCTATATTCCTCCTCTACTTCGAGACATGGGTTAATGCCGCCCATTCCCTCCATATCTGCAATATCCATAGTCATCACATCATCCTCACCCGTATCCATGTCATCTAACATGCCCATCTCTTCTGCCATTTCCATCATGTCTTCCATACTCATTCCCATCTTTTCTGCCATTTCACACATGCTTCTTTGAGTCATATCAGGAATATCAGAGCATTCATTTATTTCCATCGGAGATGAGGTGGACGTATCAGCATCAGTATTATTAGTAGTATCATCGGAAATATCTGGCTCGACAATTTCCTCTACTGGCTCGACAATTTCCTCTACTGGCTCCAAAGTAGGAGTTGCAGGTATTGCGGTAGGCGGTATCGGCGTAGGAGTATTCTCAGGAACAGGCGTATCCTCGGGTATTGGTGTTGCAGGAACAGAGTCTTCTATTGGTTCAGAGATTACCACTTCGATGTCAGGTTCTTCCGCGTTGGCACTTGTTTCGTTACTTGTAACTTCAGTTGTTCCACATGCTGTGATTAGGACTGACAACACTACTAAAATTACAAAGCTAGTGATTTTCATTGTTATTAATATTCCTTAAAATATATGATTTACCAGTATTTAGATACTTCTGGCTCTTCCTTGGTCATAATTTCTAAAAGTGCAGGTTGACCATTTTTATTTGCTGCTAAAGCGCGTTCCATTCCTGCGGAAATGTCCTCGATTTTTTCAATTCTTTCTCCGTGCGCTCCCAGTCCTTTTGCCACAGTAGCATAGTCGCCTTCTAATTGATTGCTTCCATATGTGTCCGCTGCAACTGGCATATAGTTAGCTGCATATCCAGTCATCACTCCGTTATGTAAAACAATGGTAGTTATACCAATCTTGTTGCGAGTAGCAGTCTCTATGTCGAGACCAGCCATTCCAAATGCTGCATCTCCCATAAAATTAATTACTGTTTTTTCTGGTTTGGCAAGCTTAGCTCCTATTGCTAGTCCGAGGCCATAGCCTAATTGAGTGGATTTACCCCAACCAATATAGCCGTGTTGTTCAACAGGTTTCCAAAATGGCACAAGTTGATCTCTTGGATAGCCAGAGTCATGTGTCACTATTGTGTTTGATACATCAACAGTTTTTTCAATCTCTCTGAATACCCTATAAGGGCTTATCGGGATTTCATTTGAAGACAACTTAGGTTCCCATTTCTTCATCCATTGTTTTCTCTGCTCTTCTATATGCTCAGCAGTTCCTTGTCTGGGTTTAACATTTCTATTTCTTAATTCTTGGATAATTTGTTTAATAACAAGCTTTGCGTCTCCGACTGCTCCATAATTTATTGAATAATCCTTATGTAGGTCCTCGCTATGGTTGGTTATTTGTATGATTTCTGCTTTATCTGGAACAGGGGAGCCAAATATAGACTTAGTGAAACTTGTGCCTATACCAATCATCATGTCAGTTTCATTTAAAAAGTGGGCTGACATGCCAGTAGCGGTTCTAGCAGCACAGCCTAAAGATAGTGGATGATTTTCAGGGAAGCCACTTTTCCCAGCTAGCGTGGTTACTACTGGTATACCTGTTAATTCGGCTAGTTCGATTAGCTCTGATGAAGCGTCTGAGTACATTATTCCTTGTCCAGCAGTAATTACTGGATTACTTGATGCTTCAATAGCTCCAACTATATCGGACACATCTTGAGGGTCAGCCTCGGACCGGGTTTGCTTTACAGGCGTATAGTTAAAGTTTTTTACTTCATGGGTAGCCACGTCTACAGGTATTTCAACTAGTACAGGACCTGGCCTACCATTTTTCAAATTACTAAAAGCAGACCTCATAACGTCAACAGTTCGATCGGCAGACATAATATATGATGCCCATTTTGTTATTCCTTTGTAATGATCTAAAGAATCGAAACTTGGGTGAACTCCAACTCGGTCTTGTGGGTTACCTCCTGGAAGTAACAGTATTGGCACATTGTCAGCGTAGGCTTGTGCTACTCCACTAAATGCATTTTCTGCACCTGGTCCGTACTGCATTGTAAATACACCGATAGTTTTACCATTGGTAACACGGCTTAGTGCATCTGCCATATTAACGCCCGCTCGTTCTTGTCTAACAATGACTGGCTTGATTCCTTCTTTGGCGGCAACGTCTATTATGGATTGATGGGGAAAAGCTGCTATCCAGTCGATTCCTTCAGCCTTTAATATTCGGCAAATTGCGGTATCTACGTTCAAATTACTAGCCTCACTTTCATTTTTATTTTTCAATAGAATTAGATATTTTGTTTCTTTAGATTATTTATAGAGGCGAAATTTACAACATAGCAAGGCTCGCAAGGAATTATTTTTGTAATATGGCTGCTCGTAATGCTTAACTAGCAACTATATTTACAGATGTAAAAGGAAACAATTAACCTTAACCAGGTTCTAGACCATGCACTCTCCCTCGCCTCTTTCTAGAACGTATTTAATTGTTTTATCCCAGTCCATATATTTTGGTAAGGTGTCGCGATTCAATTCGCCGACATCTTTAAACTCCTGTAGCACTTCTTCAAAATTTTCTGATCCAAACCTTACTGCAAAATCCTTAAATTCTTCATTGTCATTTCTTTTTGACATATATGTTTGAATTATTTTTTTCAAAGCATCTGGAGCATTCTTAGCGGGTATTTTGGCTTTAACTCTAATTCCAAAACGTGCATCATTAGCCGCATAACTTCCACCTAAGAATAATTCATATGCAGGTACTTGTCCTCCTGGGGCTTTAGCGGCTGCTCCATGAAATCCGATATCAGCTATATGATGTTGTCCACATCCATTTGGACAACCACTCATTTTGACATGCATCTTTTTAACCAAAGGATCGTCGATGTTTAGCTCTTCAATTATACTTTCAAGCGCACGTGCAAGGCCCATTGAGGAGGTTATTCCTAGTTTGCAGCTATCGGTTCCAGGGCATGAAACTACATCGCTGATTTGATGAACACCGCTATTGCCCAATCCAATTGTTTCCAGTTCACTCCATAATTCATAAAGTGCATTTTTAGGAACCCATCTAAAGGTTAGGTTTTGCTGATGGGTAATTCGACACCGGCCTCCAGCAAATCTCCGTGACAAATCGGCCAATCTTTGGAATTGACCTACATCTAGATCACCAAGTTTTACCTTAACTGTAGCAGTGTGATATCCCGTCTGTTTTTGAGTCTCCACGTTAGATTCACACCACTGATCGAATTTTGGATCTAATGACTTGGGTTGTTTGAAATCTGCATCTTGATTCGGAGCATCTGCTAGTTCATCTTCAATAAAAAGCAGATTTGTTGGATCAAACGATTTTTTTGCCCAATCACCCTCCATTTCTTTTTCAACCAAAACTCTAAAGTCATCAATACCTATTCGGTCAATTAGAAACTTCACCCGTGCCTTCATACGGTTTCGTCTCAATTCATTAGATTTATGGAAAACCCTAATTGCAGCCTCTGTAACCTTTAGATATTCATTTTCGCTAACGAATTCATACAGGGTCGGTGCAAGCCGAGGCATAATTGATGTGCCGCCACCCATAAACATTTTGAATCCTTTGACACCGTCTTTGATTTTAGGCACAAAGCCTACATCATGGATGGGTGTGATTGCACAGTCACTTTCACAACCAGAAAATGCTGATTTGATTTTTCTGGGCATTGATTGGCTAAACGGATGCCTCACAAAATACCTCGCGTACGCTGCTGCATAAGGGGTTACATCGAACGGTTCATCACCGCATACACCTGCCATTGGGCAACCTGTAACGTTTCTAACAGTGTTACCGCAGGCTTCTCTGGTGCTCAATCCGGCTTTGGCCAAAATGTGCAACCCTGCAGCTGCGTCTTCAAGTTTAACGTGATGGAATTGGATATTCTCTCTAGTAGTTATATGTCCTTTACGAAGCGGTGTATACCTGTCCGCAAATATGGATAGAGCATCTAGTTGATCAGCCGTTAATCCACCAAAAGGTGCTTTGACTCGAACCATTTGAACATCCGGCTGACGCTGTCCATATACTCCTTGGCGTAGCCGAAAAGCCATAAATTCATGTTCTGTATTCCATTCGCCTGCTTGAAATCGCTTTACCTCATGTTCGAATTCTTCTAGTTCTTCTGGAAGAATTGGAATCACCCTGTCTTTGCTTGTTTTGTCGTGAATTTGAGTCATAATATTTCTGTTGTGCTGCTGATGTGTTTAGGTTTGAAAAATTAAGTAGTTTTACCAAATTTTCATCAGATTATTATCACAATTAGATTAATACTAAACCGAAGTCATTTAACATGCAATTGTAAGTTAACCTATAAAGAAATTAATTTCACACTTTAATAAAATGAATTTAACAAGTTGTTTTGGAGTACTTTGATGATAGATGTGCCGTTGCTATTTGCTTTCTCTGCTGGCATGGTCGCTGCTTTTAACCCATGTGGAGCAGCTATGTTTCCAGCTTATGTCGGATATCAATTGTCTGGAGATTCAGACTCAAACAACTTATTAGTCGATAGCTCTAGGGCAATATTGGTTGGCTTAGTGACTACCATTGGATTCATCGTCGTTTTTGGAATTGTTGGCTTAATCGTGGCAGCCGGAGGATCTGTGATAGGGCAATATTTACCTTTAGCTGGGCTGATCGTAGGCATAATTATCACTTCATTTGGGATTTCCTTGATTGTATTTAAGAAGAAATTAGGATTTATTGCGGCAAGTAGAGTGAATCTGGGACAGGGTAAAGGGCTTAGAAACGTATTCTTGTTTGGGGTTGGTTATGCGGTTGCATCGGTCAGTTGTGCGTTGCCGATATTCTTAGCCACAGTAGGCATAGTGACGGGGAAAGCAGTTACAACTTATAGCATAATAGAGACAATAATTAGTTCCCTTAGCTATGGAGTTGGAATGGGGGTGGTAATGATTGCAGTTGCCATTGGAGCCGTTTTCTTCAAAGAGCTGGTTCGTAAAATATTGCGAAGAATATTTCCATTAGTTGAACCAATAGGAAATCTAGCTATGGTAGGGGCGGGTGTATACCTAATTTACTATTGGTCTATTGGTGATGGTAGCGACTTGCTGTTCTTGAGATTAGAGCAAATTTTCTAAGTTCAATCATTCTGCTTTAACACAATTCGATAACACTCCGATTCCCTCAACCTCAATTTCTATAGTATCTCCATCATTTAATGTTGCAGTAGTTCCAGGCGTTCCCGTCAAAATTAAATCACCAGGTTCCATTGTGATAAATTTACTAACCCATTCGATTATTGATGGCACATCAAACAATAAATCTGAAGTATTACTAGACTGAACTGTTTGACCATTTAATCTGGCACTTATAGCTAAATTAGATGGGTCTAGTCCCGTTACTATAAATGGTCCAATTGGACCGAATGTGTCCGATGATTTAGCTCTAGTCCACTGAAGATCATTCTTTTGCCAATCTCTTTCGCTAACGTCATTAGCGCACGTATACCCGAAAACATAATCGAGAGCATTTTGCTTTGTGGCATTTCGGCAGGTTTTACCAAATATTATTGCTAACTCAGCTTCCTCTTGAACTATGGTTGAATCTGTAGGTAAGACAATACAATCGTTTGGTCCAACAATACACGAAGGTGTTTTGATAAATGGTTCAGGAACGGAAGGCGCAGTTTTATCACCTAGGTGGCTTTTATAGTTGAGGCCAATTGCAATTATTTTCGACGGGGCAGTAGGAGCCAGTATTTTAATTGATGAAATAGATTCTGACTCTTTAGCAACCTCATATTTCTCCCATGGGTTCCCAGTAATTCTATTTACAGTATCTCCTGATACGATGCCATAATGGACTGCCCCATCTAATTCATATCGTGCAAATTTCAACTTCCTTTCCTCCTACTTTAAATGTTAGTTGTTGTGTTTTCGTTTTAACAATACTATTTATTTTCCTCTAACACCTTGCCAAAGTAAAACATGTAAACGAGATGAATATCGTAAACCATTTTTTATACAATAGTCGCTAAGCCAACTACTCTTACTAATTAAATTGGAGGCCTTACTGCCTTCTGGCATTAGTATTAACCGTTTGACTGGAAAGTCAACTGATTTTGCAAAGCTGATTGATTCATACACATCTTGCTCATCAACTATTACAAACTTTAAATAGGAATTAGGGTGAGATTTATATTTAGAGATTATTGATAAGCATACATTTTTATTTTGTGAATTCCCTGAATTACTTAATTTTGGAGATATATTCCATTGATTAACTAAGTTGAAAATGGGCATTAATGGTTCTATTGTGCCGTTTGATTCAATTTCGATGGTATAGCTATTTTTGGATAATGCAGTTATCAAAGGTAAAAGAGCATGTTGTTGTAATAGTGGTTCGCCTCCAGTGATCACAACATGCTTAAGATTATGACCTTGAATAATTGAGTAAATCTCGTCATTATTTAGAGTCATTACATGGTCAGCATATTCGTAATTTTTCCAGTCCCAAGTGTATTTGGTGTCACACCAACTGCAGCTGAGATTGCATGATGCCAACCTGACGAAGACACAAGGAGTACCTGCAAGACGTCCTTCTCCTTGAATAGATACAAATATTTCTGGTTTCCCAGAGTCTGATTTACTTAATTTAACAATATTTGTATTTAATATTTCCTTCGATAGTGTTTTATTTAATGTCAAATTTACTATTACCTAATGTTGGGTCTTGGATGCCTAATTCAGCAAATCCTCGAGCTCTTAAAATACACGAATCACAATAGTTGCAAGGAGTTTCACCTGCTCCATAACAACTCCAAGTTAATTCGATTGGCGAATTCAATTTCATTCCTAAATCTATTATTTCTGCTTTCGTTTTATGAATTATAGGTGTGATAATTTCGATATCTACATCATATTCAGTTGACAGTTTACTTCCCAGGTTTACGGTGTTAATCGCAGAATAAAAAAATTCTGGTCGACAATCAGGATAGCCGCTGTAATCTATGGCATTTGGCGCCATAAATAGCTTGGCAGATATAGTTGATGCATCTAGATGCTTTTCTTCAATAGCGTTTAAAACTTCGCTTTCTAGTGCCGCAGCACCTAAAGATAGGAATATTGTATTTCGTAGCGGCACGTAAGTAATTGGTATATTTTCACTTATTCCTGTTTCAGGTCTTTGAGTTGGTGTTTTGAATTTACCAGGATTGGTTAGAGAAGAGTACCATGATAGGTTTTGCACAAATGATATATCGATTACCTTATGGTTAATTTTCAAGGCGGATGTTATATTTTTTGCACAGTCAATTTCTTTAACATGAGTTTGACCATATTTGAACGTAATTGCATGCAAATGGTCGACCTCTTCAGCTGCATAAGAAGTCACGATAGTTGAGTCAAGCCCGCCCGACAATAAGCTTACTCCAAATACAGTCACGGTTTAGTGTAACTCGACTTTACAGTAGTGAGCAGTCCTCCGCGAATTTTATATTTGAGTATTATCGTCATTTGTTTTGGGTTGCATACACTAACAAGGTCATTAAGTATTCGTTCAGCTGCATATTCTTGAACAATTCCCACATTGCGATATTGAGTTAAGTAGTATTTTAGAGACTTGAGTTCAATCAGATGATCATTCGGCGAATAAATAATTTTTAAGTTGCCATAATCAGGTAAATTGGTCCAAGGGCAAACAGCTGTGAATTCATCAGATTCGATCTCAACTTCTGAGCTTAGCTCATTTGATGAATTGTCAAAACACAACAGCACTGATTTTTTTATGTCATCAATATGTCTGACGGAGTCAAATTCTTCAAACTCCTTGTTTATATTCAGATATTTTGATTTCAGATCTTCTATTCTTGGCATATAGCAACTCCCCGATTTGAATAAGCTTTATGGCTTATTATCTTGCAACCCGTTGTTTATACGTACGCCTTATACTACAGTATTAGTTTTAATGAGTGACAAATTAAAGACCAATTTAGTGCAAATTGAGCAACAAAACAGAACGTCTCTGCAAGTGTCGGGGCTAACTAAGTCCTTTGGTCGTACTCGAGTTCTTAATGATCTAGACCTAAGCATTGAAGCAGGGGAAGTCTTATCTGTTTTGGGATCTAACGGTTCTGGTAAGACTACGTTAATTAACATCATATCTACTCTTGCGAAGCCTGATCGAGGCATAGTAAATATATGTGGGTATTCTATTGAAAAACATTCGAATCAGATAAGAAGTTCCATAGGTTTGGTTGGACACTCGCCTATGCTTTATTCTGAGATGACTGGTTTAGAGAATTTAACATTTTTTGGCCGTCTGTTTCGTGTCGAAAGCCTTAATAATCGCATAACAGAAACAGCTGACAAATTAGGAATTTCTAATATCTTGGACCAGAAAGTTGGCAATATGTCACATGGAATGCAAAAGAGGATTGCCATAGCGAGATCTTTATTAAGCAGTCCTAAGTTGTTGTTGATGGATGAACCTGAAAGTGGATTAGATCAATCAGCAGTAGGTTTGCTAAGAGTAATTATTAATGATTTAAAAAAATCGACATGTGCTGTATTGCTTGTTACTCATAGCCTTGATCAAGCTGTAAATCTTGGCGACAGAGTTGCAATCTTATCCAACGGAAAGGTTGGATATGATCAGGCAACAGAATTAGTTGACATTAAAAAGCTTACAGAAAAATACTTTGAGTATTCAGACCAGTTCAAAAAGGTCAAGACATGAACTTGATTATTAATTGGATAAAGCTCAACCCATGTTTAGCAATTTTTTGGAAAGATGTAATGTATGAAATAAGATCTCGAGATACCTTGGTATCTGTTTTGGTGTTTTCTTTATTAGTAATTGTCGTGTTCAATTTTGGAATTAGCCCAAACGCCACAAACGTCGGTATATTTGCGCCTGGAATTTTATGGATCGCATTTATTTTTGGCGGAGTGTTAGGCTTTACTCGTACTTTTGCTATCGAAAAAGAGAACGATGCGTTAAATGGACTTTTATTGACTCCTGTAAGCAGAGATGCAATTTATTTTGGCAAAGTATTATCGACATTTACATTTATGATGGTTGTGGAAATAATAACCTTTCCCATTTTTGCCGCTATCTACAATTTGCCTATTTTATCTCCAGGCTTTATTCCTATAGCGTTACTTTCCACCTTAGGCATTTCATCTGTAGGGACCTTATTTTCTGCAATGGCTATGAAAACAAAAGCCAGAGAAGTTATGCTTCCGCTTCTGTTTCTACCAGTTATTGTTCCTGTATTAGTTGCTTCAATTGAGGCATCAGTCCCGGCATTGACAGGTGGTAGTTGGTCAGATGTATCTATGTGGCTGCCTATTATTGCAGCCTTCGATGTAGTATTTTTGATTGTGTGTTCAATCGCATTTAGCTATGTTATACATGATTAATTATTCGAAAACGAAATGTAAATTGAAATAAAATTCGATAGTCGAATATACAGGTGTTTAAACCGGTTAAACGCCTGTATAGTGCGCTTTATGCTTAGGCAAAACGATTTTATTTACTCATTGACATATGAGATTTTGAACTGATACTTTGGAAAGACACTTTTTAAATATATCTTTTTAACAAATCTTTTTGTTTGTTGGTTAGATGCTATATAGGATTGATTGTTGGATAAAGACGATTTAATTGTTCGTTTTGCTGGAGAAGGCGGACAAGGAGTTGTTACCTCTGCTGAGGGGTTAGCTCAGGCTGCTACACAGACTGGCTATAATGCGCAGACATTTGCAACTTTCCCCTCCCAAATTCTTGGTGGCCCTACATGGACTCAAACTCGGATTTCGGTTAATCCGGTTCTAAGCTCAGGAGACGAACTTGATGTTTTAGTGTGTTTCAATGAACAAGCTTATTTAAATCATTCAAATTCCCTTAGTCCCGAAGGAGTAATTGTTTACAATAGCGCAGAATTCGAACTTACAGATAATGATAGTGCCATAGGGATCGATTTTGATGAATTGGCAAAATCCACCGGAAATACAAGAGCTGCCAATATGGTAGTTATCGGGGCATTAGCTGAACTTGTATCGATGAAGCAAGATATTCTGGACGAATTTGTTACAAAGAAATTTACTCGAGGCCGGTCTAATGATCAAGAAATTATAGAGTCGAATATTAAAGCTATGGGTTTGGGTAGAAATGAGGTTAAGCAACGAGCAATCAGTATCGGTCAACTAAATCCATCTAAAAAACCTGATTATGAACAGGTATTAATGAACGGCAACCTGGCGATATCTCTTGGCGCTATGCATGCAGGAGTTGATTTTTTTGCAGGATATCCTATATCACCTGCAACTCCAATTCTCTTGTTCATGGAGAAAAACTTACCTGCGAAAGGTAAATTCGTTTTTCAGGTAAGCTCTGAAATTGAGTCGATAACAGCTTTAGTTGGAGCTGGTTTTGCAGGTGCTAAGGCTATGACTTCAACGGCGGGCCCTGGACTATCTTTAATGAGTGAAGGATTAGGATTAGCCTGGATGGCTGAAATTCCATTGGTGGTTGTGAACGTGCAGCGCGGAGGTCCAGCAACTGGACTCCCAACTAAAACTGAACAATCAGATTTGATGTCTACGATGTTTCCGGCTCATGGTGATATTCGATTACCGGTAATTGCACCTGGGTCTGTTGAGGAATGTTTTCATGGAGCAGTGACTGCAGTAAATTGGGCTGAAAGATATCAGGGACCTGTTATTTTGATGAGTGAAATGGCTTTATCAGAGCGGAATCAAAACATGCGTAAGCCTGATTTATCTAAAATTCCAGTGGAAAAACGACTAGTGAACATGGATACGAATGGATACCAAAGATATGGCCAATCTGGTGTGTCACCGATGCCAATACCAGGCGGCCCGGGTAGTTATGTTGCAAATGGTAGTGAGCATGATGGGATCGGTGATACGACACACCTAGCGGAACGACATGTTCAGATGACTCATCGTAGATGGAATAAAATAAAAGTTTTGGAAGATGGCGATTTTGAAGCTGAGTTTACTGACTCAGCTATTGCATTGGTTCCTTGGGGAGGCACAAAAGGACCTGCTCGGGAAGCATTTGACAGCTTGATTAAATCCGGGGCTGATATCGGCTGGTTATACACGATGTTCCTCAACCCACTTCCTCCAGACATGCTTGCATTATTAAAGCAAAAGGAACTTGTTATAGTTCCTGAACTTAACTATCAAGGACAATTTTCAATGGTTTTAAGATCATTAGGAGTAAACGCGATATCTATAACACAATACACGGGCCTACCATTTAAAGTAAAAGATTTGGTTGAGCGTGTAACTGAACAGATTGAAAGTTACAAACAAGGAAATAAATAAAATATGAGTGCAAAAAACCCAGAATATGATTTTAAATGGTGCCCTGGCTGCGGAGACTTTGGTGTTAGAAGAGCTCTTGAATCAGCGATACAACAGAGACATGCTGATACAGGAATCGCTATAGAGAATAATGTTGTCGTTGCTGGTATTGGATGTTCTGGCAACATGGTTCATCTTCTTGAAGGAGATCAACCTTTCGGCATTCATGGAGTTCACGGTAGAACTTTGCCAATTGCAATGGGTGTAAAAATGACTAACCCAGATCTTAATGTTGTTGTTGTTGCTGGTGACGGAGACTTTTTAAGCATTGGATTGGAACATATCGGGCCACAAGCAGGACGTAATTTAAATGTGTGCGCTGTAGTTATGGACAATGGGGTATATGGATTAACAAAAGGTCAAAGTTCTCCTACATCTGAAATTGGAATGATTACAAGTTCTACTCCATATGGAAAGGTTGAGGAAAAAACTCATCCATTGTCACTATATTTGACGTTAGGCGTTTCATATATTGCATCTGCGATGTCCTCTAAAGTTAAAGACCTTGCTACTACAATTGTTGACGCTATGGAACATCCAGGGTTTTCAATTGTTCATGTTCAATCTCCATGTACTACTTACAATGACACTTATGAATTATTGAAGGGAAGCGTTAAAAAGGGGATTGAACCTCAAGCTTGGGCTATTCCTGATGACCATAACTCTTCTGACATCCGAGCTGCATCGGACTTGCTCAGTCGTGGTGGGATACCTTTAGGACTCCTGTACAAAGACACAACAAGGCCTGATTTCCAGTCAAGAATTGATTCAATGACAAATATGTCTGGCTCTAAATCAACACAAGATATCTTGGATATGCTAGCAATTTAAATTTTTTAGATTTGTGAGGCTAGTGTATGTTATCTAGCTTTGATTAGTTTCTTCTTCCATTGCTACATACTTAGATGGACACTTAACGATTACATTTTGACTGTGAAATACATCGTCATCTAAAAATGAACCTTCAAGAATAATCTCGGAGTGTTCGTTGAAGAACAGGTCAGGCAGTATTCCGTTATGGATTGCATCCATGGTGTATGTACCGTCGGTAAGTTCAAAATGAGCTTCGGTTGATCCATCGGCTCTCGCAAATGAAGCAGGAACTAGTTTACCGCTAACCCTCAACATTTGATCAGAATTAGAACTTTTTATATCTTTGGCTTCGCCAACAGTGTAGTAATATACTGTAGCTCCTTGAAATGCCATAAAAGCAAAGTAGCACAATGCTCCCAGTAGAGCTAAACCCGCAATTAATATTTTAATTCGGTTGGTGGAAACAAAATTAGTTTCAGTTATTGAAGATTCGGTAATTTGATGTTGATCCATTTTTAAGTTTATTTGTGTTATTCAGGGTTATTCTTTTTTTCCAATAATTGTTTTAGAGATGCTATTTCCAAGTTAATACGAGTTTGTTTTCGCATTAGTAATATCATGAAAGCAAAAAACAAACCCCATACAATTGCAAACACAGCAAAAACGTACCCTAAATTATTGTCTGATTTGTCATCTTCCACCTCATTTTCCATATCCTGTTGAGGATATAAAGAAGAAACCGTTAAGTCATGCTCATAGGAATTATAAGCATGTACTGGCTGAATACTTAATAAAAATGGAATTGTACACAAAAGCGCAAATATGGATATTAAACTAATTTTATTCAATTACTGAAACCTCTTGGTGTAATTCATCTAGTTCAGTTTCTGATCTTCTTATTTTATATCTATTTGACAGCAAGAAAACATACAGTACTGTAAAAGCAATTATTGATACTAAAAACGCAGTACGCATCTGTGTGTCTAGCCCCCCAGATTCCTCAAGAGGTCCAATTACATAACTCGGATGTGCAGTTCGCCACCATTCAGTTGCTAAATATATTATTGGCGCATCTATGGCGCCAATAAGTGCTATTATTGCTGCATATCTAGCCTGTTGTATTCCTTTGGGTCCATAAGCACGCAGTATCAAATAACTGGCATAGATAAACCACAAGATTAATGTTGTGGTTAGTTTAGAGTCCCAGGTCCACCAAACTCCCCATACTGGTTTTGCCCATATAGCTCCAGTAATAATAATTAAGGTCGCGAATATCATTCCATACTCAGCTGTTGAATATGCGAGATCATCCCATTTGTGATTTTTGGTCCAGAGATATAATGCTGAAGCTAATGCGACAATGACAATCGATATCATGCCTAGCCAGGCAATTGGTACATGTATATAAAATATACGTTGCGAAATACCAAGATTCGCATCGGTAGGGACATATAAAAATATTAAGTAAAGAGTAAAAATAACTAATACTAGACTTAAGCCAAAAAGTATCCAATTTAATGGTTGTGTCGTAAGTTTCAAGTGTTGTTTAATTATCAAAGACATGACGTGCTCTATATGTGCAATTTATCACAAAATGATGGTCTATAGGTAGAGTATATAGATGAAGAGATCCGAATTTGAATTGTTGGTGAGTGAAGCGATGGATGATATCCCGGTTGAATTCCAAGATCGGTTGGAAAACGTGGATGTTGTTGTCGATGATATTCCACCTAAAGACAATATTGGAGCATCTTTTGTATCGGATGAAGATTTTTTAATCTGTCTTTATGAAGGAGTACCTGTAACCGAGCGAAATGATTATGGAGAGGTTCTTCCTGACAGGATATGTCTGTTTCAAGATTCTATTGAATTACTGTTTAGTGATGAAAACGAAATTAGGGAAGAGATAAAAAGCCTTATAATCCAGGAAATTACCAATCATTTTGGTATGCAAGATAATTAGTTCAGTATAGGTTACGTGTTTTTACCAAATAGATCAGATTTATCTTGATCGATTTGGTGTTTACCTTTTTTACTTTTGGTATCCACAAATCCTAAGGATTTATATGATTCAGCCGTTCCGTAGTCTCTAACTCTTATTTCAACGGGCATTGGTAATGCATGTCCAAATAACAATGCTTGTTGCCGAGAGTCTAGGCTAGATAAGACGCTTCTTAGTTTTCTTTGACCTGAAACTCCTGACAAGACTGAGTCCACGTCTCGATTATTGTCTAGTAAGCATACTAATTTTGTACCCAATTGACTCATTACTTCTTCATCAATCTGGCTGGGTCTTTGGTCAACTATCAGGATAGTAACATTATATTTGCGCATTTCGCGAGCTATAGTGCCAAATATCGTTTGATTTGCGAGCTCAGGAGTAAGGTATTTGTGAGCTTCTTCAATAGTTATCACTAGAGGTATGGGTTCATCACCTATTCCAGATAATGACCTTTCTTTGTACTCAGCATATCTGTCGTATATTCTTCTTGTTAGGAGGTTGGCAACCAGGATGTATGCATCGGTATCTCGTCCATACTTCCCAAACTCTAGAACAACATTTATTCCTCGATCTAAATATCGTAGGATTTGGTTGACTGAATCATGCACTGATGTGGTATCCATAAATTCGAAACGTCTAAACTCGCGTAACCTTCTGTGAAGGGTTGAGAGGGCACCTTGATTAACGTTGAGTTGTCCTGACAGTGAGTTGAATGCCTCTGTTCCCGAAATATCAAGAAACTCCAATAACCAGTTTTTTCCATAATGTCGGAACAGTGAGTGGGCAGCATCAGCAGCCTGAGGTGACAGATTTAAAGATTCCCTTAGGATTTCGATATCTTCTGGTTCAACTTCCTTATATCCAATTTTTACTACATAATCGGGGGTCAAACCACGTCTTTTGGAGTGGTCTTCATCTAAGGAAAATATTGCTACTTTTGAAGGGAATAATTGTTTGAGTCCCTTGACTTGGTGGTTTGCTGTTTCAGAATAACCTTGCCATCCATACTCACTATGCATATCGAATACTAGATTAGCTGCTTTTTCACTTTGGAGTATGCCTGCCAACAATAATCTGGTTAGAAAAGTTTTTCCTGTACCACTCTTGCCGAACACACCATTACTTCTTTTTGTAAGCTCATTAATATCTAAACACAGCTTTGTTTCCATGTCTAAAGGAGAACCTATCCAAAATTTTCCGGGGGCTTCTTTTCCAAATATCATTTCGATGTCAGCATGTGTGGACGCGGCTACCGTTGAAAAATGTGGAGGTACAGTTTTTGCTGCTTGTGGATTAGACGAAATGTCATCCGTATCTAAAGACAGTTTAGGTTGTATTTTGATCAACCCATATGCAGCTGTACCGATAGCGACCTCAGACATCATTCCATTTGATATTTCTTCTGAGTGAGCACTAAGGTTACTGTCTGAGGAGTCCAAGATAACATCAGAAACTTGCCCGAAGAACTTATGTGATTTCCCTTGAATAGTTACTAGCCTGCCTACTTTAACTGATTCTATGGATGAGTCTGCCGAGAGACGAACATCCAAGCCATCTGAAAGCGATCCTCCTACTATTATTCCCGACCAACCTTCGTCACTATTTACGTTTTTCTTTAGTTGTTCAAATCTCTCTTCAGAATTCATTTACAAGCATTCCTTAAAATGAGGTTAACTCTGCGCATTTGGCCTGGAAGTAATGAAGCTATCTCTTTACCAATTTCTATTAAATATTGCTCAGGGTCTGGCTTTAGACCAGATGCAATATCTAAAAAAGCAGCTAACACATCGTCAGAAGAGCCTATACTTGGATTCAATAGTCGAGATACAAAATCAAAGTTTGATGAAAATTCATTCAATTCCGAGTCATTGCAAATGCGAGTAGGTGACAATATTCGTGGAGGAAATGGAGACAATTTCATCACAATAGAGCTATCTTTTGTGTAGCCAACAGTGATTGATGTAAATCGACTTGTAAGTAGGTTGTTTAACTGAGGACTGTCGTCGTAGATGGACTTAACGTTGTCTAACCCAGGACCTCTAGGTCTAGGTGTTCTTGAGGGATCCATGCTTTCTGTTACGGAGTGGGAAACTATTCCAATAACAGGATTTTCATCATCTGATGTTACGAGAGATCCCAAAGGTGGAAATTTGTAAAGTTCATAGCATTGAGTTTCAAAATCCGTGCTAGAGGATCGTATTACTTCTCCAATTATATTTCCCGAAAAATTATCTTTTTTCTCTTGTTTTGCAGATCCCATTTAAATATTCCGTAATCTTTTTGAGATGTTTTTTTGAGATGTTGGTGTCGATAATCCATTGGCATTCAAGGATAATTCAACCAATTCGACAAAAGACTCTCTATCAGCTGTAGTTACTATTGCTTGTTCATGTGCCTCTATCAAAACTGTTGGATAACCTGGCCCCCTTTTCGATTGATCCAAAGAGGTTCCGTGAGTCAATTCAATAATATCATTGTCCTCAACCGACCAGTATGGCATTTCTATTCTTACTATCTCGTTACCAGCTTTAACATAAAAAAAACCTATGTCACATGCAATGTTATTATGTCCAGGGGTTGTTTTGCGTACAAATACTGGAGATCTTTGATCTGGGCCTAGTAATTTATAAAAAATATCTCTATCTTTAACTCCTTCAACACAACCGCCGCATATACCTGTGCCAGCTATATCATCACATATAAGCATTCTTAATGACTCCACGATGTCGCTATGGCTCGGATAACTGATATAAGCAGCAACTGACATCTTTCGATGACTAGATTCTGTTAATAAGAAGGTCATGGTTTCTTTTATGTCATCGTAGAATTGATCTCTCACAAACTGTGGAAAAATTGACATTCCCACCGGAAACAAAGTTCCGTCTAAGAATAAACAGGATGGAGTTTCTTTAGGTATGTCATTGATCAATTTTGCTAATTCCTTTAACTCTTCGATATGACGTTTTATTCCAAGAACAGATCCTTGAATTTTTTGAGTTCTATTGTCAGCGCTTTTTATAACCATGTTTTCGTCTGTCGCATACAAAGTGGGTCTGGTTGCTAGCTCAGCGTATGGATCATCGCCGTACTTAATCAGGCAGCTCCCAATATTGATTAAAAAACATTGGGCAGCTAAATGCCGGTCCACATCTATATGTGATCCGTCTACCGCAGCAACAATTATATTTTTCGGCAAATCGGGGGTGAAAAACGTTTTACTAGGACTATCCTTTATTGAAGTCGTGGTTCGGCCTAATTCGGCAAGATTTTGTCTAACTATTTCATAAGACTTAAGATCAAAATCATTAGCAGCAGCTACTGCAGTTTCAATTCGTTTTAAACGGTCAGTTTCACGGGCGCTGATATTCTTCGACATGTTTTGTATTTGTTGCGAAGTACTATTTAAATCTAAGCTCACTTAACTTCTCTTTTTGCAGTTTTCAAAATTCGTATGTCCCCTATACGTTTGCTGATTTGTTTTTGATCCATATGTTCCGCGAAAGCGAGCGCATATTTACGGCTTATATCAAATAACTCTTTTACTTGACTAATATTAATCTGTTCATGTTGGTTTAGAAAATCCACGAATTTAGACAGCATAATTTTATAAATTTCGGCGTCATAATAAATTTTCTCATTGATTTTGATAATTTTGCCTTTCAATATCAAGTTTTCAATTATTTCTGTAGATGGCAGTGAATTGGTGGGAGGCGAATACTTATTTTCTTTTAATATGGACATAAATAACTGTGCATCTGCTTCTTCATTATTCGATAATTCAGGAGTATGGTGTGACAATCTAATGTAACCATTTTCGATAATAATTTCTTCTGTTGTTACCATAGTATTTAAAATCAGATCAGCATTTTCTGAAGACATATTTAACCTATTATTGAGCTGATTTTTCGGTAAACCCAATTTACTAGGGTGAACCTTGTGATAATCTGACACATTATTTTTAATTCTCTCAGTTTGCTCTTCAAACTTGGATAAAGATTGATAATAACTGATTTTATTGAATTGAATCTTGACGATTGTTTTTGACTTGATCATTTCCGGTAGAATTTTTTTAACAACATCTTCATGTAAATGAGTTTCTTTAACCATAGAATTGATTTGGACTGGATTTAGTTTATCTGTAGATAGAATTACTAAATCTTTCACAGATCCAGTTCGTTTTAAATTTAGAGATTCGATTGTTTTCGTATGATTTCGTTTATGTCGCTTTGCATGTGGCTCTACTACTATTCCTCCCCCCAAAGTCACTTGATTTGATCTAATAATGCAATAATCATTTTTTCGAGTGACAAGTCCTGATTTAAGTTTAATTTGAGCCCAGACTTGTTGTCCTGATTCTGCTATGTCGCAGTCAAGTAATCGAAGTTTACCGATTTGTTGATCTGTACCTAAATGTACGTTTACGAACATGTTATGCTTCACATTATTCGGTAGATTTTTGAGAAGCTTAAGATGAATATCAAAGGCATTTGTGGGAGATAAAGTGCCAATATCAGCCACAACTTCACCCCTTCTAATGCTCTTAGCGGAAATACCGGGTAAATTTAGTGCAACTCTTGATCCGGGCATGGCTTTGTTGACTTTGGAACCATGGGTTTGGAGGGCGCGAATTCTGGACCGTTTACCAGAGTTAACTATTTCTATCTCCTGGCCAACCACTAAATGGCCATCTCTCAAGTTTCCTGTAACGATAGTCCCAAACCCATCCATACTAAAACTTCGATCTATAGACAGTCGAGGTTGTCCTATATCCTGAGGAGTTACGATATTCGATAAGTTTTCATTGATAACGGCTTTTAGCGTATTTAGTCCATCGCCTGTTTTTGTTGATACTGTTACCACTGAGACATTTTCCAGAAAAGAGCCCTGCACAGCTTCTCTAATATCTTCTTTCACCAAATCTACCATTTCTTTTTCGACAAGATCTGTTTTAGTTATGGCTATTGCGCCATTTTTTATTTTCAATAGGTCTAAAATTGCTATGTGTTCTCGAGTTTGAGGCATTATTGATTCGTCAGCTGCTATTACAACTAACGCCATGTCAATTGATCCTACGCCTGCCAACATGTTGTTGATAAATTTCTCGTGACCAGGGACGTCAACAATGCTTACATTTTTGTGATCTGGAAGATCAAACCAAGCGTATCCTAAATCAATCGTGAGTTCCCGATCCTTCTCTTCTTGGAGGCGATCTGGATCAATGTCAGTTAATGCTTTAACAAGAGAAGATTTGCCGTGATCGACATGTCCTGCAGTTCCGATAATATACATAAGACCACAAGAATAGCAGAAGTGTACCGCTCTGTATTGAATCTAAGTGTTAAGCAACACGCCAATCTAGCTTTTAGCATCAGCGAAGAACCTCGCTAAAACCTCATTGCTAAGTATTTTGCCTTTTGCAGTTAATTGTAAATGCCTATTGGGCTTGTGGCGCGTATTATTTTTGTCCCACTTAATTAATCCGTCAGAAATTGCATTATCTATTGTGACATTCCATTTTTGATATAAAGAATGCCCAAACCTTTTAAAATAGCTCGCTTCAGATACCCCCGTTTCTAACCGAAGACCCATCATTAATGTATCTAAAATTTCAGTGTTTACCGAGATGTTTTCTAGCTCATCAATTATTTGAGTTCCATCCTGCATATTTCTTGAGACCTCTAGTGCATTGGAAATATTTTCCATTCGCATAATATATTCTCGTGGAGATTTTATATTTGAAAACCTAATACCTGGCATATAAGAATGCGCTCCTGGCCCTAGTCCAAGGAAAAACTGGTTTTCCCAATAGTTAATATTGTGCTGACTTTCAAATCCAGGTTTAGCCCAGTTAGAAATTTCATAATGACGATATTTGAGATCCCCCAATTGTTTTACTGTGAATTCATACATTTCAGCTGCTAAATCAGGGTCAGGATCGGGTAATTTTCCTAACTCCACTGACTGTGCCATCGGAGTTCCTTTTTCAAGTCCAAGGCAATATATTGATAAATGTGGTAATCCTAGGCCTGATACCATTTCTAATGTTTTACACCAATCTTCTAGCGACTGGTTTGGCAGACCATACATTAAATCTGCACTGGTATTTGCAAAACCAAAATCTAGTGTTTTATTCAAAGCATCTATTGAAGACTCTGCATCATGTCTTCTGCCTAATATTTTTAATAGTCGATCGTCTAAAGCTTGAATGCCAATGCTTAACCGATTTATTCCAATTCTTCGGTATTCACTTAACTTTTGATTGTTTATATCTTCTGGGTTCGCTTCTAGAGTTATCTCAATGTTACTTTCAATATGAAATGTCTCAGAAATCGATTGGATTAATTCTGTAAGTTGACTTGCCCGTAAGTAAGAAGGTGTACCGCCTCCAAAGAATATCGTAGATAACTTTGGCGTATTTAACTTTTTACCCCAAAGTTGAATTTCTAGGTTTAGAGCATGTATATAAGAGTCAATTAAGTGTTCAATACCAGCGTATGTATTAAAGTCACAGTAAACACATTTTGTTGCACAAAACGGTATATGTATATACAGGGCTAGCGTTTTAATCTGTTCTGTTTTTAAATCAAACATTGAACAAGAAATTGACCACGTCACCGTCTTGCATCGTATAATTTTTACCTTCTTGCCTTAGTAGTCCGTTAGTCCTCGCTTTATTTTCATTTCCTGACTTAATTAGTGCTTCATAAGATATGATTTCTGCTCTTATAAATCCCCGTTGTATATCACTGTGAATTTGACCAGCTGCCACTTGTGCTTCAGTTCCATTTTTAATTGACCAGGCCCTCGTTTCATCGGGACCTGTAGTAAAAAAGGTTATTAAACCTAGAGATTCATAGGAAGCACTAACAAGGCGATTAATCCCTGATTCTTCAATATGCAATTCACTTCTGAACTCCATTTCATCTTCTGGGTTCATTTCAGATAGCTCTGCCTCTAATTTTGCACATATTGAAATCACCTTGGTATTATTTCCAATTGCTTGGCAAATTTCATTTTCAATATCAGAAGACGAAAGTATGGAATTCTCATCTATATTAGCCGCTACGATTAAAGGTTTTGTTGTTAACAGGCCAAACCCTTTTATGGATTTTGCTTCTTGAGTGGTGTTAATCGCTTGATATGCTAATTTACCCTCGTTAAGAGATGCAGATATTCGATTAAGTAATTCCTGTTCCTTAATGATTGGCTCTTTATCTTTAGTTTTGGTGCTTTTCAAACTATCGTTTAGTTTTGAAAGTCTTCTTTCTAAGATTCCTTGATCAACAAAAGATAGGTCCATCAAAAATTCAACCACATCTCTTGCTGGGTCTAACGTCTCATGAATATGGGCAACAGAGTCATTGATAAATTCTCTTGTCACAATAACCAGTTCGTCACACGCTTGAAGATGAGCTAAGAGATCGCCCTCTATGCCTACGTGCTTTCCGAAACCTTCCTTTAGTGGAGGGCTGTCGAGATAAAGTACTTCAGCAGACGTAGTCTTTTGTGAATCATGTATCTCGCTGAGTAGATTCAATCTAGCGTCTTCTATTTTAGCGATGCCGCGAGATAAATCGTGTTTACCTCCGCTCTGTACTTTTCCTCTTGTTGCCGCTTTAAATAATGTGGTTTTTCCACTTTGAGGTAATCCAACAATTCCAACTTGCATTGTTATTTCTCTTTTTCTTCTGAAGTATTTTCGACGTGACGGTAATCTGCCTCAAGCACAGAATCTTTTTTGCCCTGCTTTTTATTCCCGCCTATATATTCCTTTACAACGTCTAAGGGGCATGTGCAAATAAAAAATATTGGCGCCAAAACGAGGCAGATGATATCGTCGATTCTACCAAAAGGTAAAATAATATCGGGAATTAAATCAATCGGAGAAAAAAAATATATTAAGGCAACGGGTATTATTAATTTAGAACGTAATGAAACCCGCTTATCTAACATAAGGCGAATTGTGAGGCTAGGTATCTTTGTATAGGGAAGTAGGCGTAATATTGACAACAAGTATAGTTTTACTCTGCGCTTTTCTTTAGTCTGATATGGATCATTATACAAGTAAGGCAACCAGCATACATAATCTTTGAATTATATGGAATTACATAGTTGATATATCTATTTTACGGTGACGACGAATTATCTATCTTGGAAGCTACCCAAGAGCTTATAATTAATGTTGGAAACAATGATTTACGGGATCATAATGTCATTCGTATTGATAAACAATCAGTTAACCCAGAAGAGTTAGCGGCTTCAGTGTCAGCTATGCCATTTTTATCGGAAAGACGATTAGTTATAGTGAATGATTTTTTCTCTAAGTCTCGAGGCAAGGGTAAAGCCACGAAAGGTTGGGGCAATTTGCGAGAAATAACAGAAAACATTCCCCCAACCAACGATTTATTGTTTAGAGAAAGCCAAGATTCATTTAAAAGCAGTTCGATGTTTAAGCAAATTGCAGATTTGGCTTCAGTCAGGGAATTTGCTATGCCTCGTGGAGGAGCAATTAACAGATGGATTCAAGATCGTGTTAATGGTAAAGGTGGGGATATAGATGCCAAGGCTGTAACTAGGCTGGCACATCTTGTGGGTTCTAATACATGGGCTTTAGATTCTGAAATTGAAAAACTTATCTTGTATGCAACTGGTAGGCAGATTAATAGCAGCGACATCAATCTTCTAACCACTGACAATCACCAAGAAAGTATATTTAGAGCTGTGGATATGGCATTAAATGGTAACCCGCAGGCTATGGTGTCGGTAAAGACTTTATTAAATGGTTCAGAGTCGCCTGGATACATTCTTGCGATGATTCATAGACAAGTTCGTCTTCTTATTACTGCTAAGATGTCGCAAGGAGCAGGAGTAAGTAACAATGATTTGTCAAAACAATTAAATCTTCATGGCTATGCTATGGATAAGCTATTAGAAGAAGTTCCTCGTCACAGCTTAACTAAATTGATGAAGGCCCATAGGTTACTAGCTGAGACTGACGAGAAAATAAAGTCAGGTAAACTAAGTGATATGTTAGCTTTAGAAATGTTGCTGGGTGAGTTTGCGTTGCTTAATAATTAGTCTATTGGAACCGATATAGGGTTGTAGCAAGCTACTTGATGCCCGGTTTCTATTTCAGTCTCATTTGGCATTTCTGATGCCCTGCATTTTGAAATTGCCCGTTGACATTTTGCAACCAGTGGGCAAATGTCGGGGTCGACAGATTCATCAATTGATTCTGATCTCATGGTCTTAAGTTTTCGATTTTCCATTGGGCGCAAAAGTTGAAATGTATATGGATGCATTGGTCGTTTAAATATTTCTTGGATCGGAGCTTGTTCAAGTTTGCGACCTTTATATATAACTATTACGGTGTCTGCTAGCTGGGCTAGAATCCCAGGATCATTCGTGAGCAAAAGAGTTGATATGTCTGTTTTAGAAATTCTTCTTCTAAAATGATCAGAAATTTGAGCCTGCGTAATTATGTCTAGGTTACGCGTTATTTCATCTGTTATAAGCACTTTTGGCTGTAATATTGTCGACATTACTAGCATGACTTTTTGACATGCTCCTGCGCTGAGTTGTCGGGGTTGCATCTCCATAACATTGCGCGCGTTTTGTATTCCTATGTCGTTCAAACTTTGCAAAGTTAATTCATTAGATTCTTTGTAAGTTAAGTTAGTATGAATTCCAATAATTTCCCGTATCTGGTCGCCAATAGAATTGGATGGATTAAGTATGGATGAGGAATTTTCAAATGTCATAGAGATATCTTTCCCTCTAATTGCACGCATTTCAGCTTCTGGGACACTTAATATGTCTCTTTGCCCTAGATGAATAACTCCTTTTTCAATGCGACCATCCGAGCCGATAAGCCGCATTATTGATAAACCTATAGTTGTTTTTCCTGAGCCACTTTCACCTATAATTCCCAGCACTTGTTTCTTTGACAGTGATAAAGAAATATTTTGGATCGCTCTTTTTGTACCGCCTGGGCTTTCAAAATAGGTGTGTAGATCTTTAACTAAAAGAATTTCCTCTTTTACCATTTATATATTTTAACCTTTGCCAGTCCAATTACTTTAAAAATCATCTTGATATGATTCGACTAAACTTTATTGACTAATACGCAGCATAAATGTATAATCGACCTGTAACTACTTCACATTAATTACAAATATAAAACGTATTTAATTGATAGTTTTGAATTGAAGTATAACGAGGTTAGGAATCATGGTATTAAGACCAGAACAATTTACAGAGAAAGCATTAGCAGTTATCCAGAAATCACAAGAGATACTTGCACAGTATATGCATACTCAGTGGGACACTGAGCATCTTTTATTGGCAATGCTAGATGAAAAGGATGGCGTTGCGTTTGATTTGTTTGATGGACTAGGTGTTTCAATAGATTCATTTAAATCATCAGTAAAGCAGATTCTTGAATCCGTTCCTGTGGCAAACAGGCCGATATCTCAGGTTTATATGACTCCTCGTATTGCGGTTGTTATGGAAACTGCTAAAAAGGAAGCAGAAAGACTTAATGATGAGTACATTAGTGTCGAACACTTATTACTTGCAGTGGTCAAGAACGAAGAAAACAATGGCCGCGCATTAGATAACCTTTTTAGCCAAGCTCATATTACATTGGAAAAGGTCTACCAAGCATTGCAGTCAGTTAGAGGAAGTCACAGGGTTACTGATCAAAGGGCTGAATCGCGATATAGGTCTTTAGAGAAATTCAGCGTTGATTTAACTGACCTGGCTGAACGAGGAAAGCTTGATCCGGTCATAGGCAGAGATGAAGAAATAACCAGGGCTATGCAAACCTTGATAAGAAGAACAAAAAACAACCCTGTTGTTATAGGAGCTGCAGGGGTTGGTAAAACGGCAGTAGCTGAGGGGCTGGCACAACGAATCGTTACTGGAGATGTGCCTGAAGAGTTGAAAGGGAGGCGTGTATTAGCGCTCGAAATGGGCTCAATGGTTGCAGGTAGTAAATTTCGAGGAGAGTTTGAGGATAGACTGAAGGCCGTTCTTGATGAAATTAGGGAAGCTCGTGGAGAAATTATCTTATTTATTGATGAAATTCATACTGTGGTAGGAGCAGGTGCAGCAGATGGGGCAATTGATGCAAGTAACATGATGAAGCCTGCATTAGCACGTGGTGAACTTCAATGCATGGGTGCTACCACAGAGACTGAATATCGAAAGTACATCGAAAAAGATGCAGCTTTAGAGAGGAGATTTCAAGCAATATTGGTGGAGGAGCCGGATAGGGAAACTGCCGTCGAAATGTTACATGCTCTACGACCAAAATATGAAGCACACCATAAAGTTTCTGTTAGCGATGAAGCTGTGAATGCTGCAGTTAAATTAAGTCAGAGGTATATAACTGATCGGCATTTACCAGATAAAGCTGTAGATTTAATAGACGAAGCTGCCAGCAAGCTGAGAATCGAATCTCAGGCGCTGACTCCTAGTTTAAAAGAAATTGAAAACCAGCTTCGCAGATTGGAACATGAGGAGCAGGCATCTGCTCAAAGAGGAGAATATCAAACTGCTGCTGAGCTCAGATCTGAAAGACTTCGATTAGAAGACGAATACAAAAATCAAAAGAATGCAACAGTACCTGTAATCGACGGGGATATGGTGGTGACTGCCGACCAAATCGGAAGTTTGGTATCTAGTTGGACTGGCATTCCAGTGCATCGACTTTTAGAAACTGAAAGCGAAAGATTATTGCATATGGAAGAAAGATTACATAATCGTGTAATCGGCCAGGATAAAGCAGTTTCTGCAGTGTCGGATGCTATTAGGAGGGCCAGGTCTGGATTAAGCGATCCAAATAGGCCAATTGGTAGTTTTATTTTCCTTGGACCCACAGGGGTTGGCAAAACGGAATTAGCCAGAGCTTTGACGCAGTATCTTTTCGATGATGAGCAGAACTTGGTTCGCCTAGACATGTCTGAGTATATGGAAAAACACTCAGTATCTAGGTTAATTGGCGCACCTCCAGGTTACGTCGGTTTTGATGAAGGAGGCCAACTAACAGAGGCAGTTAGAAAGAGACCATTTAGAGTGGTGCTTTTTGATGAAATTGAAAAAGCTCATCCAGACGTGTTCAATATTCTTTTACAGATATTAGAGGATGGCCGGTTAACTGATAGTCATGGAAGAACAGTTGATTTCAGGAATACTCTTGTAATATTAACTAGCAACCTTGGTACAGCTGAGGCAGGCAAGGAATCGGTTGGGTTCGTTGCGCAGAGTGAATCGAAACGTGAACCGCAACGAAGACTTAACGCAATCAACGAAGCTTTAAAAGAAAAATTTAGGCCTGAATTTCTTAACAGAATAGATGATGTAATTGTTTTCGATGCATTGACTACAGGTGAGATAGGGCAGATCGTTGATCTAATGGTAGAAGAGGTATCTAATAGGTTAGAGGAGCGTGGTATCACTATTAAATTGACTAAGTCTTCTCGAGAGTGGTTTGTAAACCATGGTTTTGATCCAGTATATGGTGCGAGACCTTTGAGGCGCGCTATTCAGAAGAACTTAGAAAATGAGCTGTCTAAAAAGATTTTGTCAGGTGAATTAAGTGAAGGCGATTCTGTGACTGTGAACGCAAGCGACGGGGAGCTTAAGTTTCGGAAGTCAAAGACTACTGCGAAAGCCTAATAACTATTCTAATTTAAATAAAATTACCTTTTAAAAATTAATAGTTATGTGTTTCTGCTGCGTATTGCAATAGAATGGCCACCTGATCAAGTTATAAGGCCATATTTATTTAATGAAAACTTTATCTTGGGATGCTGCCAGCAGGTTTTTTAGTCGGGTTTACTTAAGTGATAACTTCACGAGTAACCGATACGTCCAAGTTGCCTTTTTATTACTTGGTATTGGAATGGTTGTAGGGGCATACTTTTTAAAAGATGT
>MDTE01156766.1_pt1 | contig 38947 bp, 33 predicted proteins | sample 811231 | NCBI WGS metagenome assembly MDTE01 (sample SAMN05326651, study PRJNA326480) | marine metagenome | isolation source: seawater | place: Indian Ocean: Red Sea | collected 2010 | reverse complement strand
TTCTATTGTTAATAATGTTATCTGTGCGAGCAGTCCTGCGAGCAAAATGCCGAAAACAAATGCAAAACCTAGTTATAGCTTAGTTGGTGATCTGCATGGCATGCAGGGGGTCAGGGGTTCAAATCCCCTTGGCTCCATTTAATTTGATTATCGATAGCTATAGATTTGTTCACTAATAATATCAATTTCGATAGGACTAATCTTTTTTTCTCTACATATACTATTTGGTCAAGCAAAGATTTTTATAGGATTTGATCTGAAATTAATCTTGTTAATATAGAGTATATGATAAATTAAATGAATTTAATTTTGCTAGCTTAATGAAAATTTTATTAAAGAGATATTTTTATTATTTTTCAAGTAAGAGTAGATTTTTATTAAATAAGTTTTTTGGTAAATATAAATATACCTTCGGAAGAGATTGGTTTTATAAGTCAGAAATCTACCAACAAGCTAAATTTTTCTTGGGATCAAAAATTAACGAACGCCTCAAGATACTTGAAATTGGTAGTTTTGAGGGTTTGTCAACAACCTACTTTATAGATAATTTTCTTAGTAAATCAGACTCAACATTAACAACTGTTGATCCCTTTATTTTATATTCTGAAAATGATCATATAAGTTTGCTAGATCATATACAGATTAAAAATTTTTTCTTTAATATTTCACAATCTAAATATCCTGAGAAAGTTCAATATTTAGGATTAACCTCTGATCATTTTTTTGAGGTTAATAAAAATAAATATAATTTTATTTATATTGATGGTATGCATACTAAAGAGCAAATTCCAAAAGATATTATTAATTCGTGGGATTCGCTTTTAATAGATGGAATTATATGGATGGATGATTACCTTGGAGATAATAGTAAATTAAAAAAATCATTTGACGATACTATCGCATCCTTAAAAGGGAAACATGAAGTTATCCATAAGGGCTATCAGATAGCAATTAAAAAGTTGAGTTAAAATTCTTTAACTTTTATATTTTTATAAAAAACCAAATAATTTTTTTAAATTAAGATAATATTTTCGGACAAAAACTTTTATTCTTAAGATTAATAATCTAGGCAAGATAATCCAAATATATTTCATATATTCTTTAGATGAATTTCTTTTCACATCACTAAAGTTTAAATTTGGAGAGGTATTTATTGCAGATAAACATTTGTGATACCAAAAACTTCCTTTTTCCCCTATGTAATTTTTTGGAATCCTTTCTCTTTGTAAAATTTCATTCCAAAGGTGAGAAAAATATGAATTTCTTAAATTTTTTGAAATAAATTTATTTTTTTGTTTTTTGAAAATATCAAGTGCGTTATTCATTTTTATGGGATATGCAAATTCGTAAAGATAAGCTTCATCTAATCTATTTAAACTTTTTACTGCTTTAGTTATTAATGGGGGTGCAAATTCACCCCAACTTAATCTCTTGTATTCAAAATTGTTTGTAATTTCCCAATCTTCTATATATTTTATACAAAACTTCATTATTTCATCACCTTTAGGAAACTTTAAAACCGCATTATTTAATTCTTTATTATCGTAATAACACATGAAAGTATCATCAGATTTAATATCAAACTCTTTTTTTAAACAAATAATATCTGTATCAACCCACCATCCCCCCTTTTTATAAAGAAAATGATATCTGAACTTATCACTAAATATGTCCCATCTATTAGGAAGCCTTTCTTGATATAGCAAATATTCATCTTTAGAAATCACCTCTGAAGCGTCTTTTAACTCTGCTCCTTCTGGAAGCCCATCTAATTTTTCATAACTATAGATGTGATACTTGTGGGAGTTATCTAAGAAAGAATTTATACATACATATTCCCTTAGGCTTATTTTACCAGACCAAAAAGTTGAAAAAATAAAAGGCAAAATTATTTTCTAGATTTAATTCATTATATTATTTCTTAATACTAAAATTGCTACTTTATAAGAAAACATTTATTTAATTTATATAATTTTCACAAAATATTTTTTATTCAATGACCTATGAAACTTTAATAGGCATAGATCTGAATTTATGTAACCTCCAAAATAAAAATAAATTAAAGTTCCTCAAATTATTTAAAAAAAATTGGAGACATTAATTATTTAATTTTGGGATATTGCCCGAAAAACAATACTGAAATACAGCCTTAATATTCATAATAAAAAGAAAATTTTTATTGCTTATAGTAATATAGTGAGTGAAATTATTCATAAGAACTAAAAAATTTTCTGATGAAAAGTTTAACTATTAATTATAAATTGAAAAGCAAAATCAATAAAATTATAATTCCTTTTCTACAGAGAATAACAATAAATAAACTTCTAATAAAATTACTAAAAAAAGCTAAGTGTTACGAAAGAAATTATTTTCAACAAATTAAAAAAGGCCATGTAATATCCGGATATATACCTTTTGTTCCCTATAAAACAAGTATTATTATCTATAACTTTCTTGCCATAAATTATGGTTTAAGATCAGATTTGAAAATTGTAGTTGGAATTCTTGATTCTAAATTTCAAGTCTTAAGTAGTAAAATTTATAACCTTTCAATAAGAGAAATTTTTGTACTCAGCCAAGACAATTTTGTAAATGAATTTAAAAACATTAATGGTGAATATTGTATTGCTTGCGTTTTAAATCAAAAAATCCCTATTAATCATGCTGGGCATGGAGGACAACTTAGATTTTGGGGAATCTGGGAAAACTTTTCTGCGTTCTCACATTCTATGCCTTTACCTTCTCCAATATCATTTGTTAGAAGTAAATTTAATAAGCTCAAAAATGAATATTTTGAAAGAATGATATACCCTTTAGGTTCATCTACGGCGTTTCATTTTGGACCTCTTTCAGAAAAAATTTACATAAAAGAACGAGGAGATTTATCTGGCACAAGAAAAGTTCAGTATGGTTATACATTATTACTTGATGAAAATAAAAAAGTAACTTCTTGTTTCCATAACAGTGTATTCTCTAGGGAAAAAAGATTTTCAAACAGTAATATTGAACTTATTGAACATATCGTACCAATTCCTCCTTTACAAGGAATTGATATCGAGATGTTTTTTGGTGAATGTTCTTCTAAAGAATCTTTATTGGAAGTAAAATTACTAGAGTATGATTATTCCATCGATACTAAAACTTGCATAGAAAAAGCAATATTAGATCTCAGAGAAATCAACTCTATAAAAGCTAGCGAGATATTTAATATCAAGATTTCACATAATCGTGAAAGATGGATTGTACTTAAACCTATATCTGGTAGACATGATAAATTTTTTATCTCTCTATTTTATTCTAATGAGCAATATAAAAAGTTATTTGACTGTGTTCATTCATCATCTTTTAGCTCTAATCCTTATATTGCAAAAACAAAAAAAAATAAAAATAAATTAAGGTCATTGAAATTTGCACCTTTTCTTTTAAATCAAAAAAATACTTTTAAAAATAAAGAGGGAATGATTTCTTTCTTATGTATTATTGGTGATGAAAATAAAGATATAAAAGCAAGAATTAGAGTTTTCTCTAGTAACTCAAAAAACTTTGAATTAATTCATCAAAAGAAAATTAAAAAAAGATGTGTCCATCATATTAATTTAAATCAACTTGTAGATATAAAAGCAAATGAGGGTCAAAAAGGCTTTTTTATATGCCAGCTTGAAAGTGAAGAGGCAAATTTAGATTCTTATTTAATTCATTCAAATTGCGAGTCAGATTTAAAGAATATTTCTTCATTAGCAATTGACCACTTAACAGGAGGTTAAGAATAAAAAATTTTTTTAGTTTTTTTATAAATCATCTAATAAATGTGGACTACTAGGTAAATTAATTAAACGTTTAGATTGATTCTTAGCTTCAGAGATATCACCGCAAAAAGAGTGTTTATACATAGGAAGTTCATTTAACAAGATCCATGATGGTCTTAGAAGGATTTTTAATTTATGCGCATTATTTAGGATATCATCTCTTTTCGCTTCTACATTCTCTCCAGTTAATCTTAATGTAATTAGCCAATAATTACTTTCACAATTGGAACTTTCACTTATTATTTCAACACTTTTTAAGTCTTCAAAGTTTTTTTTAAATTTTGAATGTAAAATTCTTTTTGCTCTTAATTTTGAATTTATTTTTTCCATTTCAGCGCAGCCTATTGCTGCATTTACGTTCGGCAGCCTATCATTCCAAGCAATATAATCGTGATAAAATTCCCAAGGATGATCTAATTTTGCAGTGCTAGATAAATGTTTTGCTAATCTGCCAAGATGATCATTGTCGGTTAAGATAGCACCCCCTCCCCCAGATGTAATAATTTTATTACCATTAAAACTAAGTGTTCCAATATCTCCAAAACAGCCGCAATGAGTATATTTATTTTCTACTTTAACTTTACTTCCTAAGGCTTCTGCAGCATCTTCAACAACAGGCAGATTCCATTTTAAACAAACTTCTTTTATCTTTTGAATTTTTGCAGGTAATCCAAAGACATGAACTGGAACTACGGCTGCTATTTTCCTTCTTGAAATTTTATTGAATACTTCTTTGCCTTTTACCTCGGCAATTTCACTTAAATGTCTATCAAGAACATTAGGACATATACCAAGTGTTTCTGGTTCAATATCAACAAAATGGGGAACGGCTCCAAGATGTGAAATTGAATTAGCAGTAGCAACAAAAGTAAGTGGTGGAATAATTACTTCATCATTTGATCTTACTCCTATAAGAAACAAAGATAACCTTAAAGCGACTGTTCCATTTGAGACTGCTATTGCATATTTAGAACCTGTAAATTCAGATATAAGCCTTTCAAATTCTGTAACCCATTTACCAGAACTGCTTACCCATCCAGTGTCAATACATTCTTTTAAATACTCATAAGCTTTCGATCCTTTAAAATAAGGTTCGTGCAATGGTATTTTTTCAAATTTTTTTGAATTCGAAATACTAGATTTTATCCTTTCAATGATCTCTTTTGATGACAACATAAGTTATTAATATAATCTTTAGAAAATTATTTAGATTAATATTACTTTATTAATTAAAATTAAATATCTAATTTTGATTAATGCAAGTTAAATCTCATATTTTTTACCATAAAGTTTAAGATTATTTTGATCTTTAAACCAATCAATAGTTATTTCTAAACCTTTTTTAAATCCATCCAAACCTCCATATTTTGGACGCCATTTAGTCAAAGAAGTAATCTTCTCGTTACTTCCATAAAGTCTTTTAACCTCCGATTTATTTGGTCTAATTCTTTCATATTCAGATTCTAATTCTATTTTGCAATTCATTAATTCCGCTATAATTGTTGCTGTTTCGCCTATTGAAATTTCAAAATTGCTAGCAGAATTAATAATTTCCCCAATAGTATTTGGCGATTCTGCTACTGATATAAATGCCTCAGAAGTATCTTTTACATAGTTAAAATCTCTTGTTGGAGTAAGGTTTCCAAGTTTTATTTTGGTACTATTATTAGCTAATTGAGTGATAATTTGAGGTATCACAGCTCTATTACTTTGTCTTGGGCCATAAGTATTAAAAGGTCTTAAAATGGTTACTGGTAAAGAAAAACTTTTCCAAAAACTAACAGCCATTTGATCAGCACCTATTTTTGAGGCCGCATAAGGTGACTGAGCTACTAAGGGATGATCTTCAGTAATAGGAACAAATTGAGCTGAACCATATGTTTCAGAAGTTGATGTATGTATAACTCTTGATATTCCTAAATCTCGTGCCAGTTGTAAAATATTGAGCGTCCCATGTATATTTGTATCTACATAACTTGATTGCGCTTTATAGCTATAAGGAATGGCAATTAGAGCAGCTAGATGAAAAACTGTATCACAACCTTTCATTCCCTGTTTTATTGATGACGAATCTCTTACATCTCCCAGAATAATTTTGACAGATTTTTTTTTATCATTTTGAATATTATCTAGCCAACCACAACTACCAAAAGAATTATATAAGCAAAAAGCTGTAACTTCATGCCCTCTCTCAACTAATGTTTCAACTAAATGTGAGCCGATAAATCCATCAGCACCAGTAACAAATACCTTCATTACACTTTAGACATTAAAAATTCTGCTATGTCCCAATCAAACTGATTATCAATATCAATTGAATATTCTTCAGGCATAATATATCCAATTGTACTTGATGATATGAAAGATTTCTTTTTTAAAATTGATTCAGAGGTTGAAAGATACAAAGCTCCATTTAAAACAAAAGAATTTTTATATTCTTGTCTAGGAAGAAGTTTCAAATCATTGGTATGAGGGGTTAACCTATTCTGAGAGTCTAAATTAAAACATAGATTAATATTTTTCCTTAAAGGAGTTATTGATACTGCAGAATCAGAATTATACTTAGATCTTATTTCAAAAATTTCCTTTATATGTATTGCTTTTCTAAGAGGTGAAGTCGGTTGAAGCAATAATACATTATCTACATTTGATAGATTATTTAAAGCATGTAAAACAGGTTCAATTCCTTTAGTATTGTCACTAGCTAACTCAGTAGGCCTTTTGAAAGGAACTTCAGCCATAAATGATCTAGAAAGATCAGCAATCTCATCATCCTCAGTTGAAACGATTACTCTATCAATATAATCACTTTCAAGTGCAGTTTTAATTGTCCAGTAAATTAAGGGCTTAGAATTAAATAATTTAATATTTTTTCTAAAAATGCCCTTTGAGCCCCCTCTGGCAGGTATCAAGGCGATATTTTTCATTTATTAAGCTTTAACTACATCACTCCATTCATAATAAGCTTTATTGAGAGATTCAGGTTTCCCAATATCAATCCAATATTCATGAACTGGATAAACAATAACCTTTTTCTTTTGAGTTTTTGTTGAATAAATAAGTTCAGGCATATCTAAATTTTGATTTGGCTTTATAAGTTTTATGATATTAGGATTTATTACGTAAATACCAGCATTTACTAATTGTCTAAAAGATGGTTTCTCAACCATAGATTTAAAATTAATACCCTCAACTTCAATAACACCATAAGGACTAGAGAGTTTATGTTCTCGAGCACAAATTGTTATATCTGCTTTATTTTCGGAATGATATTTTAAGATTTCTTGAAAATTAGTTTTGGTAAGTACATCACCATTTATAACAATGATCGACTCTTTAAAATTAGAGGGAAGAAGTTTTAATGCACCCGCTGTACCTAAGGGCATATCTTCCTTTAAATAATCAATTTTTACATTCCATTTAGAACCATCCCCAAAATAATTTATTATCTTTTCAGCTAAATAGTGTACAGAGATATAAAAGTTTCTTATTCCTGAGCTGATACATTGTTCTAAGATGATTTCAAGTATTGGTTTGCCATTTATAGGTAATAATGGTTTTGGACAATCATCAGTAAAAGGCTTTAATCTTGTTCCTTTACCACCAGCCATTAATATTGCATAATTTGGGGTTAAAAATTTACTTGATTTGGGTAATAGATCTTGACTTATTTCAAGCCCGATTAATTTATTGTCTTTGGTAACAATAGGAATTTGAGAAATAGAGTTTTCTCTCATAATTTTATATATTTCTTTTTGAGAAACTTTAGAATCTGCCCTATGATAATTTTTGTAGATTATTGTGGATAGAGGAGAATCAAGAGTTAATCCTTTTAACAAACCTCTTCTAATATCGCCATCACATATAGTCCCGACTAATTGATTATCCTTGTTTAAAATCAGCGCAATTTTTAAGCCACCTTTTTCTATAGTTGAAATAGCTTGTCTAATATCACCATCATCATAGGTAATACATTTTATAACTGATTCTTTTTTTAGAAACACTGTTTATTTTGTTTTCATTAACTCCAAAATAACAGAAAATAAAAAATTTTTTATCTAATGATTAAATTTTTTTTTAATAAATAAAATTAGCCTCAAAAGGGTTTAAAGCTTTTTTAAAAAGATAAAAAAGATTTTTTAAATTTATATTTTTATAAACTAAAATCAATATTGAAAAAGTTTTTCTTTAAAAGATTTTTTAAATCTAAATTTTCCAATTTTGATACTATTTTTAAGCTTGCCCCCCCTTCTCCATATGGATTTTTTACATTCTTAAGAACTTCTCTAAATTCTTTTGAAAATAAATGATTTATTGCATTTTTAATAGAATTTTTATCAGACTTACAATTAATAACACTATCAGCATACAATCTGCCTTTTTGTCTATCGCCTATATTAATAGTTCCAATTCTAAAAGAAGGAGCCTCAAGAAGTCCACTCGATGAATTCCCAACTACTCCATCAACATATTTCAAACAGGATAAATAATTTAATTGTCCTAAAGAAGTATAAAAACTATACTTAGATTTATCTTTTTCGCAAAAATTTCTTATTTTACTAAATAGAATTCTTCCCTCATTATCTGAGTTTGGGAGTGTAAAAATCACATTGGTTTGTTTTTGCGAAGCGATGGCTTCCAATAGTTCATCCATTTGTTTACTGCAAGTTCCTTTTTCAAGAGTTGCGGGATGAAAAGTTACTAATAAATTCTTATCTCCGAATTTAAAATTTATGCTTTTTTCTAAATCTGGTTTTGAGAGAAGTTCTAGATTATTTATATTATCAATACCAAGACCACCAAAATTAAAAACTTTTTCTGGCTGCTCCCCCAATTGAATAATTCGTTTACGATATAGATCATGAGCAACAAAATGAACATGAGATAACTTAGTAATACTATGTCTTATAGATTCATCTATTACTCCTTCTGTAGATTCTCCACCATGTATATGTGCGATAGGGATTCTTGACGACATTCCTCCTATGGCAGCTGACAAAATTTCAAATCTATCTCCTAATAATATTAAGATATCAGGTTCCAATTCATTCAATGCATCTGCAAATCCAATAACTCCTAGTCCTATAGATTTACATATCCCAACTGATGAATCTGAACTGAGTAACATTTCAACTTTTTTATCAACTCTATATCCATCATTTAAAATTTCTTTTATGGTTAAGCCAAATTCAGGAGATAAATGCATCCCAGTAACGACTAATTGTAATTCAAGTTTTAATGAATTTTTAATTCCATCAATAACCCATCTAAGTAATCCATACTCTGCTCTGGTTCCCGTTACAACGCATATTTTTCTCTTAGTAATCATAAATAAATCACCTCATCTTGCTTGAAATCCTTTGATGATAAAGTTCCTATTAAGTTATTCCACTGCATTGGATCTATACCAGTTCCAGGACGCTTAGTTGTAAGGTTCTGCTCAGTAAAGGCTTCACCTTTTTTGATATATTTTTTGGCAACTAATGATTTCCTAACAACTCCTAAATTTTTTATCTCACTTTCAGAGGGTTTTTTAATACCATCTCCAAATGAAATCTCAATATTTCTTATGCTTTTTACCATTTTCTTGAATATATTGGGCTCTAAGCTAGCTTTGTGATCAGGTCCCTTCATTCTGTTATCTAATGTAAGATGTTTTTCTATTACATTTGCCCCTAACGCCACTGCCGCAATGGCAACTTCTATTCCTTCAGTATGGTCTGAATAACCAATATTGGTCCCAAATGTTTTATGAATCGTTTGCATTGCATTTAAATTTACCTCTGTAAATGGAGCAGGATATTCAGTTGTACAATGAAGAATAGTTAAGTCATTTATAGAAGTTCCAAATTCAACTAAAACATCAATAGCATTGCTTATCTCGTCTAATTTTGACATTCCAGTAGATAATAAAATAGGAAGTCCAAGTTTACCTATCTCTTTCAAGTAGGGATAATTTGTAATTTCTCCAGATGGAATTTTTAATCTTTTAAGATTTAATTTCTTAATGAAAGATAAACTTTCTAAATCAAATGCAGTTGTAAGAAATTCAATATTTGCATCTTCGCAATGCTCTATTAATTCATAATAACTTTCATCAGGTAATTCTAGGTTCTCAAGCATTTTTTGTTGACTCTCATTATTTTCTGTAATTAATATTTGGTATGCGGCTTTTGGTGCTGTAAAGGTGGTAAGGTTATCAGCCTTAAAAGTTTGGAATTTAACTATGTCTGCACCTGCATCAGCTGCTGCATCTATTAATTTATGAGCTGTGGATATATCTCCATTATGATTAACCCCCGCTTCTGCAATGATTAATGTCATTATTTTAAATTTATTCCTATAGAGAGATTACCATTTTAATTAAAAACCTACATAAATAAAAAACTACCAAGTGTTTTTACTAAAAAAATCCCACTTTCTAATAATTGGGTTTTGTATGAATTTATATTGGAAAGTATTTAATTATAGTATCGAACATAAATATTAATCTTTATAATTTTTATGTAATTATCAGTCTCTGGTTGAGGTTTATTAAATGTTTTTATAAAATTTAAAAAATATCTACAGTATTGAAAGAAATTAATATACCTTTATTTATTTCTTATTTCTTTTAGATAGTTTTTTAATTCTTCTTATGATAATTAGAAAAAATCAAATCAAATATCAAATCCATATCTATTTCTTTGAGATAATACAAAGTATTTCGGGAGCCAAATTAAATATTTTTAATAGTGGTTGAATTGGAAAGATAATGAATCTTAAAATTATTTTTAAACTCACTAGATTTTTGCTTGAATGGGATATTGCCGCATACAAAGAATCAATACGATTTACTGAAGATAAATATTCAACTTTAAAACCTGCATTATTTGCGATAATTTCTAGTGCCTTTCTGTTGTATAGATGCACATGAATTGGGGGGTCCCATCCATACCATCTTTCTTTAAAAATATATCTCCATATGGAATTTGCATTTGGCATTAAAATAACAACTTTAGTTTTCTTTGTTATATTTTTCCTTAAATTAGATAAGAAATTATATGGCTCGATAATATGTTCGAAAACGTGATTTAGGATAACATTATCAACTTTTGATGCGTATTGCATAGATATTTTTGAATTAATATCACTTGCTACCATTTTTATACCAATGCGTTTTGCAAAATTAATTGAACTTTTATTTTGTTCGATAGCAACTACATCAAAACCTTTTTCTTTTGCTGCTAATGAAAAAAAACCATTACCTGATCCTAAATCAAGTATTTTTCTCCCATCAAGCCTTTTTAAATAAGGAAAGTCTTCTTCCCCAAATTTCAAAATTTTTCTTAAAGCATTTTTAATATTTTTTTTATTCTGATAATAATCTTTAATCTTAAAAAGAAGCTTCAATAGCTCCTTGTTTTGAATATTTTTTTCTTTTTCTTTATTTAAAAATTTATAATGTTTTGAAATAGTCTTACTTTCTGGTATTGGAAGTAAACTTATAACTTTGCAATTCAAGCATTCTCCATAAGAATAAGATTTTTCAGTCAAACGAATATTTTCTTTGCAATTAGAAACAACTTCAAAAAGATTACTTTTTTTACAAATAGGACAAGCAGTTTGCATTAATATATTTTTAGCAAGATTAATATTTATCCATATTAATAAATAAACATATGAAAATATTTAGAAAATTTTAATTAATTCTTATTTTGAATCAATAATATTATGCTGAGTAGTTTTAAAACTTAATTTTTCATTTTTCATCATAATTAATTTTTTTAATTCTATATTCTTTTAGTAAAGCTTTAATGTTTAATCGAAAGTAAATCATATAAGTCTTTACGAGATCTTTTGACCATAATAAAATTAGGACCAATTAAGTCATCTAAATCCCAATTGTATTCCTCATAAAAATCAACGCCATTAGGATAGAGTTTGCCAATATAGTAGTTTTTAGAGTAATCGTTAAAATAATCTTTCAGAAAATACTTAGCAAATAAGTTAGCTTTACCATATTCAAATTGGATTACATTAATTCGAGAAATTATTTTCTTAAATCCTTTTAATACTTCTGCTTCATAACCCTCTGTATCTATTTTTAATAAAGAAATTTCACTAAGGTCATAATTAGTTTTTAAAAATTCATAACCAGTTAATATTTTTACAGATATAAAACGATGGTCTTTTTTATTCGCTAAATGATTATTTTCTAATAATAATGAAGATAGTTTGCTGTCTTTGGAAACGAGCATTGTCTTTTCCATTAAATCACTTCCTAAGGCGAAATTAAAGGTTTTAATTTCTTTATTTAAAACGTTTTTTTGTAAATCGATAAATGTCTCTGGTACTGGCTCGAAAGCAAAAATTAAACACTTTTTATTTATATCTCTGGCTAATAATGAATAAGTTCCAACATTTGCACCTACATCAAATATAGAATAAAGATTATTGCTTTGATTTAATTTATTTAATAAAAAAAGCTCTCCATTATTTTCGCAATCATAATTAAGATTTTCATAAATTAAGTGATAAGTTATTGAAAATTTATTCAAAATTTTAAGTAATTTATTATTTCTATGCCTCGGGATAGATTTTTGTAATAATGGGAATAATTTTCTCCAGAAAATCATATTTAATATTTTTAGAACATATTATAAAGTAATGTTAAATTTTTATAATCTTTTTTTTTAAAAAATTTTTAAAATAACTTAAAAAAAGAGAAATTAAAATTTATTTTCAAACTATAGTGGTGAATATTCTACTATTAATTATGGATTTAAGAAACATTAAAGATCTTTAAGCTCTCAAGGTCAGTTAATTTAACTTATTAAATTTTATACTCCAAGGCATTAAAGGAAATTAGCTTTAAAATTCAAATTAGATGAATTTTTTTCTACTATCAATTAATAAAGAAAAAACCTTCAATTTATAATTAAATTTTAAGTTTATATTTACCAATAACAACCATTTTCAACATTTTTGTAGACCTTTTCATTAGTTGGGTAAATCCATGATTCGTTATACAATTTCCTGAAACTTGCCATTTCGTCCCACCTTTTACCTTTAATACCAAATAATATTTGTACAGATCCTCCTAGATGAATAGATTTCTTGCCAGCTTTTTTTAAACGAGCGGCCAATGGCATACCATAGGCTCCGCAACCAATTATTGCTATTTCGAAATCTAATGCAAGTGCATCTTTAGTCATTCTATTTAATATTTTGAACCAATTTTGGGACTTAAAACTGCTTTCAGGGTAAGTTATTGGTGCTTTTAGAGTTTTTAATTCAAAATCAGGCAAAATATTTTTATTTTTAAAAAGTAGTTTTCTTTTATTATAAAATTGATGCTGAATTATTGAAGAAAAAGGATGAATAACTAGGACTTTTTTCCCAGCGAGAGCAAGAGTCCATGGTTTAGATGAAAAGTAAGGTTCCAGCATATTTAAATCACAGACTTTTGCTTTAGACAAATATTTTTTATATTTATTTTCTCCCTCTACCCATGAACCAATTAAATTAATTTCTTTTATGGAACTAATCATTTCTTTTTTAAACAGATAAAGGCTTTCTTCTGTAACAGGAAAAAAACCAGAAAGTTTGTGTATATTGTTCAAACGACAATTTTCTGAGAAAGGATATGCTAATGTTTCAGCCCATTGATAAATTTTTTCTAATTTATTCATTTTTATTATATTTTCATATCTAAGTAGAGTATTTAATTCTGTATATCCAAATCTTGAAATCATAAAGGGATCTTTTTTTTTTAATTGTTTAAAAATATAAGTTGATGTTTTTTCATTTGATAATGAATCACTTGATATTAAGAGTAATTTTTTATTTTTTGAATAGTCATATAAATTCTTTCTTATAAATGGTTTTAATAATATTCTTAAAAATCTTCTGAATAGTTTGGAAATCATTGTTTTTTTGTTTATTTTTAAATATTTAATTAGATATACGTGCCAATTGTGTTTCGCCTCCTAATTTACTAGCAGAGAAAATTATCTTTAAGAAAATTTTTGGGGAAAATAAGAAGTCTGTAATAATAAAAATTATTGTAAAAATTGGTACTAGTTTTTTGTTTAATTTGTACTTTATGTATGCCGCAATTGAATTAGGATTTTGTGATTTTCTCAAAAATCGATAAGAATAAAACATTAATAGAAAATTTTTGATTGAAAACGGTTCAACTTCGTGATCTAGAAGGTTTAGCTTGTTAAGAACGCAATATTTAATAAAGGTTGTCTTAGACCATCTACCAATGTGATTAGGAGGCATGTCAAGTAATGCTCCATTTAATTCATTAAATTCGATTATTTTTTCATTAGGTACAGCTATTAAAATCTCTCCATTTTTACTTAATAAGTTTTTCAATCTATCTACTAATATGTGAATATTATCTAGATGTTCTAGTACTTGAAAAAGACATATGAAATCATACTCTTTGTAAGGCAGTTTTTTTTGCTCATCTTTAATATCTATAGATAAACAATTTATGCCAAAAGCTTCAATTTTAGATTTGCCAAAAATCGAATACTCTATTGCAGTAATTAAACTTTTACTAGTTATTCTTTTTTTTACTAATTTCTTAATAAATGCACCATCTCCAGAGCCTATTTCGAGGATCTTTGGATTTTTGAAATTTGAGTTTTTAATAATTTCAATACTCCTCGTAAATTCCCATCTATTTTGAGGATATTTATTGGTATTTGAAAAAATAAGATCATAAAACTTCTTGTCACCTGCAATATAGGGGAAACTATATACAAAATTACAACCTGAGCATTTTTTTATAGAAACATAAGATGATTTCTGCAAATAATTGATATGCTTCTTAAGTTTTTTATACTTATCTTTATTTACTAATGGACTCAAAAAATGAGAAGCCTGTTCCGAGAATGATGCTTTCCATATTTGAGTAGATTTATTGCAAAAGCATACTGGGCAAGTAGACAAAATTCTCATTGACTTCAATTTTTAGTTAAATAGAAATGCATTTACCTTTAATCTTTTTAATAGAAAAGCAATAAACCTAGATTAATATGACTTAAGTAAATTAGGAATAGGATTTTTTCTCAGATATTGTAAATAGTAATATTGTGATAAAAAAGTTTTTTAATAAATACTTAATATGAGGGATCACTAAAATAAGAAAAATATTTTCATTACTAAGAAGAAAATAAAAATAAATTTTTTGTATTGAAATTATAACTCCTCCCAAAAATTAACTTTATTAGTACAAACTGCATCAAAATACATTTTATGAGATTTAATATAATTTTTTAAATCTAAACAGGTTGAATGTGTGTGTCCTTGTAATTCCGGAGAAACAAAACATAATTTAAAATTATATTTCTTTAGGGTTTTATAATTTTCGAAATCTATTGGAAATTTTGTAAAGAAATCAATCCATACCCAAGTTAATTTATCCTTTAAAGACAAAACAGTATTAATAGATTCATATTCTGATAACCTTATTGCGCATCTTTTTTCTCCTGTTTTTATTGTTTTTAAAATATAAGGAAATGATTGATCGAGAATAAAAAAGTTCTCTTTTTTAAAATATTTCATAGTTTTAATTAATTCCTCCTCCAAACCATTCTCTTTTACATTCAATATTAAAGTTCCATGCTTATAAAAGGACAACCAATCCTTAAAATAGATGTATTCTGCAAATGGATCATGTCCAATTATTAAATGCTTATCATTAGATCTAATATCAACTTCAATTCCAAATCTACTATTTAAATTTCTTATTTTATTTATAGTATTGATTCTATGAGCAATTACTTCCAATTACTTTAAATCATCTTATTTAACTTTAATTTTAAGCTATATTTAATTGTCCGCAATATGAATTTAATCCTTGAATAAAAATTTATATTCCATTTAGATTGCCCTGATATCCTCTTTAGAAAATGAACTCTTATTCTCTTTATTTTATAATTTTTTTTTATTGCTAAGTAATAAGAGTACAAATCTAAAGAAAAATCTAAAGGAGGATTGACCCATGAGTCAAAAAATCTTTTAGGAAAAATTGTTGGTTGAGCATTAACATCATAAACTAATTTTCCGAATAAAAATGTTTCAAATAAACTCATTCCAAAAGTAAAAAATTGATCATTAATGGGTCGATTCTTTCTATTACCTTTAATAAAGATATTTTGCCCATTTGATATTTTTTTATACTCTTTAAAAGCTTTAATACAATCAAGTGGATCTGTTTGGAGATCTGCATGTGTCCAACCTACTATCTCACCTTTGCAATGACTTAAACCTTTTAAAATGCCACCTCCATATCCAAGATTATTTTCTAAATTTATACATTTTGCATGAGGATAATTAACTATAATTTTAGAAATTATTTTTTTTGAATTATCCGTTGAACCATTATTTACTAGAATTAATTCAACATTATTATCAATAAAAAGTTTTTTTGTCTTTTCAAGTAATAATTGAATTGTACCCTCTTCATTAAAGCAAGGAATTACAATAGAATATTTCATTATTCAATCATTTTGGAAAAATAAAAGCCTATTTATTTGAAGATTTAATATAGCAAAAACTTAGCAATAGAAAAAATAAAAAATATAATTTAAATAATTATTAAGAAAAAATTATTAGCAAATTATCAAAAAAATTAATTTATGTGTGTTCGGATGGATCTAATATCTAAGATTTTTATTGATTTAAATAAAAAAATTTCTTTAATTGATTGTATTTTTATATGGATGCTCTTCCCATTTGTTAAAGCATGATTCCCAATAATTATAAGTTTCTAATTCATGAGGGGTACCCCAACATATAAAGTAGTCGACTTCAAATACTGCTACTTTTAAGCCTATTTCTATAGATTTATTAATTACACTATCTACATAATATTCGCCATTTACTTTTTCCCCACTCTCAATACTAAGTTCTGCAGATTTGACAAAATCCTTTGCTTTTTTAAAAGTAAATGTCCCAATTAAAAGATAATCTTCTTTGGGATTAATAAGGTTTTTCTTTACTGAAATTTTAGAAATATAATTTTTATTTTCATATATCCAACTATACATATCTGGGTTTTGTTTTGCACCAGGGTATCCTTTACATCCCCATACTAAAATATCTATTTTTTGTGAAGAAAGAAGACTTTGATATTTTTTTTCATCAAAAATAACACCCATATCACAAGCACTTATTATTAAAGGTTTTTCTAATTTAATATTATTATCTCCCATTGCTTTAAGAGCAGTAGAAGCTTGCCCATTAGTATTTGTTTTTAAAGATTTTATATTTATATTTAATTTTTTATCTTTAATATTGAGTAATGGGTTTTGATTTTTAATTAATTCTTCTCTAGTAACTAGTTTTATTTTTTCCATTCTTGGTAAATATTTTATTGCTTTTAAATACATCTCAGAACCTGAAATTTTAATAAATGGTTTTGGAGTTTTATATCCTTTTTCTCGAAATCTATAACCTTCCCCAGCCATAGGCATTAATAAGCAGCCTTCATATATATTTTCGGGATTACAATTTTTATTAGTTATCTTGGTAAAGATATTTGAATACCAGTTGAAATCTTCTAAATCTGAAGGAGTTCCCCATTGCATAAAATAATCAATCAGAAAAGTCCTTATTTTTAAATTATCTTTTATCATAGGTTTATAGGCCATAGAAACATAAAATTCTCCATTTACTTTAAGATCTAAAGAAATTGTCTTTTTAAAATATTTCAACATCAATTCAGCTGTTTTAAAGTAATATGTTCCGCTTGAAACCTCTTCCATCATTGGGTTGCTGGTAAAAGGCTTTTTCTCTTGAATATCGATAATAGAATTTTTATATTTTTTTACATAAGCATAATTTGTGTTTTTTAACATATGTGGATGAAAACCGGTATACGTAAAAACGCATCCATCTGGCTTATCTTTTTTTAAATGATTTATAAGATTTTGAAAATTAAAAAAAGAATTGAAATCGCAATAATTTACTATAGTAGGCCTTAAGGGGTCCAAAATTGATTCTGCTTCTAAAACCGCATGTATTGGTCCTTTTTTATGGGGCTTTATAGAAATAATAGTTGTTCTTGGGTGAAGATTATTTAATGTTTTGCGGAGATTTAAATTCTCATCATTTAGATGATTTTCATTACAAATGAAAATAACTCGCTCTATTTTTTCAAACATATTTACGACATGATTTATCATCTCTTTACCTCTTACTTGAATTAGTGGTTTTGGAGTCTTATATCCAGCATTTATGAATCTTTTTCCAATTCCTGACATTGGTACTACTAACTGAAAACTCATTTTTATTTATTTATTATTTTTCTATAAATCTCTAAATCCCAATTAGTTAATTCATTTCTTTCTTTCTTTGTTAAATAATTTATTGAGGCATCTTTTGGTAATCTAGAAATGATCATTGATAAACCTAACAAAGTATCCTCATTAACTTCTTTAAATTTTCTTGGAATCAGTATCCCAACATTTGGAATCAACACAACAGGTAACTTATTAGCTCTTAATTTAGATAATATAATAAGTTCCTCAAGTGAATTTATAATCTTTAATCCATTTTCTAAAAAAACAATTTGATCTGGGAATAAATCACCCTGTGTTGCTATCAAGGAATGAATTCTTGAAAAAGCAATTTGATGAATATATTCATTTTTTGGCAACTTATATTCTCTGCATGATAGATATTGATTAAATTTTTCTAAATCGAGAATCTTTCTATCTAACTCTGGTAAATATAGTTTTTCTGAAATACTTTTAATTTTTTCAAAAACGCTTTCAGCAGTTTCGGCACCTGCAACTATCCCATGGTTTTCTAATAGAATCACATCTACAATTGATTCACTAAATAATTTTTTTATTTCATTAGATAAATCTAGACCAGGTTTTTTATAAGGAACTGATTTCCAATTAATTCCATTTAAAATTAGATTTATTTTTTTTTGGTAATTTTTCTGTATTACCCAGCTAAGAGTATTAACGCAGTGAACATGTAGTACATACTTATGAGGCATTAATGCATGCATAGTTGTTTCAATTGATGGTCGCATTAGAGAACTTTTTTCCCAACTGTTTTTAACTGGATCATGATTATTTCTATCAAGGGCTGAAAGGATCTTATTAAGATCGGTTTTAATAAAAATATTTTTGTTTTTTGCATCAGACATTTTTTCTCCTGATGCTTTTATGTACATAAAGCCATTATTTTTAAAGGATATATTACCTCCTGGACCTTGGACAAGATTTATATCTCTCCCAATTTTTTCAGTTATATTAATAAGAGTTTTTGATATTTCCAATTTTGAATTTTTAAATATTTTTAATTTCTTATTATATTCGAACTTATTAATTTTTTTAAATTTATAAAGTTTTGAAAAACATTTTCTAGTTTTTTTAATGCATCTTAAAAGTTATCTATTTTATTATTTGTAATCTATATTGGGAAATAATAATTCTGTATTAATAAATTAAAATGCATAATAAACTATACTTAGGAATTATTTTAAACGTTTTTGTAAAAATATTAAAAGAAATTAAGTCCAGGGGCAAAAAATTTTTATGAAGTTTTTAATAGAAAAAACACAATAATTATATAATTCTTTTTTTTAACAAGAATATAAATAAAGTTAACTTTTATGAATGCTCTTTAAAAAATATTATGGTAATGCACTTTCATCAAAAGTTTATATTTTAATTCTTAACATAAAATTTTAAAGAAATTTGAAAAAACAAAAATAATTAGCGGTTACTTTTTTTTGCAGTTAAAGTAATTATTTCTTCCTTCATTTGTTGAGATGTTGTAATTAAATCATACTTTCTGGAGATATGTAACTTTGCTCTTTTTCCTATCTTTAAAAGATCCTTCTCTGAAGAATTAAATAAGTTTTGTAGTGCAATTTTCAATGCTTTCTTTTCAGGATCTATAAACCAACCTAAGTCTTCTCTTTTAATTACATCCCAAGGAGTTTTTGTGGTGGTTATTATAGGTAATCCAAAAAACATTGCTTCAGCAATCGCTATACCAAATGACTCTGAATATGAAGGCAAAATGAAAGCAGAGGCTTCGCTTAAAACTTTGCATTTCTCTTCATTAAAAACAGCCTCTTTCAATTCAATATTTTCTATTAATTTATTTTGAATTATTATTTTTTTTAGCTTATTTATATATTCTGCAGATCCATTACCATAAATTAATATTTTCCAACCATTAAAATTTATATTTTTGCTTGCTTCTAGTAAGATTTCCAATCCTTTGATTGGTGCAATCCTTGAGATAGAGACTAATTTTTTTGTGAAATTTGTTTTTTTTGTAATTTTTAGTTTATTAATTGGTAAGCCTTCAGGTATAAAAACAATTCTTTTAAATTTATATTTCGATTCCTTTATACAGTTACTTTCTAATAATGAAACAGCATGAAGGATATCGCATTTCTTAAAAAGTTTTTTTTCAATTAAAAAAATACTTATCAACTTTAAAATCTTTTTATTTTTTAATGGTAAAGGTTGTAACATTCCTGCAGGACATATGATTAGGGTTTTATTAGGGTTAGCTTTTTTCCAAACATATGCTTCAAAGCTAGTTTGTCTCCAAAGACCTTTTAAATACAAAACATCAGCATCAAAACTTTTTATTTTTTTTCGCATTGAAAGTGAAATGGGGTATATCTTAGGACCAAATTTTGGAAGCTTAATTATTGATAAATTTTTTGGCAAATCATATTCTTCTTCAAAACTTATATTTTCATTATCCTCTAGGGTTATTATTTGATGCTCATCAAAATTGAAATGATTAGCTAAGCCTATAGCTAAATGAATGGTGCCTGTAGCTAGACCACCCATTGTAGTACTTAATGATTCTGTTAAAAATAAGATTCTCAATTAATTTATAAAATATTTTTATCTTAGCTGCACTATAATAACATTATTGTTTTAATTTAAAAACTTCTAATAAATAATATATATATTTAAAAATTAATAGAATTTTTTATTATTAGGAATCAATAATAAGATTAAAAAAATATTTTATAGATAATAATTATAAAATTTATTTATAAAAATTTTTTAAAAATGAAATTAGCAATTTACGAATCATATTTGACTAAGTAATTTATACTGCGAGGGCAAAGGATTGCTCCCTTTATGAACTTCCATTAAATAATCTAGTGATCTTTGAGGGGATAATTTATGTTTTGATATCAGCCAAGCCATACATATTAGCGGAGATCTCTCAACCCCTGCATAACAATGAATATAAATTGCTCCAGATGACTTTAATGATTCAATTATTTTAAGAATTTCTTTTATTTCACTAATTTTAATTTCTTTATTTACTTTATGATCTGGCAATGTGAATCTTTTAAAATTAAAAAAGGATTTAAAATTTTCATCTATTGGGGCTTCTTTTTCATTACATAAATTCAATATTGATTTTATATTCTTATTAGCTAAATATTCAAAATGAGATTTTTTTAAAGGTGCAGGTCCCACCCCTAATTCATTATTCAGAACCCAGTCTAATTTAAATCTCTTTTTCATTCCTAATCATCTAGCCATTTCAAGCTTTTCTCAAAAATAATTTTTAGTTTTTCAAAAACTTGATCTTTTACTATTTTGAATTGATTTTCTTTATCTCTCATCTTCTTTGCTGCGATAGCACCGGCATCTTTGTTGTCTAAATCTTCATTATTAGGCTCACCTCCGTAAGTACTATATGCGGCATATGCATAATCCTCATAACCGTTACTCAATAAATTTTTGGACTCCTTTTTGACAGCATTAGAAATGATCCCTAAAAAATTCGTCCCACTTTTTATTGATCTGTTGATAGATTCTTTTGGTAATTTTTTATTTACTGCATTTGTACTGACTAACAAAATTAGGCCATCAGATTTTTCAGATACTAATAATGAGTCAGCAAGGCCAATAACTGGAGGAGTATCAAAAATTATTAAGTCATATTTATCACTTTCTTTGATATCTTTGATAAAAGTCCTCATTTTCTCAGAATTTAAAAGCCTTGTAGGATCTGGCGGCTTAGTTCCTGAAGTAATTACATCCCAGTTTTCAAAACCTGGAACAGGTTGAGTAACATCTGAAAGTTTTAAATTTGGATTTGTAAGTAAATTAGATAAACCTGTTAAGTTATTTAAGCCTAATCGTGAATGAATCTGAGGTTTTCTTAAGTCAGCATCAATTTGTAAAATCTTCAAATCCATTTCACTTAAAGTCTTTGATAATAATATATTTATTAATGACTTTCCTTCTTTAGGAATGGAACTTGTCATAGTAATAACTTTTATTGGATTATCACTGTTAAGAAATCTAAGAGATGTATAAATGTTCCTTAATGCCTCTTGATAAAAAAATCTATCGTAAGATTCTATATTTTCATTTTTATTAATTAGGGAAATATCCTCAACTATTGATTTTTTTTCTTCTCTTATGTCCTTAAAGTAATCTACATAGGGAACATGACCCAAAAATGGATATTTTAAACTATTTCTTACTTCTTCAGCTGAGTGATAAACATAATCAAATTTATCTCTCAAAAGAGATAACCCTACAGCAAAAAGGGCTGCTAAGAAAAAAGCTTTTGTTAATTCTTTAGCATAGCTGGGATATATTCTAGTTTGCAAAAAAGTGGGAGGAGTTATTACTGTCCAAGGGTTGCTATCTTGTGCAAGCTCTAACTGAAGTTGCTCTTTGGCAGAGCTTATCCCTGAAAGATTAGTTGTAGATGAATCTAAGTCATAAATTATTTCAGAATATTTATTAATAGTAACTAATAAGTCATCAAATTCCTTTTGTGCATCAATCAAGGTCGATTTTTTAAGATCAATATTTTCTTTGGCAGATTTAATTGCGATATCAACCCCTTTTAACTGCTTTTCTTTAACTTTAGGTTTTAATTCATCTAATCTAGACTTTATGTTTCTAACAATATATGAATTTGGAGTATAGACGAGTAGTGCTTCTCCAAGTTGATCATTTAATTCTTTTACTTGTGTAATTAATTTTTCTTCTGGATTAGTTATTTCTATTTGACCTGATTCAGATCCTACTAATTCTAAATATTTTGAAGAATTTACGTTTCCTCTCGAGATTTCTTTTTTGATATTCGTTAATCTGCCAACTACACTTTCTAATTCTTTAATTTCTATTTTTAGGTCGTTTAAGAATTCCTTTTTAATTTCCCCTTCAGTTATTGGATCAACCATATTATTATCTCTTCTGAAGTTCTCAAGTTTTTCTAATAATTTAAGGTTTTTCATCTTTATTGCTGGTTCTTGATTGCTGAGAAATTCAATGCCATCAGATAATTTTTGTTGGGTTCTTTTTGATGCATAGTTCACATATAAATCACTAAGATCCTTCAGTAATGACTGATCTTCTTTAGGATTTCCGCTTGTTAAAGAGAAATTTAGAATTCCTTTAGCTTTGAAGTCTGACCCTATTTCAATTCTTTTTGCTAGAGAATACGGATTAAGATTATATTTCTTAGCTATATCCTTAAGAATAAAGTTACTTAATAAAACCTTTCTTAAAGTTGGAATATCCTGTTGAAGATTTGTATTTGCAGCACCCATAAAATTCTGAGACATTTGAAAAACTGCACTTGATGGAATAGCATCTGATGATTTCCCAAATGCGCTTGAGATTTGTTTAACAGGATCGTTTATTAATATTGAAAATTCTCCTTTAAAAATAGGATTATAAATTTTTTCTCGAGTAGTTCTTATCAGAGTAAAAGTTATGAATATAACAAAAGTTAAAAAGAAATATCTTTTTCTTCTTGAAATTAGATTAATTAGAAAATCAATAGAATTTTCTTCTTTATTGTCCGAATCATTAAATATATTGGAAAACTCAATTTCGTCATTCGTATTATTTTTTGGTGTGTTATTCAAAACTAAAAAAAGCTTTTATTAGGGATATTATGTCATATAATTGCTTACATTACTAAACTAAATTTCTTAAAAATATTTCTAAATGAATAAATTTATTAGAAAATTATTCTTTTTAAAGTTTGGCGTAATGACTACTTTATTGCCTTTCAACCCAATACAGCAGTTAAATAGTCAAACATTAAATAATTCTTTGGAAGATACTAGTATAAATAATGAAATTGATTTGCAAGCAGATCCCTATATTCTTGGCCCTGGTGATGAATTAAAAATTTCGGTGTTGGATTCTGAGATATCATCAGGAAAGTATACTATTCTTAATGACGGAACTATAAACATACCTTTAGCAGGGGATGTTTTGTTGCAAGGAAGAACTATAAAAGATGCAAATTCAGAAATTAAAAATAAGCTTAAGAAGCAACTTATAGAGCCAGAAGTTTCTATTCAAATAATAAAGCCTAGGCCAATGACGGTTTTTGTACTAGGAGAGGTTGCTATGCCAGGTATATATACTTTGAATATTACCGGAATTAAATCATCTATTGATTCCTCAGGAGGAAATATTTCAGGATTGCCTACTCTTGTAAAGGCTATTCAAAAAGCTGGGGGTATAACTCAATCAGCAAATCTAAATGAAGTAGAATTGACGAGATTGTTGCCAGGTAATGAAAATGATTATAAAACTACAAAACTTAATTTAATTGATCTTATTTTTGAAGGAGCTAGAGATAATAATCCTTTTCTTTTTGATGGAGATATTATTAAGTTAAAGAAATCAAAAGAAGAAGCTTCAGAGAGAATTGAAACAATTACATTAAATAATTTATCGCCTAATAAAATTCAGATAAGCGTTATTGGAGAAGTTGTAAACCCAGGAAGATTCTTTATAGATACAAATACTCCTTTATTACAATCAATTTTAGAGGCTGGTGGCCCAATAAATAGTAGATCATCAAAATCACTTGTCGATTTGTATAGAATCAATAGAGATGGAACTGCTTCTCACAAAAAGTTTAAAATGGACTTAAAAGCTGGTATATCTCCAAGCAATCCATTATTAAAAAATGGAGATGTAATAAGAGTAAGAAGAAATTTAATAACTAAAGCTTCGGATTCTTTGGATACTGTAGCAAGACCACTTTCTAGTGTAGTAACTGTCTATTCTTTGTTTAAAATAATTGATTAAATGTATAAAATGATAATGATATTAAACTTTAGAGAATTATTTGAAATTTCATTAAAAAATAAATCTGATTATCTTTTATAGATTAAGATCTAGATTTTTTTAACTTCAATATTTTTTTTAATTTATTTTTTATTCTAATAATCAAATTTTTTTTTAGCCTAATTTCATTCCCTCCAAAGTAAAAGTCAAATTGATATTTTTCTGCTTCTTTATCACAAACTATTATTTTGGGATGAATTATTTTATTCCCAATACTTTTGATAAAACTATTACTTTTTTTCTCCCATTTAGTATGGGTAGCATCACTATTAAAACCAATATTATTAATAAGATTATTATTAGGGATAGCTATCAAAGCATTATTTATTAAACAAGTAAGAACCCATGAATAGTCCCAAGTATCTGGACTACCATTTTTATAAAAATTGTCCCATATATTAAGCCAATATTCTTTTTCTATTTGGTCCTCAAAAATATTTGCAAGTATATTTGTCGATTTAATATGGGGCCAATTTTTAATATCAACATCATATTCATCCCACCTATCCTTCCATGTGGCCCATCCCCAAATTAATGGAATTTTCCCAAAGTAGTAACTCCCTTCTCCTCTTTTTATATTATCTTGATTATTACTACCACTTATACACCAAACTCTTCTATCTAATCTATATTTTTCAAGAAGATTTTGGCAAAAGATGAAAAAATCTGGATGAGCTACATTATCATCCTCAAGAATTATTCCTTCTTTAACATTATCGAAAAACCAATTAATTGCAGTTGCTACTCCCATCTTACAACCCAAGTTAGTTTTAAATATTTGCCATTTAATTTCACAATCCCAGTTAATGAATTCTTTACAAACCTCTTGAGTTTTTTTTACTTTAGTAGCTTCATCTTTATTGCCTAATCTAGGTCCGTCACAAGATATGAATAATTTTGATGGTTTTATTTTACGTAAAGAATCTAATACTTCAATTGTTTCTTTTGGTCTTCTCCATACTATTAATAAAACAGGGGTATCGAAATTTTTAATATCCATTAACAATCAATTTCTTATTCATAATTATAATTGAAGTTTGTCAAGAAAAATAATTAATTTTTATATTTATTTTTAAAGAAGATTTTCTTTTATTAATTAATTATTTTTTATAAATTTATTGGTATCTATTATCATTTTAAAAAATTTATGTTATTTATAATTCAGTTAAGTTATAAAAAATATTTTTCTTAATGGAAAAAAGATATCCTAAGATTTCTGTGGTTATACCCTCCTTTAATCAAGGAGCATTTATTGAAGATACAATTTTATCGATTATTAATCAAAAATATCCAAATTTAGAATTAATAATCATAGACGCATTAAGTACAGATAGTACTATTGAAATTGTAAAAAAATATTCCAAATCAATAAATTACTTTATAAGCGAAGCAGATAATGGACAAGCTGATGCCTTGAATAAGGGTTTTCAAAAGGCTACGGGAGATTTATGTTCATATTTAAATAGTGATGATATTTATATTGATAATATTCTTTGGAAGATTGCAGAACAATATAAAAAAAATAAATTTAAATGGATATATACTGATGTTTTATTTGGTAATTCAATTGAAAATAGTCAATATTTTGAGAGAAGAATTACATCATTTGAGGAGTTTTGTGCAATACAAACTATTGCTCAGCAAGGAGTATTTTGGGAAAATCATATTTTAAAAAAACCTTGGTTTGATAACAATTTGCAGTATGTTATGGATCATAAGTTTTTTATTCACTTATATAAAAATTTTGGGAAGCCTAATTATCTAAATACTACGGGAGCATTTTTTAGAATTCATGCAAATTCAAAAACCTCAAAATTTGAAAAAATTTTGTTTCATGAGAGAAAAAAAATAGGATTGGAATATGCAGAACTCTCTGGTAGTAAATATCTTAAAAATAAAATAATTCTAGAAATTAAAAGACTAGATTTAAAAATAAAAATGAATAATAAATATTCTGATATGTTAGTTTGCAAGAAACTTTTAAGAAAAATAAATTTGTTTCTTGATATGTTAACTATTTTTATTAAATCGCCATATAAATTTAGAGACCTATTTTTCTTTGGCTATTTAAAAAAATCAATTATTTTTCTTATAAAGTAATTTAAATATTATGAAAAAAAGAATAAAGTATCTTCACTTGTCAGATAATTTTTATCCTCTAATGACAGGAGGAACTGAAATATTTATCCAACAATTCATTGATGTTCAGTTAAGTCTCGGTGAAAAATACGAAGTTATTTGGGCATGTCATAAATCTAATAATTCAGAACGAATAAAAAAAATTAATTTAGAAAATTATAAGGTTTACTTAGACCCTGTATTGCAAGAAAACAGATTAAATACTTTTTCATTTATTGTTAAAGAAATTCCAGGATTCTATGAGTTACTTAAGAGATTTAAACCAGATATTGTTCACGTTCATTCATTAGGAAGCAGAACTACGATAAACCATATACAAGCAATAAAAAATTTTGGGTCAAAATTAATATTTACATTACATACTCCACCATGTAGTTGTATGGGAAATTTGTTAAATGCATCTTATGAAATTTGTAAAGGCGATTTAATTGATTCAAGATGCACTTTTTTTAGATTGAAAAGAAAAGGTATGCCATATCTTTTAGCAAAAATAATTGCATCTCAAAATGGCTGGCCTTTATCCCCTAATAACAAAAATTTATTCTCTCGTATATTAACCTCAAGAAAATTAACTGCAAATATGCATACCTCATGGATAAATTTAATGAATAAAGCGGATAATATTCATGTTTTATCTGATTGGGGAAAAAATATGCTTATAAATCAAAAAGTTAATTGCAATAAAATATCTCTTATCAGGACTGCTGGGCCTAAGAAATTATCAAATAAAAAAAGAATGCCAATGGAAGATGGTTTCTTGAAATTAGTATTTTGGGGACGATGTAATCCTGAAAAAGGACTAGAAATTATAATTAACGCAATATTAATTCTAAATAATGATTTACCTATTAAATTGGATATTTATGGACCTTACTGGGGTGATGATGATTATTCAAAAAAATTAATCAAAAAAATAAAGATTGAATCTAGAATTAATTATCGTGGTAATTTAGATCAAAAAGAACTTTTAAAAAAATTACAAAATTATGATTTGGCAGTTGTCCCATCAATATGGTTCGAAACAGGTCCTCTTACTATTCTTGAGGCTTTTGCCGCAGGCATACCAGTAGCAGGAACAAATTTAGGAGGTATAAAGGAATTATTAATTGATCAACCAGGATGCTTTCTTTTGCCCTCTGATCCATTAGCTTGGAAAAATTTATTTTTAAATATTCTGGATGATAAAATGATTTTATCAAAATTTAAATCTCCTAAGATTAGAAGTTTTTATGATGTTGAAAATGATTTTGATAATTGCATTTTAAAAAAATTTATTTAAAAAACACAATTTAGATATAAATAAGATATTAATAATTAAATTTATAAAATAATATTGATTTATAATAAATTGGAAAATTTTAATTTTATATTTTAAATGTATAAAAGAAAAATAAAAAAATGTGATATTTTAATAGTTCTTAATTCTTTAGTGGCTGAAGGCTGCCCAGAACTTGCTTTAAACTTGGCGAAATATTGGTCATCAAAAGGAAAAAAAATTGAAATAGTTTGTTTTGACAAATATCCATTAGAAATAATCAAAGAATTTGAAGAAATAAGTATTGAAGTTCATTTTTATAAGGATTTTAAAAATAAAATATTTAGATATTTTTTTCTTACATACTATACATATAAAATTTGTCTTAAATTAAATCCTATGTCGGTTCTCTGCTTTCCTTTCGGATGGCATACTTTTGTAGCTATAGGTGCGAAGTTTGCAGGTGTTAACAATATTTGTACACATGTAGGAAATTATCCACCAATTCATGAAAAATCAATCCAAAAATTTAGATTACTTGTTCATTTAGGTAGATTGTTCACCAAAAAATGTATTTGTTGTTCAGACTATGTAATGCAAGCTAGCAAAAATTACTTTTATTTACCAAATGAAGCTCTTTGCAGAGTTTATAACTGTTGTGATTTAAATAGATTTAATAATTCAAACAATAAAATTGAGATTACATATGATAAAACTATAAATTTAGGTATGGTGGCTAGATTAGAGAGACATAAAGACCATCAAACTTTAATTAAGTCTATAGCAGAAATGAATAATGATGGATTAAAAGTGAATTTAAGTATTATTGGAGATGGATCTAAAAGAAAAGAATTGGAAAAACTTTCAAAAGATCTTGGTTTAGAATCAATGATAAATTTTACTGGTGCTAGTAGAGATATTCCTAAACTAATATCTCAACTAGATATTTTTGTTTTCTCTGCTAAAGAGGATGAAGGCTTTGGTATAGCTTTAGCTGAAGCAATGGTTGCAGGTATACCTATATTAGCGTCAAATGTGGGCTCATGTCTTGAAATATTAGGAAATGGCAAGTATGGAAATTTTTTTAAAAAGGGTAATCCTAAAGATTTAGCTTTAAAAGTTAAAGAAATGATTAATGATTCCAAAAATATTTATGGAAAAAGTTTAGAAGCAAAAAAATATGCTATTAATAATTTTTCTATAGAAAAAATGGCTGATGCTTATTTTAATTATTTGATATCATGATAATAAATTTTCATATTTTAGACGGTATAAAAATTGGAGGAATAGAAAATCTTGCTTTAACTTTGTCTAGTGAAAATATTCCTTACGAACAAAATTTTTTGATTAATTTAAATGAAAATATTAATGATTATTCTAATTATATTTCTAGAAAAAATAAATATAAAAATTTGAGGATAATCTCATTGAAGAGGAAGAAGGGCCTTTTACTTATTCCTTTGTTAATAAAATTGTTTACAAAAAACAAACCCAATAATGTAATTATCTATTTCAATAATATTACTTCTCTATGGGTGGCTTTAGGAGCCAAAATTTCAGGTATAGATAATTTAGCTATTTGTGTTCAAAATTTAGTTAAAAACTTATCTAATAAAAATTTGAAGTTATTTTTATTAATGCGAATTTTTAATTTATTAAATGTAAAACTTGTTCCTTGTTCACTTGCTATTAGAAATTCTTTTCTAAGTTTTAATAAAAAGATTAAATTTGCTGAAGTTATACCAAACTGTATAAATGTAAAAAGTTTTCAAAAAGAAGTTCAGAGAAATAGAAAATTAAAAAAAACAAATTTAACTAAGAAAATAATTATGGTAGCAAGATTAGATGAGATAAAGGATCAAGAAACTTTATTGAAAGCCTATTCAAAGATCAATAAAAAATGCAATTTAATTTTAGTAGGTGATGGTAATAAAAAAATTTATCTTCAAGCTCTTGCATCTGAACTTGGACTTAATATAAAAAAAATTTTTATTGGTTCAAAGTTAGATATCCCAGCTATATTAGCTGAGGCAGATATTTTTGCATTCTCAACAACTTTATCAGAAGGATTCGGTATAGCTTTAATTGAGGCAATGGCGGCAAGACTACCCATTATCGCTACTGATGTTCCAGCTTGTAGGGAAGTTTTGGATAATGGCAAAGCTGGATTGCTTATTCCATCAGGAAGAGTTGATTTATGGATTGATGGCCTTAATCAAATAATTAGTTCCCAAACTAAAAGAGATTACTATATTGAGAATTCTATTCAAAACTTAAAAAAATATGATGTAAAAGTTGTGAAAAATAAATGGTCAAGACTTTTTAAAGAATGAAAATAATAATTGTTTTAAGAAATATTGGCCCTTATCACAAATCTAGATTAGAGTCATTAGTAAAAGAAAATTTAGAGGTACATGCTTTTGAGACAAGACCTGAATCCCAAGAATATTTATGGAGTTCATCAAATAGCTGCAAATATCAAGTAATTAAATTCCCTAAATCTATTTGCCCAGAAAAAGATATCTCAAATAAAGAGATAGATAATTTTTATAAGAAAAATATATCTCTTATAAATCCAGATGCTATAGTTTCAGTTGGGTGGGCTGATCGCAGCTATCAAAGATTGTTAATATATGCAAACTCTAAAAATATTCCATGTATAGTCGTAAGTGATTCAATAATAAAAACAGAAAAAAATAAAAGAAGATTTTTTTTCAAAGAGTTTTTCAAGAGACTTATTTTAAGAGGTTATAGTTCAGCTTTTGTAGCAGGAAAAGAAAGTAAAGAATATTTAATAAATCTTGGTTTTAAAGATGAAAAGATCTTTCAACCTTGGAATGTTGTAGATAATAGTTTTTTTGAAAAATTTATATCAAAATCAAATAAGCTTGAAAATAAATATTTTTTATGTGTAAGCCGTCTTTTGGAAAGAAAAAATCTTTTTAACCTTATAAAGAGTTTTTCAAATTATCAAGAACAAGGGGGTAGTTGGGGATTAAAAATTGTAGGGTCAGGTAATCTTTATTTAAAGTTAAAAAAATATGCTGATAATACAAAAAATAAAGAAAAAATAGAAATAATAAATTGGTTACAGTTAGAAGATTTGGCACATTATTATAAAAAAGCATCTGCATTTATACTCCCAAGTTATTTTGATAATTGGGGATTAGTTGTAAACGAAGCTATTTCATCTGGCTTACTTTGCATAGTTAGCCAAAATTGTGGATGTGCAGTAGATTTAATAAAAAATAATGAAACAGGTTTTGTATTTAATCCTAATAAAAATAGCGAATTGCAAAAATATATGAAAAAAGTAGAAAATCTTACAAAATATAAACAATTAAAAATGGTTTCACTTGCAAGAAGTAATTTAGATAATTATGATTTAGATATTTTCGCACAAAACTTAAAAAAAGCCGTAGTTTTTTCTATAAAAAATCAAAGAAAATCTCTTATTTCATCACTACTACTTAGATTAGTTTCTAATATATGTTCATAGATTTTATTTTTAGTTTAAATCGTTCAGAAATATTTTTTTTACTTACCCTTTTCTCAATTTGTTTATGGGATTTAATAAAAAACTATAAAGATAAAAATTGGTTTAATTTTTTTAAGCCAACTACACTTTTTGGAGTATTAGTAATTTTTTATTGTTTAGTAGGACCCATCATAACATCTGGTCAGTCAGATGGATCAATGTTTTATCGAGGGGTCGATCATAGAAAGTTTTATGAAATTGGTTTGCTAAGTGCTCTTTTTTCATATGTATCTTTCCAATTTGGTTTTAATTATAAAAAATATTTTAAGATGAAAAAATTTGGTATTAATAAATTAATAGATTATCAAATTAAGACTAAAGATTATTTATTTATACATAAATGGGGAGAAAGAATTATTTTGTTTTCATTATTTATGCAATTTATTAATTATGGACCAAGTTTGGTTTCTAGATTACTTAAATTGTATACTTCTGCTGAGATTTCAGTTGGTACAGGTTACCAAGGTTTCGCTTCTGGTTGGATTTCATATACAGCTAATTTCTTGATATTTGGCATAGTTTTATTATTTATATGCATATTGAATGGTATCAAAGAAAGGACTAAATTTATTTTTTACTTGGCAATTACAGTCGGATTATATGTAAACTTGGGCTTCAGATATAGACTGTTATTATTATTTTTACCCTTATTTTTAATTTATTTCTTTTATAAAAAAATAAAACCAAGTATTAGATTAATACTGAGTTTAATTTTTTTAACACTATTTATTTTTGGATTTATTCATATTTCTCGAGAATATGGAAGGGGCTTGGATTATGATCTTTATACCGAAAGGACTTTAAGAGCAGGAGATGAATTAGGCCAAACACCATTAGAATACTTTTTAAAAAGTGCAACTCATGATACAAATGTTTTTAATACTTCTGCTGGAATTATTTACAAAACCCCTGAGGAAATTAATTATTCTGGTATAAAACCAATCATAAATACCATAACTCTGCCAATACCAAGAAGATTATGGAGAAATAAGCCTGAGGGAGAATATTTATTTAATGCTTTTAAAAAGATTTATGTTGGAGACTATTGGGAGGTTGGTGCAGCTCATCTTGGTTTCGCAGAATATTATTTAGCTGGTGGATGGATTTTACTAATTTCAGTTAATTTTTTTATTGGACTTCTTTTTAAGAAATTATGGTGTGATTTTTTGTTAAATTTTTATGATCCAATAGCTCAAATTAAATATAGTTTATATCTAAGTTTTTTGTTTATAATTTTTACCAGAGGATATTTACTGCAAGTAAGTTTTTTATATTTTACGATTTTTATTCCTTTTCATTTTTTCTCTAATGTATGGAATCAAAGATATAGATAATGAAAGTTTTACACATATCTTATTCTTATGACTTTAAGGATGGAGGAATAACTACTGTTGTCGAACAGTTAGTAAGAGAACAAAAAAAGATAAAAAAAATTAAAGTTGAATGGTTAGCAAGTAATCTTTTTCTAAGGCCTTTTAAAAGAAGAAAATTAATAAAAGAAATTTTAAAAATTAATCCTACAATTGTTCATTTACATGGTCTTTGGAGAGTTCATACAAGAATAACTAATGACTTGTTAAAAGCAGGTATTCCTTATGTTATAACTCCACATGGAATGTTGGATACATGGGCTTTAAATCAATCGCCTTTGAAAAAAATTATATCTTGGTATTTATGGGAAAAAAAAGCATTACATAATTGTTCTTTTATTCAAGTTCTATCTGAGGGAGAACTCGAAGCTATTAAAAAAATAAATTCTTCCTGGAAATATCACTTAATTTCAAATGGAATTTTTTTACCCTCAAAGAGAGACTTACAGTTAAATGAATATCCCAAATCCTGGGAAAACAAAATTCCAAGAAAATCAAATGTCTTACTTTTTTTAGGAAGATTCCATAAAAAAAAAGGGATTAATGAATTAATCAAAGCATGGGAAGTGGTATCGAAATATTCATATAGTAAAAATTGGTGGATTTGTTTTGTAGGTTCTGGAAACTTGAAGACATTAAAAAATTTTGATGATTCATCAAAAAATAAAAGAATTATCGTTTCAAAGCCAGTTTTTGATTTAGAAAAAGAAAAAGTTTTTCGAAATTCTTCTGCTTTTGTTCTAAGCTCTTTTTCAGAGGGATTACCGATGGCTGTTCTGGAGGCGATGTCATACGGTCTTCCATGCTTAATAAGTGAAAACTGTAATCTTAATGAAACTCTTAAAATTGGTGCTGCAATAAAAACTAATCCATCAGTAGATGAAATAATTGAATCTTTAAAATATATAATTAAAATGAATGATAAAGAAAAGGAAAAAATTTCTAAACTTGCTTATAATTATGTTGCTCTTAATCATAATTGGTCTAATATTACTTCCGAATTAAATGATTTATATAGATCGGTTTGTAAAGATATCTTATAAAAATTTATATAATTTAAATATTCAAAGATGTTTAATATAATTTAAATAAGGTAATAATAATAATGAGATTTCAAAAATTAAATTTATATGTGAAGAAAAAAAATAGAATTTCAAAGATATTAGTTAAGATTATTTGGGATTTTTTTGGCAAACCTCTTATTTCTAGCTCGCTTCCTGGAACACATTGGAGGAAATTTATCTTAAAAATTTTCGGAGCAAAAATTGGGAAAGGAGGCAAAATAAAAACTAATATAAAAATTTCTGAGCCATGGAATTTATCAATTGGAGATCACTGCTGGATTGGAGAAGATGTTTGGGTTGATAATTTAGCTTTAGTTAAAATTGGAAATAGAGTTTGTATTTCTCAAGGGGTATATTTATGTACTGGCAACCATAACTACAAAAAAGATTTATTTGATTTAATTTTAGAAAAAATTGTTATAGAAGATGATTGTTGGATAGCTGCAAAGTCAATTGTTGCTCCTGGATCTTTATTAAAAAGAGGATCAGTATCCTCTCTAGGTGCTGTAGTTTCAGGTATACTCCAAGAAGATGGGATATATAAAGGCAATCCAGCTAGGCTTTTAAAATCAAAAGATGATAACCTCAATTAAAATTATAGTTCCAACATTAAATACATATTTAATTCTGCCTAAATTGATTAATTCACTTAAAATGCAAACTTGGAAAGATTGGAATTTACTATTTGTAGATGGAGATTCAAGTAAAAAACATTTTAATTGGATCCAGACTTTATGTTTATCTGACTCTCGATTAAATGTTATTAAACAAGAAGAAAGTTTCAAGGGAATATATGGGGCTATGAATCAGGGTTATAAAACAATAAAAGATAATGAATTGGTGCTTTTCTGGGGTTCAGATGATTGGGCGATTTCTCCAGACGTATTTGAGGATGTTATTTCAAAAGTTAATTCTTATAAAAAAAATTTTGATCTTATTATTTGTAGAGGAAGATATATAGACTTTAAAACACAAAGAATAACAAGAAATTCAAATTTTTTTAAGTATAAATTTTTAATTTCTCTTGATAGGAAAACTTTCAAGAAAAATCTCTTTCTAGGAATGACCCCCCCCCATCAAGCCACATTTTTTAATAAAAATGCTTTTGAAAAGTTGCCAAGTTTTTCAGAAAATTTAAAACTTGCTTCAGATTTGGATTATTTTCTTAGATTTAGTTGTATTGATAACATTTCAATATTAGTTCTTGATAGTCAATTGGTTAATATGACTAATAATGGCATTAGTTCTCAAAAAAATTTATTAAGGTTTAAAGAGGTTTTTTATGCCTATAAAAATATTTTTGGAATATTTTTTTTTGTACCATATACTTTAAGATATATCCGACGATTTTTAATAAAAGTATTTAATCTGAGATGAATATTTATCTATTTGGTAAAACCTCTTTGTCAGGGGAATTTTTTTATAAACACCTTAAGTTGAAAAAAATAAAATATAAAATTTATTCTTTTTCTAGAGATAAAAAAAAAGGTTATAAAATTGATCTAAAAAATCCTGATTCTTTCACTGTTATAAATAATGAAGATTTTATTTTAATAAGTTTTGCTCCTATATGGCATTTAGCTGTTTTTTTAAATTATTTGGTTAATAAAGAAAATTCAAGTTTAAAAAATCTCAAAGGTATTATTGCTTGTTCTTCTACATCTGCAATAACTAAAAGATTCGAATCAAATAATTATGATAAGAATTTAGTAAAAAAGTTATTAATATCTGAAAGAAAGATAAGATCAGTAGCGGAAAAACTAAATATTAACTGCTCTATAATTCGACCAACTATGATTTATGGATCTTTTAAAAAAATTAAGGACAAAAATATTTCAAAAATTTTATTTTTAATGAAATATTTAAAAATAGTACCTATTCCATCTGATTCAGGATTGAGACAACCTATTCACGCTGAGCAATTAGCAGAAGTCGTATATTTTTTAATGATTAAATCACTAAAAGCAAAAACAAAAGTAAGTAATAATTTAATAAATTTGGGAGGTGATATTATTTTAAATTATGAGGAAATAATAGAATCTTTAAAAAATAATCTTGGTAAAAATAATCAAGCAAGTAAATGTCTAATTTTAAAAATTCCAAACAGGTTTTTCTTAATCTGCATACTTCCAGTTATGATTTTTTCTCCAAAATCTTTTGCAGCATTATCAAGAGTCTGTTCTAATTTGTCTGGCTTCAAGAAGCCATCTGAAATTACAGGAAATCAGCCAAGAAGTTTTCCCTTCTCCAAAGATTTCTATTAATATGAAAAATTTTATTTATTTCGGTTATTTTTTTTTAGGTGTATTTTCTTCTTTATTAATTTTGAAAAGTGGAAAAACATTTTTTGAAAAATTTTTTCTAGATAATCCTAATAAAAGAAGTTTACATACTAAGCCTATTCCAAGTGCAGGTGGTCTATCTTTCATAATTCCTCTACTTCTTTATGATTTAATATTTTCTTATTTTAATAAATATGAAGGTATTGTTTCATTATCTTTATTGTGTATACCTCTAATATTTATTAGTTTTTTGGATGATTTAATAAAAGTATCTCCAAAAAATAGATACCTTTTTCAATTATTGACTTCTTCCATTATTTTAGGATTAGGTAATATTAATTTATTTTTCTTTAACCCAATTTTTAATATCTTAATTTTTATTTTTCTGGTAATTATTATTACCTCAGTTATAAATTTTACAAATTTTATGGATGGCTCTGATGGATTAGTTGCAGGATGTATGTTTATTTTCTTTGCCATAATAAATTACAAATTAAATCTCAACATATCTATCATTATCCTTTTAGGCTCTTTATTAACATTTATTTGTTGGAATTGGTACCCAGCAAAAATTTTCATGGGTGATATTGGCAGTACTTTCTTAGGTGTATATTTTATTGCAAATATACTTCAGTTTAATGATGTTAATGAAATTGTAGGCTTATTGTTAGTTGCAAGCCCCCTTTTTGGGGATGCTTTAATAACTATATTTAGGCGCTTTTTAAAAAAGCAGAACATATTTAAAGCTCATAGACAACATCTTTATCAAAGGCTATATCTAGGTAAATTATCAAAACAACAAGTTGCCCTAATATATATTTTGCAAACTTCAATAATTGGAATTATTTATATAAAGATAAATATTATTTACGAAATAACAGCTATCTTTGTTTGTTTCTTTATAATGTGGTTATTGGAATTAAAGTATGCTGTGTCTTTTGAGAAGGCGATCAATAATAATTTAATTTGAAATTTTTATTTTGAAATGAATAGTTTTTTATTCTTAAAAATAAGTTATTTTTTAAGGTATTTCCTGAATTTAAAAATGAAGTATAGAAAAATATACTTCATTTTTAGTGATCTCTTACTTTTGACTTTTTCATATATATCCTCATTATGGATATTAGATTTAGGTTACAATATAAAATATAAATATTTTTTATTTTTTTTATTTTTTACCTCTCTTTATTTAGTTTTTGGAAATTACTATAAACATTTAACTCGATATTCATCGAGTGTAGGTTTTTATAAATTAGCAATTAAAAATACAATATTAATTATTTCTATACAAATAGTATTTAAATTATTTTTTGGTTTTTATTCTTATCCTTTTAAGTTTTGGTTGCTTTTATTTTTTTTAAGTTCCTCTTTTACAATTGCATTTAGAGTTTTCGTGAGGGATCTGATAACTTTTTTCAATATATCTCCTAGAAATAATATAAGTAAAATTGCAATTTATGGAACTGGTCAAAGTGAGGTAAATTTATGTAAGCAAATTCTTTTAACAGGATCACATATCATTATTGCATTTATAGATGACAATCCAGATTTAGAAAATAGAGATATCAATGGAATAAAAGTTAAATCTCTAAAGCAAATATCTAATTTAGATTTTGATCAATTATTTGTTTCAACCTCATCTTTTAATTCAAATCAATGGTTGAATATCCTAAAACAAGTAAAAATAATAAAGCCTAGCATTAGAATTTTAAAAATCCCTTCAATTAATAGTATCGATGATGGAATAGAAAAAATAGATGCACTTAAACCTATATCTTTAGAGGATCTTTTATTTCGCGAAATTGTGCCCCCTAAGGAGAATTTACTTGGTCCAGGAATTAAAGATAAAGTGGCATTAATTACAGGAGCAGCAGGTTCTATTGGTAGAGAGCTAAGTCTTCAAATACTATCTTTAAAACCCTCAAAAATAATAGTTGTTGATTTTAGTGAACCAAATCTTTTTGATCTTAAAAACTTGTTAATTAAAAATAACTTAAATAATCAAATAATTTATTGTGAATTAGGGAATACTGCGGATGATAAATTTATGCAAAATGTCTTTATAAAGCATAATCCTGATATTGTATTTCATGCTTCTGCTTACAAACATGTGACTTTATTAGAGGAAAACCAAATTGAGGCTGTAAAAAATAATATAAAATCTACCTTTAACGTTTGTAAGTTTGCTTATAAATTTAATACCAAAAAACTTATTTTAATTTCTTCTGATAAAGCTGTAAGACCAACAAGCCTAATGGGGGTTACTAAAAGAATTTCTGAATTAATTGTAAGTAGTTATGCAGAAAAATCTAAAACTACAAAAAATAAAGAAAAATTAGTATTTTCAATGGTTCGTTTTGGAAATGTT
>MDTE01142624.1_pt1 | contig 38956 bp, 40 predicted proteins | sample 811231 | NCBI WGS metagenome assembly MDTE01 (sample SAMN05326651, study PRJNA326480) | marine metagenome | isolation source: seawater | place: Indian Ocean: Red Sea | collected 2010 | reverse complement strand
AGATTTAGATGGGAAATCATACGATGTTTTATGTGTTAAAGGAAGCGGATGGGATATGGCAGATATTGAACCACAGGGTCTTCCAGCCGTAAAATTAAAACCACTTCTAAATTTAAAGAAAAAGAGTTACTTAACCGATGAACAAATGGTTAATTATCAAAAGAGGCATTTGCTTGATGTAAATTCACCAAATCCTTCCGTAGAAACTTTTTTACACGCATTTTTGCCTTTAAAATATGTAGATCATACACACGCTAATTCAATTTTAGACATTACAGATAGACCAGATGGATTAAAACTTTGTAAAAAAATCTTTAATTCTAAAGTAGCTATTGTTCCATACGTTATGCCTGGTTTTATGTTGGCAAAAAAAGTTCAAGAAGTTTATGAAAAAAACCCAAATATTAATTGTTTGATTCTGTTAAAACACGGCATATTTACTTTTAGTGATAATGCAAAAGATGCATACAAGTTAATGATTAAATATGTTACTCAAGCTGAAGTTGCAATTAAGAAATTAAAACATAAAAAAATAAAGCAAGTTACAAACAAATATAATAATATAAAGCCGCATCAGGTAGCTCCAATTTTACGTGGACTTCTTTCAAATAAGGATTCAAATGATAAGTACATAATTAATTTCAGAAAAAATAAAAAACTAGACTATTTTATAAATGGTAAAACTGTTAAAAAATATTCAGTTAAAGGGACTATAACGCCAGACCATGTTATCCGTATCAAGCCTTTTCCGTTAATCATAGAAAATAAAGATTTAAGTAATTTGAAAAACTTAAATAAATTATTCAATAATTATAAACAAAAATATATTCAATATTTTAAACGCAATAAATCAAAATCTAGGGGTAAGAAAGTTATGTTAGATACAGCGCCAAGATTAATTTATGTACAAAATATGGGTTTGTTTAGCATAGGTAAAACCATGAAAGATTGTCTTATTGCAGGTGATTTAGCAGAAGCTAATGCCAAAGTAATTAGTTCTATCGAAGAGACAGGGCAATATAGACCGATAACTGAAAAAGATTTATTTGATGTGGAATATTGGTCTCTTGAACAAGCAAAGATAAAAAAGAAAATGCTACCTCTACAAGGTAACATTGTTGTTATTACGGGAGCTTGTGGCGTTATTGGCTATGAAACATATAAGTTATTTAAATCTCAAGGCGCAGAAGTTGTTCTTTTAGACAAAGATGTAAAAAAAATAAATGATTTGAGAAAGAAAACAAATGATCTGTGTATAGAATGTGATGTAACAAATAAAAATTCAGTTATTAAGGCTTTTGAAATTATTTGTGAAAGGTTGGGTGGTATTGATATTTTAATTTCAAATGCAGGTTCAGCTGACACAGGAGCCATTGCAGAACTAGATGAAAAATTATTAAGAAAAAGTTTTGAGAATAATTTCTTTTCTCATCAGAATTGTGCATCTCAAGCGACTAAAATTATGTTGAAACAAAAAAATAAAGGATGTCTTTTGTTTAATATTTCTAAACAATCAGTAAACCCTGGAAAAAATTTTGGACCCTATGGTCTGCCAAAGGCAGCCTTATTAAGTTTATGCAAACAATATGCTTTAGACTATGGTGCGAATGGCATTAGATCAAATGGAGTAAATGCCGATAGGATAGAAAGCGGTCTTTTAAATAAAAAAATGATCAAATCTAGAGCAAAGGCAAGATCAATTACAATTGCAGATTATATGAAAGGCAATCTTTTGCATGATGAAGTGACTAGTAAAGATGTAGCGAACGCTTTTTTGCATTTGGCATTATCTCAGAAAACAACTGGTGCTATTTTAACCGTAGACGGTGGTAATATTGCAGCTTCTATGCGATAGATTTCAATTTTTTGAGTCCTTCTTCATTAGCACCAAAAATTCCTTTTTCAGTAATTATACCAGTGATAAATTTACCTGGTGTTATATCAAAAGCAGGATTTAATGTTGAACTTTCCTCTGGGTAAATTCTAATATTTTGAATTTTACCGTGATTATCTATTCCACTCATATTTGATAATTCATCACCACTTCTTTCTTCAATTGGTACATCATTTGCATCATTTATATCCCAATCTATACTACTTGTTGGTACTGCTACATAAAAAGGAATATTATTTTCATGTGCAGCTAATGCTTTTAAATATGTTCCTATTTTGTTTATAACAGAACCATCACTTATTATTCTATCAGCGCCAGTTATACAAAGATCTATTTTCTTTTGTTGCATTAAAAGACCGCCAGCATTGTCAGCAATTATAGTATTAGCTATATTTTCATGATTTAATTCATATGATGTTAATGAAGAACCTTGATTTCTCGGTCTAGTTTCATCAACCCAAACATGTAGATCTAAACCTTTTTTATTGGCTTGATATATAGGTGCAGTTGCTGTACCCCAATCTATTGTTGCAAGCCAGCCTGCATTACAATGAGTAAGAATGTTTAAAGGTTCAATTTTTTTATCATCAAAAATATCTTTTATTAATTTATAACCATAAGATCCAATTGATTTACAAGCTTCAATATCATCATTACATATTTTATTTGCTATCTTGATGCCATGAGAAAATTTTTGATCATTGTCTATTTTTATAAGTTCAGACCGAATCTTGTTAACAGCCCATGTAATATTTATTGCAGTTGGCCTTGAGTTTATTAATTTTTTTGCAGCATCATCAATAACATCATCAGAAGGATTATCTTTGATAGCTAAACACATCCCATATGCCGCGGCACCTCCCAATAAAGGAGCTCCTCTGACTTCCATATTTTTTATAGCATATATAATTTGGTCTAAACTAGAAATTTTTTTTATTACGAATTGATGTGGTAGTTTTGTCTGATCTATTATATTTATTATTTTTTCTTTTTCATCATACCAGATAGTTTTATATGTTTTTCCATCAACATTCATTTCAATACTCTATTTAATATATTTTTCAATTTATTTTTTATTTCATCATTAACATTATTAAGATCTGTAATTATTGCAGTGTCGAGACAATTAGTTGCAGGATCATCATCTCTTATGAAATTTTCAAAATTTTTTATAACTGATTTGACCATGTTTTTTGCATTATTAGCATTTTTATTTAATGTATCGATTATCATTTTTACTTCTACATTTTCATGGTCAGGATGCCAACAATCATAGTCCGTTACCATAGCAACAGTCATATATCTTATCTCTGCTTCTCTAGCTAATTTAGCCTCTGGCATGTTTGTCATTCCAATAATATCAGCATTCCATGATCGATACATATTAGATTCAGCTAGAGTAGAAAATTGAGGTCCTTCCATAACTAAATAAGTACCACCACGATGATAATTTATATTTAATTCTTTTAATGAAGATTCACAAGCATCTGCTAAACCGGTACTTGTTGGTTTTGCCAATGATACGTGTGCTACCACACCATCTCCAAAAAAACTTTTATTTCTTGCAAATGTTCTATCTATGAATTGATCAACTAAAACGAAATCTCCCGGTTTCATACTATCTTTTAAAGAACCCACAGCAGAAACAGAAATAATATCTGTTGTACCGAGTTGTTTTAATGCATCTATGTTAGCTCGGTAATTAACATGTGTGGGTGAAATGGTATGTTTTGTACCATGTCTAGGCAAGAAAAGGATTTCTTTATTATCTAATTTAAAAATACTTATTTTATCTGAGGGTTCACCCCAAGGCGTTTTTATAATTTTTTCAGATATTTTTTCTAATCCATCTATTTGATATAATCCACTCCCACCTATTATTGCTAATTTATTTTTCATGTTAACCTTCTGTTGAGACTAAACTTGTAACTTTGTAACCATCTTTCTTTAATTTAAATGAACCACCAAGATTATAAAGATCTATTACAAAGAAAAAATGAGGATTAATATTAGATGTTTTTTTTACCAAGTGTGCAGTAGCTTCAGCTGTACCTCCTGTTGCAATCAAATCATCAATTATTAATATTTTATCTGTTTTATTTACAGAACCTTTTTGTATTTCTAATTCATCAAAACCATATTCTAATTTATATTTTTTTTTGTAAACTGATCCGGGCAATTTACCTTTTTTTCTTACAGGTATAAATTGCAGATTATGTTTATAAGCAAGTGCAGCTCCAAAAATAAATCCTCTTGCATCTATACCAACTATTTTTTTAATTTTATTTTTTTTTATATATTTAGATATTTCTAAAATAATCATCGAAAAAATTTTAGGTTTGCCAATTAATGAAAAAATATCTTGAAACATTATTCCTTTTTTAGGAAAGTTTGGAATAACATTAATATTTTTTTTTAAAATTTTTGTAATACTGCCCATGTTTTATTCTTCTGAAATGTATGTGCATTACAATCTTTGCAGGCCCCGATAGAATCATATTGAAGGTTTAATTGTTTTTTTCTGTATTCATTAATTATTTTACCTTGCCAAATTTCTTGTAATGATTCTTTAGTAACATCACCAATCTGTTCTTTAAGCTCATAATCTAGACAACACAAACCTACTCTTCCATCTGCTCCTATTACCATCTCTTCCCATGGATGTGAGCATGCAAATGTAAATTTTTCTTCCATACTTTCTTTTCTTTTATCTGTATGTTCTGTATTAACATGACCACCATCATAATTTTTTTCATCTTGAGAGCCTAGCCAGGTATTATAATGATTTACATCAACCTTATCGACCTTTGGTGTCCAGTAATTTATAAACTTTTCTATTTCATGTTTAGTTGGTTGCATATCAATTATTGTTACTCTTGTCTCAGGTAGTCTTTTTTTTGTTTCTTTCTTATGTTTCAAGAAAAATTTTACATTATGCAAAACTTTATCAAAATTTAATTTAACTCTTACACTTTCAAAAGTCATTTTTGTAAATCCATCTATATCAAAATTGATTACATCCAATAGTTCTTCATCTAATAGAATTCTAGATTTTTCCTCTGTTAGTAATTGTGCATTAGTAGATAAATACAGTTTCACTTTAGGTAATTCTTTTCTTATTATTTTAATTTTTTCTATCATATTTTTATCTACAGTTGAATCTCCCATCCAAAATAAATTTATTTTTTTTAAAGATTTTCCTTTACAGTCTTTTACAATTTTTTCTAATATCTCATTTGACATGTTTTCTTTTTTTCGATCCATATTAGGTTGAGGACACATGATACATTTAGCATTACAAGCACTGGTAAACTCTATACTCAAAATTTTGGGAAATATTTCTCTTCTCTTTTTTAAGATATTAAAAGCTAATTTCTTTAATGGATTTATAGTAAATTTTTTAATCATCATTATAAAACTCTCTTTAAATTACTATTTTATTATAATGATAGCAACTTAGATTAATCAAACTAAAATCTGTATTGACCGAAATCATTGATTATTGTATGGTTAAATATAAGACAGTATTTTTTAGAGAGGTTAAAGGGATATGGGAGATCTAGGACTTGTACTCATGATCATCGGAGCCATCAATACACTATCAATAGTGTTAGTGCTTGTAATGGTTCTTTTTGGTTTAAGATACTAAACTTTAATTATATAAATTAGAACTACAACTTTTAAAATTGTGGTTCGAATCCTCCTGCCAAAAAATTAATTAATGAAATTCTTTGATAAAAATTCTAGAATGAGTTTCTGAGTTTTTTCTGCTGCAGGTGCATTATATTTAACAGTAACCCCTTTTGTAGAACATCTATCTAAGAAATATTCACTAGCCTCAGGAGTGCTTACTTCTTTATTAGTTAATGTTATGATTTTTCCAGATTCTGAAATTGTTAAGGTACATTTTTTATTTGTTATATTTAAACTTGGCATTTTTTCAAATGTAAATCCAAAATAGAGAAATGGATTATCAAATCCATGATGTGCATCAGAAAGAGATTTATGAAAAATTTTATTTTCATTTCTAAAAAATTTTGAAAATAAGTTTCTACAAGCTTTTTCAGGTGTCAGTTCATCAGAGTTACCTGTTATCATTAATAAAGGAGTATACCTAGGCGTATCATCTGGAAATGTAAAACCACAGTAAGGATATATTGCAATTGATGCATCAAATATTAATTCTTTTTCGTTAATAAAAGATGTGACAGTTTTAAAATGTGACAAAATAGGTCCTACACCACCTTGTGACCAACCAATATAACCAATTTTATCAATTAACGGATGTGTTTTTAGTAATTTTAATGCTCTAAATGAATCATTCATGAAAGTTACTCCGGATACTTTTGAAAAAGTTTTATCATATTTGATATTTCTAGGAGTGTAATGATCAATTTGGAAAACAACATAGCCATGTTTATTTAATAAATCTACATATTTTTTATGATAACGTCTAATCCCACCAGAACCATGCGATAGTATAATTGCATCATAACTATTTTTTTGATGTTCTGGATAAGTTAGATGTCCAAATATTGTAAGTTCTGAACTATCTGTATAATCCAAATCATAGCTATCTATTGTTTTAAAACATATTGTAGAGTTTGAACGGATTTCATATATTGTTTCAACAATATTATTTTCATTAAGACATGGATTTATCTTTTTTTTAGCACATCCTGGCAAATATAACATTAAAACTAATATTATAAAGAAATTAATTTTTTTCAATTTTTAGATGTTAAATGATTTATAAAATTTATATTTGATGCAGCTAACTTTTGTAACAGTTTTACTGCTTGAAATAATTCACTATCTTTGTCAAAAGGTTTTTTTAATATAGATGAATCAGAATTCTTTTCATCATCTTTTTTAGTTTCAAAAATAATATCAGGATTAATTCCTTCTTTGTGTATATCTCTACCTTTTGGAGTGTAATATTTTGCCGTTGTTAATTTTAGAGCTGATCCATCATATAATTCTTGTATTGTTTGTACAGATGCTTTACCAAAGGACTTTGAACCAACAACTGTTGCTCTTCCATTATCCTGTAATGCACCTGCCACAATTTCTGATGCAGATGCAGATCCTCCATTGATCATTACTATAATTGGTAAGGTTTCTAAAATATCTTGAGGTGTTGCATAATATTCTAAATCAGATGTTGCAGTTCTTCCTTTTGTATAAACTATTTTACCTTCCTTTAAAAATAAATCTGAAATTCCTACAGCAGAACCAAGTACACCTCCGGGATTATTTCTTAAATCTAAAACTAGACCCGCAAGTTTATTTTTGGTTTGTTGTTTTAATTTTATAACTTCTTTTTCCAAATCATTTGTTGAATTAGATTGAAAGCTAGCTAGTCTTATATAACCTATATTTTCGAAAAATATTTCAGATTTAATTCCTTTTGATACTATAATTTGGCGAGTTATAGTTATTTCTATTGGATCATTAACATTTTTTCTCAATATTGTGACATCAACTTCTGTTCCAGGTTTTCCTCTCATTAATTTTACAGCTTCATTTATGGATTTATTTCTAAGTGATACATCATCTACTTCGATAACTAAATCTCCAGATTTTAATCCTGCTCTGCTTGCAGGCGTATCATCAATAGGAGCTACAATTTTTACAAAACCATCTTCCATAGTAATTTCTATCCCAATGCCACCAAATTTTCCTGTTGTCCCTATTTTTAATTCTTCGTATTCATCATTAGACATGTAAGTAGAATGAGGGTCTAATCCAGTAACCATACCTTTAATCGCATAATCAAACAAAGTTTGATCATCAACATCATCAACATATTGTTTTTTAATTTTTTGAAATATATCTACAAATTGTTTTATTTTGTCAGCAGGAATTTCATTATTCTGATCAGCATGAACTAAATTACCACTTTGCGCGACGATTAGAGCTAAAACTGTAGTAACAATAAATATATATTTTGTTGATATAATTAGTAGGTTTTTAAGCATATATTAAATATAACATTTTATTTCTTTATTATCTTATTAGTTTTGTCTAATATAGGAATATAACAATATAATATATGGAATCTGAAAACGCAAAAATCAGTTCACAAGAAGTATCTGCTGAAGAGCAAGTTCAAGCTGATGTAGAATTAGCATCTAGATCATTGAAAGCAATGTCTCATCCATTAAGACTGATGATACTGTGTAAGTTAGGTGAAGACGAATTTAGCGTTCAAGATATTGTTGATAATGTAGGAACTTCTCAAAGTAATATATCACAGCATTTAGCGATATTACGTGATAAGGGAATACTTTCTGCAAGAAAATCAGCAAACAAGGTTTTTTATAAAGTAAGTGATATCAAAACACTACAACTCATTGAAATGATGAGAGAAGTATTTTGTTCTCAACATAAATAATTATTTTTTATAATGTATCAATTAATAGAGTTTTTCTCGAATCATATAATTTTATTCACGGCTTTTATCATACTATTATTCATGATATTAAGTCTGGAGTTTAATAATATAACAAAAAAATATAAATCACTGTCTTATCAGGAATTAACTAAAATGATTAATCAGTCAAAAATTACTTTAATAGATCTTCGTGGCAATGATGAGTTTGTTAAAGGACATATTGTTGACTCTATGAATGTTACTTTAGATAAAATTAATCAAAGTAAAATTGATAAGAAAAAACCTATTATCACATATTCTACGTCAGAAGCTGACGCAATAAACGCTGCAAAAGAATTTGTAAGAAAAGGATTTAATGATGTTTATTATTTAGAAGGTGGTTTACAATCATGGGTTGAAAATAATATGCCATTAGTGAGTGAGAATAAAAAATGAGTGAAGAAAAATTTACTTTTATTATAAAAAAGATATTTACCAAAGATGTGTCATTTGAGTCACCTAAAGCACCGAAAATTTTTGAAGATATGAATATTACTCCAAAAGTTGGGTTTAATTTGAATAGCGATATAAATAAAATAAATGATAAAACATATGAAATTATGCTAGATGTTAATGTGAAAGCAGAGACTCCAGATTTTGTTGTTTATTTAGCAGAAGTTAAGCAAGCTGGAATATTTGAAATTGAAAATGCTACAGAGGAAATTAGAAATAGATTTTTAAACATAAATTGTTTAGAGATTTTATATCCTTATGCTCGAGAAAATATATCTACTCTAGTAGAGAAAGGTGGATTCCCGCCTTTATTTCTATCTCCAATTGATTTTGCTTCACTTTATCATCAAGAGCTATTAAAAAGAAAGGAAAAATGATACTTCATTATAGAATTTTTGGAGCTGGAGAATGGGGCTCTGCTGTTGCTGAATACCTTTCCAAAAAAGGCAACAAAGTAGACATTTATGTTAGAGACAAGTCATCTTTTCTTAAATCATTTAATTTAAATCAAAATATTAATGTTTTCGATTTAAATGATAACATTAATCAACTTAGATGCAGTGGTGATCATGTAAATATGATTGCATGTTCCAGTTCTGGATTTTTTGATGTAGTTAAAAATTACAAAGATTATTTTTCTAAATCTGATTTTATTTCTTGGCTTACAAAAGGAATAGATCATGATTCAGGATTACTTTTTCATCAAATAATTGATAATGAAATTTCATCTAAAATAACTAAATGTATAATATCTGGACCAAGTTTTGCATCTGATCTTATGAATAATAAAAAAATTGAGGTAAGTTTAGCTTCTACAAACATTAATAAAAGTCAAAAATTTATAAATTCTGTCGAATCTGATTGTTTTAAACTAGTTGTCACTAAAGATATTATTGGAGTTCAAATTTCAGCTATCATAAAAAATATTTGTGCAATTTTGGCAGGTATATTATCTGAATATAATTCTGAAAAATATGCAATTGAAAACTTAATGGAGTTTGCTAAAAAAGAAATTTTTGAAATTTCTAATCATTTTGAAAATTTTAATAAAATATATGCCGTAGATATTAAAGAACGTTCTGCAACAATTAAGTCCCCATCTTGTGACGGAGATCTTATATTGACTTGTCTCAATCCTACCTCTAGAAATAGAACCTTTGGTAGTCTTTTAGCTAAAAATAATTCTATTAATGATATTTTAATTCAGTTAGGGACTGTTGAAGGATATATTGCTACAAAAACACTATATATGAAAAATGATTTACCTAATGGCCCAATAGTTAACTGTGCTTTTAATATCTTATATGGGAATTCAGAACCATTAAAAGAGTTAAAATTTTTGAAGACTAACTAGTCTTTAGCTTTTCTTGCTAATGTATTTCTGCCCCATCCTAATAATTTAGCAGCTTCTATTTTTACTCCATCACATGCATGCAATGATTCATCAATCAAAATTTTTTCTAATTCATTGTTTAATTTTTTCAATAAATTTTGGTCTTTTTTTATGTTATTTCTTATATGATTTTTTAAACTCGTTTTCCAATTTTCATTAGCGTTAATTTCAGTTGAGATATTATTTGCTATATCTGATGGCATATCATCCATGGTTATCATCGATGATGGGCACATCACTGTTAAATAACGGCATAAATTTTCAAGTTGTCTTATATTGCCAGGCCATTGATAATTTTTTAAATATTCTAAAGACCTTTTATCTATATTTTTTTTCTCAATATTTAATTCAGATGAAGATCTTTTTAAGAAGTGATCTATGAGAATACTAATATCTTCAGTCCTTTCTCTTAAAGGAGGTAATTCTATTTTAAATACATTTAATCGATGATATAAGTCATCTCTAAATCTGGATTTTTTAATTAATTCTTCAATAGACTGATTGGTTGCAGCAATTATTCTAACATCTGATTTAATCGGATCATGTCCTCCTACCCTGTAAAACTCTTGGCTTGATAGTACTCTTAATAATCTAGTTTGTAATTCCGTATGCATATCCCCAATTTCATCTAAGAATAATGTTCCACCTCTAGCTTGTTCAAATCTACCAATTCTTTGAGTTTGCGCACCAGTAAAAGAACCTTTTTCGTGACCAAACAATTCTGATTCCAGAAGATCATGAGGAATAGCTGCTACGTTGATGGCAATGAAAGCATTGTCCGAACGTGTGCTATTTTCATGAATTGATCTTGCAACTAATTCTTTACCAGTTCCAGACTCTCCTTTTATAAGAACACTTATTTCAGTTTTTGAGATTTTTCCAATTGCTCTAAATACATTTTGTAGTGATTGAGCTTTACCAATAATTTTTGTATCAAAGGTATCATGTTTTTTTATATTTTCGCTTTTAATATTATTTCTAATAGCTTTTTCTGCTAAGTTCCTAATTGTGTCAACATCAAACGGTTTCGGTAAATATTCAAAAGCTCCACCTTTATAGGCAGATAAAGCATTATCAATGTCAGAGTGTGCTGTTATAACGATTGTGGGTAGATTTGGATATTTGCTTGATACTTTTTGTAATAAATCAATTCCAGACATACCTGGCATTTTTATATCAGTTATTATCAAATCGGGCTTGTGATTATTTAAAGCTAATATTGCTTCCGAACCATTCTTAAAAGTTTCTATTGCAAAAATATCTTCTAATGCACTAGTGCATATGGTTCTTATACTTTCTTCATCATCAACAATCCATAAATTAGATTTCATATTGTTGTTCTCCCCATGGCAAAATAATAGAAAAAATAGTTTCACCATTTTTACTGCTGCATTCAATAAGACCATTATTTTGTGAAATAAGTGACTGAGCTATCGTCAATCCCAAACCCATACCTTCATTTTTCGTTGTAACCATTGGATAAAAAATTTCTTTCATTTTTTCCTCAGGTATACCAATTCCATTATCTATAATTTCTATCTTTACAACCAAGTCATACTTAGTGTTACCAATTGTATATTTCAATTCAGTTCTCGTTCTCACAAATATTTTTCCAGATTTATTAATTGCATATATAGCATTTCTTACTATGTTTATAATTGCTTGAATTATTTGGTTTTTGTCAACATATAATTGAGGAATACTTGGATCATAATCTTTAATAAATTCTATATTTTTAGTATCTGGATCATAATTAAATAATTCAATTACATGTTCAGTTATCTCATGTATATTAGTAAATTTTGTTTCACAAGATTGTGATGGTGATGCCATACTATTTATAAGATTTAGCAATCTTTCTGATTCTTTTTTTATTATTTTTGTAAATTTTGTAAGATTATCATCATTCAAAGACTTATCGAGTAATTGTGCCGCTCCCATAATGCCACCTAATGGATTTTTTATCTCATGAGATAGACCTTTAATCATCTCTCTAGTAGCTTTTTGTTGATCTATAAGATTTTGATCTAATGAAATATTATATAACCTATCTGTTTCATTAAATTCTATTAGCAGATAATCCTTCTCTTCTTTGAAATAGCTTGAAATATTACAGTCTACGATTTTCTCCACTCTATCAAAATTCTTGAATTTTAAATCTCGTAACATTATGGATTGTTCTTTATCTTTAACTTTTTTTAGATAACTTACAAAATCTAGATTTTCACATTTAAGAGTTGAAATATCTGGGTTTTTATTGCTAGCACCAAGCAATATCGATGCTGTTGTATTTTTATAGAAAATATTAAAATTTTCATCAAGTATTAATATAGCTGTACTTAAATTATCTAATATTTCATAACTTAATTTGTAGTATTCTTCATCAGAACTAATTTTTTTATTTATATATGTATTCATATAATTATTAGTAAAAGGCTACTCATAAAGAGCAGCCTTTTTATTTTTTACAAGCTATAATACATTTCAAACTCACATGGATGTGTTGATTGTCTCAACCTTTGTACTTCTTCCATTTTAAGTTCAATATAAGAATCAATAGTTTTGTCTGTAAAAACATCACCCATTTTTAGAAATTCTCTATCTCCATTTAGAGCGTCTAATGCAACTTCCAAGCTTGGTGCTACAGTTGGTGCCATTTTAATATCAGCATCATCTGATTCAAACAAATCCTTATCTATTGGTTTCCCAGGATCTAGTTTGTTTTTAATGCCATCCAAACCCGCCATCATCATGGCAGTAAAAGCAAAATAAGGATTTGCAGTTGCATCTGGAAATCTAACTTCAATTCTTCTGCCTTTATCTGACATCACGTATGGAATACGAATAGAAGCAGATCTATTTTTTGCTGAATAAGTCAGAATTACAGGTGCTTCAAAGCCAGGAATTAATCGCTTATAACTATTAGTAGATGCATTTGTGAATGCATTTAAAGCTCTAGCATGTTTGATAATACCACCTATATACCATAAAGCTTCTTGCGATAGTTTGCCGTATTTATTCCCTGCAAAAATATTTTTTCCATCTTTTGCAAGACTCTGATGGACATGCATTCCTGTTCCATTATCGCCAACCAATGGTTTAGGCATAAATGTAGCAGTTTTTCCATATGCATGAGCTACGTTCATAACTACATATTTATAGATTTGAACCTCATCAGCTTTTCTAACTAGTGTATTAAATTGAACTCCAATTTCACCTTGACCTGCTGTTGCGACTTCATGATGATGAACTTCACATGGAACACCCATTTCTCCAAGTGTTGTAACCATAGCAGATCTACAATCTTGAAGAGCATCAACTGGCGGTACTGGAAAATAGCCGCCTTTAACAAGAGGCCTATGTCCCATATTACCTTCTTCAATTTTCTGCCCACTGTTGTAACATGCTTCTGAAGAACTTACACTAAAAAAGCAACTACCTAACTTATCCTCAAATCTAACGTCATCAAAAATAAAGAACTCATTTTCTGGACCAAAATATGCGGTGTCAGCTATACCGGTATCAGATAAATATTTTTCAGCTTTTTCTGCAACTGATCTAGGACATTTTTCATATGGTTTACCATCTGTTGGTTCTACCACATTACATCTTACATTCAACGTTGGCTCATCATAAAATGGATCCATCACTGCTGTAGATGGATCTGGTTGTAAAATCATATCTGATTCATTAATACCTTTCCAACCAGCTATTGATGATCCATCAAACATTTTGCCTTCCTTTAAATCTGTTTTGATGCCTTTATCAGTAGCTGTCACAGTTACATGTTGTTCTTTTCCTTGTGTATTAGTAAAACGATAGTCAATAAACTTTACTTCCTTTTCTTTGACAATCTTTAATATATCGTCTGCACTCATTTTTAACCTCACTTAATTTGTTATGTATGTATGCACTAGCATTTATCATGCCATCAGCCATCTTCAATGAATTATTGGTTTTAGATAGCACAGTATACATTTAGTGCATTAATTTAGAGCAATTTTAATTTCAAATTAGTGCATTTGCACTATTATAGAGCATATTATATGATATATAAAGTAATATTAAATAAATATACAATAATAACTTTTATTAATTTAAGTCTTAAGAATGTCTTATAATAGAGCTATAAATCGATAATCACTTAAGAATAGGAATAACCATTGACAGCTAATAGTATGGAAGATCTTGTAGCTCTTTGCAAAAGAAGAGGATTTTTGTTTCAATCAAATGAGATTTATGGAGGACTTCAGGGTCTGTATGATTATGGTCCTTTAGGTGTTGAGTTAAAAAATAATTTAAAAAAATCATGGTGGACAGCCATGGTTTATGAAAGAGATGATATTGAAGGTATTGATTCTGCGATATTAACTCATCGTGATGTATTGAAATATTCAGGACATGAAGATACATTTTCGGATCCAATGGTTGATTGTAAAGCATGTAAGTCACGTTGGCGAGCTGATGAACTTAAAGAGAGAAAGTGCCCGTCATGCCAATCAACAGATTTAACTGAACCCAGACCATTTAATTTGATGTTTAAAACTAATGTTGGTCCAATAGATGATGGTTCTAGTGCAGCATATTTAAGACCTGAAACTGCTCAACAAATATTTATTAATTTTAAAAACATAATTGATTCAACATCAAGAAATCTTCCTTTCGGTATTGCACAAATAGGTAAAGCATTTCGTAATGAAATTACTCCAAGAAATTTTATATTTAGAGTAAGAGAATTTGAACAAATGGAGTTAGAATTTTTTGTAAAGCCAAACAATGCAGACCAATGGTACAAACAATGGGTAAATAATCGAATGCAATGGTGGTTAGATCAAGGAATAGAACAAGATAATATACAGCTCTTTGAGGTTCCAAAAAATGATCTTTCTCATTATTCAAAATCTACAACTGATATTATGTATAAATTTCCACATGGATTAGAAGAATTGGAAGGTATCGCAAACAGAACTGATTTTGATTTAGGTTCTCATACAAAAAATCAAGATGAATTAAAAATTACCGCAAAGGTTGAGAAAAATAATTCTTCCAATGCAAAATTGGCAATACAAGATGAAGATAATAACTGGATAGTACCATTTGTCATTGAACCTTCTGCTGGTGTTGATAGAGGTGTTTTGGCCATACTAAATGAAGCTTATAATATTGAACAACTAGAGGATGGAAAAGAAAGGGTTGTCTTATCAATAAAACCACACTTGGCACCTATAAAAGCAGCTGTAATACCATTAAAGAAAAATAATGAAGAAATAGTAAATAGATCCATTAAGTTAAAATCAGAATTACAAAAAACTGGTATTGGAAGAATAGTGGTAGAAAATACTGGTAATATAGGCAAAAGTTATAGAAAACATGATGAAATTGGGACTCCATTATGTATAACTATTGATTTTGAAACACTAGAAAATGATATGGTCACAATTAGAAATAGAGATACTATGCAGCAGGAACAATTAAAAATTACTGAAGTACAAACATATTTTAAAACCTATTTTCAAAAGTGAAACAACAAAAGTATATTATTTTAGATAGAGATGGTGTTATTAATTATGATTCTAACAATTATATTAAAACTGCTGACGAATGGACACCAATACCTAGAAGTTTAGAAGCAATAAAACTTTTATCAGAAAAAGATTACTTTATCATAATAATTTCAAATCAATCCGGATTAACTAGGAAAATTATAACTTATAAAAATTTTTCTGAAATTTATAGCAAAATGATCAGATCTGTTGAGGATCATGGTGGTAATATTGGAATTTTCTCTTATTGTTCTGATAGTAATGACAAATCATTTAATCGTAAACCTAATCCTGGAATGTTCTTAGATATTGCAGAAAGAATGAAAATTGATCTTAAAAAAACATTCTCAATAGGAGATTCACCTAGAGATCTTTTTGCATCTATTGAATCTGGCTGTATACCTATTGGTGTTAGAACAGGCAATGGACATCAAATAGAGAAGGAAAAAAAACTGAATGTTTTAATGTTTGATGACTTACTAGATGCTGTAAAATATATAATCAAAAATGATAAATAAATTTATTTTATTCATTAGAGCATTTTTATTTTGGTTTATTTTTGCAACTTCAACAATTTTTTTATCATTAGTTTTTCTTTTATTTAGATTATTTGGATATATACCCGCTTTATATGTTGCTAAATTATGGGCATGGATAACAATAAAAGGCCTTGAATATATATGTGGAATATCTTATAAAATTAATGATTTATCTAAACTTGTAAAAAATCATAATCTTATTTTTTCTAAACATCAATCTACATGGGAAACAATATTTTTTTTATTGATTATTCCTAAACCAATTTTTATTGTTAAAAGAGAATTAATGTTTATACCTTTTTTTGGATGGTGTTTATTTTTACTAAAAAATATACCAATTAATAGGTCTAGTGGAACTAGAGCTATCAAAAAAATGATTAAAGAAACTGATAGATTGTATAAGGATGGTTTTTCTATAGTTCTTTTTCCTGAAGGCACAAGAGTTGCAGTTAATACTAGAACCGCAATTAAACAAGGCGGAATTATCTTATCAAAAAAACTTAATTTACCTATATTACCTGTTACACATAATGCTGGATTATATTGGCCAAAACATAGTTTCTTTAAATTTCCTGGAAAGATAAATTTATTAATAGGAGATTTAATTAATACATCTGATTTGGAGATTACTGATATAAAAAAACAAATAGAAGTCTGGATGGATCAAGAATTGATTGTTTAATAATTTATGGAGCTGGATTTGGTATTAATTGGTGTATTTCATTAATTTTTTCATTAATTTCATTAGTAAATTTAATATCGACACTATCTATATTTTCTTTAAGTTGTTCTAATGTTGTAGCCCCAATAATATTACTTGTAACAAATGATCTTGTGTTTACAAAGGCTAGCGCAAGATGTGCCGGGCTCATATCTAATTCTTTAGCAAGACGCACATATCTTGTAGTTGCATCTTTGCACTGATCATTACTATATCTAGTAAACCAATCTCCAAAAAGCCCCATTCTAGAATTTGGTGGTGTATTTTTTTCGTATTTACCTGTTAGTATCCCAAAAGCTAATGGAGAATATGCGAGTAATCCAACGTTTTCTCTATGAGACATTTCTGCAAGTCCTACTTCATATGTTCTGTTGAGTAAGCTATAAGGGTTTTGTACACTAACGATTCTAGATTGTTTAGAAGATTCAGAAAGCCTTAAATATTCCATAACTCCCCATGGAGTTTCATTACTTACACCTATATGTCTAACTTTACCTTCTTTTACAATTTCATGAAGAGCATCCATTGTCTCATTAATTGCAATCCCATCATTCTCTGCATCATGTTCATAACCAAGTCTGCCAAAGTAATTTGATTTTCTTTCAGGCCAATGAACTTGATATAGATCAATATAGTCAGTTTGTAATCTTTTTAATGAGGCATTAATGGCTTCTTTAATTTGTTTTTTTGATAATCTAGAACCTTTTCTAACATAATCCATACCTGGTCCAGCCACTTTAGTAGCTATAAAATATTTGTCTCTTTGTTGAAATTTTTTAATCCAACTGCCAATATATTTTTCAGTCAAACCACAAGTTTCTTCTCTGGGCGGGATAGCGTACATTTCTGCAGTATCAATTAAATTTATACCTCTTTCTATAGCATAATCCAATTGATCATGAGCTTCATCTTCAGTGTTTTGTTCACCAAAGCTCATAGTTCCTAAACATAAAAGACTTACTTTTAAATTAGTATTTCCTAGTTTTTTGTATAGCATGGTCAAGTACTCCCAAGACAGCAACAAACGATTATGTTATAATTTTATACATAAATTCTTAGAAAATAAAAGGGGTTAAAGATTAATTTTATAATATACATTAAATCATTATTTTTTAATTTTACAACTTGGCTTCCTGAAGTTTTAATCCAAAAAAAATATCTAATGAGAGATATAGTTGCTGGAATAACTATAGCAATGATCATTATTCCACAATCTATGGCATATGCTGAATTAGCCAGCTTACCACCAGTATATGGATTATACGCGTCATTGATACCTGTATCTCTAGCAGCAATTTTTGGTTCTTCACGATATCTAGCAACTGGACCTGTAGCAATGGTTGCTCTTTTAACTTCTGTGGCTGTAATGTCTTTATCAAATAATCAAGAAAATTTGTATGTATATTTTGCTATTTTATTAGCAATATCTGTTGGTTTGTTTCAAATATTTTTAGCGCTATTTAAAGTAGGGAATTTCTTTGATAAAGTCCCAGAACATGTATTATTAGGTTTTACATCTGCTGCTGCAGGAATTATTGGACTAACTCAATTACATAAGCTATTTGCATTACCTAAAATTAATTTTGATAATTTATTTACAGTTCTAAATACTTATCCTATTAATTCTGGCGCAATTCTAATATCATTACTCTCGCTTTTAATTCTTTATTTAATGAAATATCATAGCAAATCTCTTTTTATAAAAAACCTATCAGTTTTTACAGCAGTAGTAATTTCAATTATTATTTCTAGTTTATTTGCATATAGCGGGCCTATTGTTGCAAATATACCTAGTGGTCTTCCTGATATTAAAATACCATCTTATTCACAATTGGCTTATTCATTACCGATGTTTTTGATGCATACAATCATTATTAGTCTCGTGGGTTTTATGGAAGCAATCGCTATTGCAAAAGCATTAAGCATTAAAAAACCTGAAAAAGATGACAAAGGAGTAGAGTTGTTCAAAAACCCTTCACCTGTTGAAACAAATCAAGAATTATTTGGGCAAGGTATTGCAAATGTTTCATCTGGGCTTTCAGGTAGTTTCCCAGTTTCTGGATCATTTTCTAGGTCAGCAGTTAATGAATTAGCTGGCGCTTATTCAGGTTTTTCATCAATCATTACAACCATTATTGTTGGACTAACACTAATGTATGCAACTCCATTACTTTATAATTTACCCAAAGCAACATTAGGAGTCGTTGTCATTTTTGCTGTTTTACCTTTAATTAGGTTAAAAAAAATGTATCAAATTTTTCAAGATGACAAAACAAAAGGTATGATTGTCTGGGTGACATTTTTAAGCACTTTAATTTTTCCTATTCTATCATTAGAAATTTTAACCGGTGTACATACACACATATGGACCGGAATAATTTTTGGGTTTATATTGTCATTTATTTTTGATAAGAAACAAACAAATTAAATTTAATTATTTACAATTAAATCAAAAATTAAACTATTTGATGATAAACTTTTACGTTCATATTTTGTTATTGGTCTAAAGCCACGATGACTGGAAAACTCTATTTTTTTATTTAAATATTGTGAAAATAATTTCTTAACTGAGTATGCATAGTCCATATTATCAGTACTAAATTGCAATATTCCATTTTTTTTTAATTTATCAAATAATAATTGGATCGAATATTCATTTATTAGTCGTCTTTTTCTATGTTTTTTTTTCGGCCAAGGATCAGGAAAAAATATAAAAATTTTATTGATGGTATTTGTTTGAAAAAAACTTTCAAAGTAATCTATAGCATCTCCATATAAGGGAAAAATATTATTTATTCTTTTTTTATTAATGGTATTTATAATTTTTGAAATACCTCTTGTATAAGATTCTATTGCAACATAATTTTCTATTTTATTTTTGTCTGCCATATATATTACTGATTCACCATTACCAAAACCAATTTCTACATTTATATTAATTTTCTTATCTAAAATTATTTTAGTTTTTTCTAAGTATTTACTTGTATCTGATATAACTCCATCAATATTTCTTGCTCTAAAACTTTTATAAAATTTAGGTCTTTTTTTTGGTTGCATCATATAAAAAATTTCCTTCTGACGGAGAAGATGGTGATGCAAAAGATTTTTTTTCAATTCTACCAGCTAAATAACCTTCTCTACCAGCTATCACAGCATTTTTCATAGCACTAGCCATTAGTATTGGATTATCAGCACAAGCTATAGCTGTATTCATTAATATTGCATCACATCCCAATTCCATTGCAATAGTAGCATCGCTTGGTGAACCTACACCAGCATCTACTATGATTGGTATATTAGCTTGGTTGATTATTGCTGCGATATTATATTCATTAAGGATTCCTAATCCTGAACCTATAGCAGAACCTAAAGGCATGACACTAATACACCCAATATTTTCTAATTCTTTTGCAACAATTGGATCATCTGTTGTATATACCATAACTTTAAAATTATCTTTAACTAATATTTCTGCTGCCTTTAAAGTTTCTTGTATATTCGGATACAATGTTTTTTGATCACCCAGTACTTCAAGTTTTACTAGTTTCTCTCCATTCAATAACTCCTCAGAAAGTTTGCAAACTCTTATGGCATCTTCTGCGTTATAACAACCCGCTGTATTTGGTAAAATGGTATATTTATTTGGATTGATATAATCCATTAAATTTTCTTTATTTTTTTCTTGACCAATATTAACTCTTCTTAGTGCAACTGTAACCATTTCTGCGCCACTTGCATCTATAGCTTGTTTTGTTTCTTTAAAACTTTTATATTTGCCTGTACCTACTATTAATCTAGAAGTATAGACTTTATTATTAATTGTTAGTTCATCTTTCATTATCCACCACCGACAGCTCTAATAATTTCAATTTTATCATTTTCTTTTAATATATATTTTGAATATTCTGACTTTGGTATAATTTCTAAGTTTACTTCAATCGCTATATATTTATCCTGAAAACTAAGAGTTTTAAGCAATAGATCAATATTAATATTATCTTCTACAATTTTCTTTTCTTGATTTATAAATATATTCATACCTATAAAACTATAATAATATATAGTCATTAATTATGCATTTATAAATCAGATATTTTTAAAAATATGCCGGAATAGCTCAGTTGGTAGAGCAGGACTTTCGTAAAGTCAAGGTCGGTGGTTCGATTCCTCCTTCCGGCAATTTATGATTTAATTATTTTTTGTGGTAGGTATGATTCAAAAATGAATTTAACTATAACCATAAAGTTATAAATTATAAAAGGTATAATAGGAATCATTAATCTCATAAATTCTGCGTATGTTGCGAATGATAAAAAGAAGCCATAATATAACGGAACCAAAGACATAAAGATATTATTGTTTCTTGTCTTAATATTTTTATTGAACATAATTGATAAAACTAATCCCCATAGCGAAAAGATATACCAAAAATTTATAGGCGTTCTGTATAATTTTTGAAAAGGTTTTTCAATGAACATAGTTGGAATAATATTATTAGTATAAAAATTTTTAGATTCTCCAATATTTACCGGAATTGGAACTCTCCCAGTGATAGATGTTGCAGTTAAAATACTTTGAACAAAATATAATGTTGGTAACGATAATATGATTTCGTTTATTTTATCTATTTTTTTATGCTGTACATAACCAGTGTTTTCTAGATTTGGAATTAATGCAAATTGAAATGCAGTTTTTGTATAAAACCAATTATCAGATCTATTTTTAATATAGTCTTTGTTAACTACAGATTTGATTAATCCAATTAAACAATTAATTTTATACTTCTCAGTATTATTATTTTTACATAGAAGGATATGGCCGAGTGCAATATTTTCTTTAGTTAGATACTGATTTATAATGAGAGATTTAGTGAATAATAACATCTCTTTTTCATTTTGTTTTTCAAGTTTATTTGTCAATAACGATATTTTTTGGTCAAAGTTTTGTAAATTAATTGAATCTTGTTTATTTTTTATTTTTGATAATTCATCTAACAATAAAATGCGTATTTTATCCATGTTGACATTACCATTCGTAATCATTGATTTTTGTCTTATTGTTTCATTGTCTGGTCTAAATAAGTAATAGTAAGGAGATTCTGGACTTGAAGCAGTTTCTCTTTTATGAGGTAAAATATTTGCTTTATAAATACTATTAATTTCATATAGTAATTCTTTGGCATCATCAGATAATTTATTTTCATATCCTTTTATAATATTTTCATTAAGATAGCCATATTGTAATATCTTAACTATAAGATGAAAGTCGCGATATTTTGATGATATTCCATATTCATGTTTATTAAAATTTGAAATCAATAAACTTGATATGACGACAGTTATTACTAATAAAAAAGATATATAAATTTTTTTCTTGAGATCTTTGATTAAAATATAAAATAAATAAAGTGGAAGAAAATATAATGTCTGTTCACGTGTTAGAGTCATTATTAACATAATTAATAAAAATAAAATTATATTCTTATTTTTAACTTCTTCAGTCATTGATATCATTATGTAAACTGATAGTACCAAAAGAAATATATATAACATATCAACACGTAACATTGTTTCAAGTGCAATAAATGGCATATACATCATCACTAGAATAATAACTATGTGATTCAAAGATATTATTTTATTTGTGTTTTTTAAAATCAAATAAAAAAAACTTAAACTTAAACTACCAAGAATATTATTTAGTAAGAAAAGGTAGGTGTTATGGTTAGGAGAAATTTTATAGAAGAGATAAGCAATATAATTGTATAATTTATAATCATTAAATTCATTTTTGATAAAAATATTTTCTATAGTTTCTGTATAAGTACCATAAAAATTAAATTGAAATATACAGTATTTGTAAAATAGAGAAATTAAGAAAATTATCCAAAACCCTGACAATTTAATATAATTATTTCTAAACAATATTATTTTCTCTATTATTTTGCTGTATTGAAATAGTAAGAAACTAAAAATTCCAATAGTTAGTATTGGACTTAATACATTTCCTTGTATTAAAAAAATATCATCTCCATATCTTTCTGGAGTATTATAATTTTCATTAATTATGAATGTGAGAATTAATGTGAAGATTATAAATGTAGAGAAAATTCTTTTTAGATATATTTCTTTAGTTTGCATTGCTTATATTGTAATATATTACCAACTAATGTTCCTGCAATAACATATGCTGCTGTCAATAATCATACCATGTTTTAATGAATCCAATACTATTAAAAAAGTAATTGATAAAATAAATAATCAAAAATATATAAAAAAACAAATCATTCTTGTAGATGATAATTCTACTGATGGAACAAAAGATATTATTAAAAATAATTTAGAAAATATTATTGATAAAGTTATATATCAAAGAGTAAATAAAGGTAAAGGAGCAGCTATAAGAGCTGCATTGCCTTATGTAAAAGGTGATGTAGTTATTATTCAAGATGCAGATTTAGAGTATAACCCATCTGATTATAAAATTCTTTTAGAAGCAATGACAAAGATGGGTAAGAAAGTTGTTTATGGATCTAGAGTATTAGGTAAGCCAAGATATAAAAATAAAAATTTTACATCCTTATATAGAATATTTTTTAATCATGCATTAACGATTTTAACAAACATCTTATATAGGCAAAAACTTACTGATGCTCATACGTGCTATAAAGTTTTTGATGCATCATTGATATCAAAAATTAAATTGATTGAAGATGATTTCACTTTTTGTCCTGAATTTACTGCTAAGGTATCAAAACTTGGAATAAAAATTCATGAAGTTCCTATTTCTTATAATGGAAGAAGTTATCAAGAGGGTAAAAAAATTAAAATGAGTGATGGGATCAGAGCTGTATACGTATTATTTAAAAACTATATTTTTAATTAATTTGTAATTCTCTTAAATAAATATTTGAATGTAAGAGGTAGTAGACCAAGTGCAGTAAATAAAATAATTAATTCCATACTTATTTGTGCATTTTCTAAAATAATTTCACTTAAACCTTTACCTATAAAAATTACAATTATGGTTATCGGTAACATTCCAATTTGTGTTACTAGATAAAAAAGCGAAATTTTCATTGTTGTTAATCCTGAAACTAAATTGACTAAAAAATATGGGAAAATAGGAGACATCCTTATTGCAAATAGATAATACATTCCATTTTGAACAAAACCATCATTAATCCTATCATATGGTTTTAAAAATTTTTCTCTAACAAAATCTCTAAAAATAAATCTTGAAAGAATAAATGCTAATGTAGCACCAATAGATGAAGCAAATGAAACCACTAGTATAGCTGTTATGGGCTTGAAAATCATTCCAGCCAAGAGACCCATAATAAAGGCGACAGGCATTGAAAATGTTGTTAGAAATATGTAGATGACAAAATAATACAATTCTACAAGATATGCATTATTAGCATGTAGATTTCTTATATCAGAGAGGTTTTTATTAATTATGTTTATAATATTGGTATCACTAAAAATAATTAAAGTAAAAAATAATATTAATATCAAAAATATTAATATAATTCTCATTTTATTCATTTATAACTCTCCAAAAAAACAAACATATCTCTTAAAGATAGAGTATCATTAAATTACTAATAACTAACAACAAATATTAATTTTGCATACTACAGATGAATTTAGAAGAATATATTAAAGAAAATACAGCTACTTTTGATACCTTCCTACAAGATTTTTTGAGTAATAATTTAACCAATAATTCTGCAAAGTTAATAGAAGCAATGAATTATAGTTTATTGAATGGAGGAAAAAGAATTAGACCATTACTTGTCATGGCTTGTGCTCAAAATTTAGATGTAAAAAAAGAATATTATATGAATGTTGCATTAGCAGTTGAATTTGTTCATACATATTCTTTGATTCATGATGATATTATGGATGATGATGATTTCAGAAGAGGACAGCTTGCTACTCATAAAAAATTTGATATTTCAACAGCTATGCTTGCTGGTAACAGTTTATTAACATGGGCATTTCAAATTCTATCTGATGAATCAACTCATCCAAATGCTGAAGTAAGAAATTATCTTACTAGTTTTTTATCATCAAGCTCTGGCCATATCGGTTTAGCGTATGGGCAATCATTGGATTTAGAATATCAATCTGGTAGTAAGAATACAGATTATCAAGAAATATTAAAGATACATGATCTCAAAACTGCAAGATTATTTAAATTTTGTGTCAGAGCACCATTTATATTGTATGACCCCGAGATAATATCAGATAATCAGAAAACCGAGTATCTCGATATTTTTGGAACTAATTTTGGTTTAATCTTCCAAGCTACAGATGATCTTTTAGATTATAGGGATTTAGAGAATAATGAAGTTCCAAGTACAGTGAATATTATGTCTTATAAAAGGAATGATGAGGTTATAAATTACTGTGAGAAACTTGCAAATGACGCTTTAATATCACTTAAAAATCTTAAAATTGATAATAAAATTCTAACTGAGTTAATACGATTTATAATCATTCGTAAATCTTAATGTAAGAATCAGCTTTTATTTAATGCAATTTATCTATAAGATATAGTAGCTTTTTTGTAATCTATAAAAGGAATCTCGTGATCATAGGTATTTTAAAAGAAGTAATTGAGTCTGAGAATAGAGTAGCTATAACTCCTGCAGTAGTAACTAAAATTCTAAAATTAGGATATGAAGTACAGATTGAAAAATCAGCTGGGGTTAGGGCTAATTATACTGATAATTCTTATGAACGCGTTGGTGCCAAGATAGTTAATTCACCTGCTGATATCTGGAATCATTCTGATATTGTTATAAAAATTAATCCTCCATCTAATGGAAGGTATGATGAATTTTCAAAATTTAATAGTAATACTACTTTGATATCATTTTTTTATCCCCGTCAAAATGATGAACATCTAAAATCTTTGGCTAAAGATAATGTAAATATCTTGGCTATGGACTGTGTACCAAGAATCACAAGAGCACAAAAAATGGATGCGCTTAGCTCAATGTCCAATGTTGCTGGATCAAGAGCTGTAATAGAAGCTTCACATTTATTTGGTAGATTTTTTGGGGGTCAAATAACAGCGGCTGGTAAAATTTCACCAGCAAAAGTTTTAGTAATTGGTGCAGGGGTAGCCGGATTATCAGCTATAGGGGCAGCTGCTAGTTTGGGTGCAATTGTAAGAGCTTTTGATACTCGACCAGAAGTAAAAGAACAAGTAGAAAGTTTAAGTGCAGAGTTTTTAACTGTAGATATGAAGGAAGACGGTACTGGGAAAGGTGGTTATGCAAAAGTTATGAGTGATGAATATATTGCTGCAGAACATAAACTCTTTGAGGAACAATGTAAAGATGTAGATATTATCATTACAACCGCACTTATACCTGGTAAAAAAGCACCTATTTTGTTGACAGAAAACATGATTAGTTTAATGAAACCAGGAAGTGTCATTGTTGATTTGGCTGCTGAAAGAGGAGGAAATTGTTGTTATACAAAAAGAGATCAAGTAGTTAATAAAAAAGGTGTAAATATTGTAGGATATACTGATTTACCTTCCAGATTACCAAGTCAATCAAGTCAATTATATGCTACTAATGTTTACCATTTGTTGTCAGATTTAACGCCTGAAAAGAATGGCAAGATTAATATAAACATGAAAGATGAAGTTATAAGAGGAATGACTATTATCAAAGAGGGCGAAATTACATTTCCTCCACCAGTGACTAAAATTTCAACAAAAACTGAAACACCAAAATTGGAAAATATTAAGCAACAAAAGATTTCTATTCCAATAAAATCAACAAAGAAAAGATTCCCAACTCTAAAATTTGGACTAGCATTATTAGCTTTAATAGGTATTGGAAGTGTATCGCCACCTTCGTTTATGGCGCATTTTACTGTTTTTGTTTTAGGTTGTTTTGTTGGGTATATGGTTGTTTGGAATGTAACATCAGCTTTACATACACCTTTGATGTCAGTAACCAATGCTGTAAGCAGTATTATAATTATTGGAGCATTAATTCAGATTTCATCAGAAAATATAATTCTGACAATTATGGCTTCTTTAGCCATTTTTATAACAAGCATAAATATTGTAGGTGGTTTTGCTGTTACCAAACGCATGTTAGAAATGTTTAAGAAATAATTATTATGGAAATATCTTTAGAATTATCAAAAGCATTATATATAGGAGCCACTATTCTATTTGTTTTAACATTAGGTGGACTGAGTAATCAGGAATCATCAAGATTAGGTAACATATATGGCATGTTAGGTATGACTATTGCAATTATAGCCACATTATTAGGGCCAAATGTTACTAAAAATTTTGGTTTGATATTTTTGTTAATGACTGCTGGTGGATTTATTGGAATTTATTTAGCTAAAAAAGTACAAATGACCGAAATGCCTGAATTGGTAGCCATATTACATAGTTTAGTTGGGGCTGCAGCTGTATTAGTTGGTTATGTTAATTTTTTAGATGAAAGTATAAATTATGTAGGAGCAGAAAAAACAATACATTATATAGAAATTTATATTGGTATTTTTATAGGGATGATTACGTTTGCTGGATCAATAATAGCATTTGGTAAATTGAGTAGTCTTATTAGTGGAAATCCTTTAATGCTACCAGCTAAACATACTTTAAATTTACTGATACTTATTTTTATTTTTTATTTTGGATATGAATTTGTAAACCCATTCATGTTTTCTGATACTCTAACTTCATTAATAATAATGTCAGTTCTTTCTTTCTTATTTGGTGTTCATCTTATTATGGCAATTGGTGGCGCTGATATGCCTGTTGCTGTAAGTATGCTTAATTCATATTCTGGTTGGGCTGCATCTGCAATGGGATTTATGTTAGGAAATGATTTGCTTATAGTTGTAGGTGCTTTAGTTGGTAGTAGTGGTGCAATTTTGAGCTATATAATGTGCAAAGCCATGAATAGAAGTTTTATATCTGTCATTGCCGGAGGTTTTGGTACTGATACATCTTCAAATACGGCGGTAACTACAGAAGATCAAGGTGAAGTAATATCAATTGAAGCACAAGAAGTTACAGATCTTTTATTGTCATCTAAGAGAGTAATTATAATTCCTGGATATGGATTAGCAGTAGCACAAGCTCAGTTTATTGTTTATGAAATAGTTAAAATTTTAAAAGAAAAAGGAATAAATGTTAGATTTGCAGTACATCCGGTAGCCGGAAGATTACCTGGACATATGAATGTTTTACTTGCGGAAGCTAGAGTTCCATATGACATTGTTTTAGAAATGGATGAAATAAATGGAGATTTTTCAGATACTGATATATCAATTGTTATTGGTGCAAATGACATTGTTAATCCATCTGCACTTGATGATCCTAATAGTCCTATCGCAGGAATGCCAGTACTTGAATGTTGGAAAGGCAAAACATCAATTGTTTTAAAAAGAAGTATGGCAACAGGTTATGCTGGTGTACAAAACCCATTGTTCTTCAAACAGAATACAAGAATGTTATTTGGTGATGCTAAAGAATCAATGGATGCCGTTTTGGTGGCGTTAAAATCATAAAAAATGCAATATATAACGCAATATTTATTTAATAAGAAATATATCTTATTTTTGATGTTTTTCTTATCATCTTGTGCAACGCTTGATCATAACGAAACTTATTCTTTACAAATCAACACTGTAGATAAAAACAAGAATTTAATTAATGCTGAATGTAAATTATTTTCATCAACAACAAATAGAATTGTTGATACTCCAACTAAAATTAATTTTCAAGCTAGCTGTGCCCCTATTAATGTTTTCTGTAAGAAAGGTACCTTAAATGGAGAACATGGAATTATTCCAAGAATTGAACCACATAATACAGCCGATCTTTTAATAAGCTCTGGATTAGGAGCTGTCTTTGATAGAGTTGTTGATGCAACAACGCCGTTTGGATTATTTGTAAGATATGCTCGAAGCGATGATGAAACATGTTTATTACCTAAGAAAATCACTGTAGTTTTAGAGTAAAATCATGCTAGTCTGATTATATGGTTATTATTGCTTTATTTGGAATTGTATTATTTTTAGCTGTTGGTGGTTTTGCTTACAACTTTGGAGGTTGTATTGCAGGATTTTTAAAATTAAATACTTATAAACAATATATTCAAGTTCTATTTTTAGTGGCTTATGTTTATTTGGTGTATGCAAATCAAGAAGTAGTAATCAATGCCTATATGACACCCATCAATAATCTTATTTCTTAATAGTCAACGATTCCGAATAATATTAATACCCACAAGGTAACAGCCGAGACCATAAAACCTATAACAATAAAATTTATAATGAAAGTTACAATTTTATATTCTGGAGCCTCTTTTTGATTATTTTCATTGATAAATTGGCCATTTTTCCACACACCTGAATAAGTTCTCCCATCACTATATGTCCATAACCCTTCGCCTACAGGTTTACCTTCTATAAAATCACCTTCATAGGTTTTGCCATTTGGAAATGTGTTGATTCCGTGACCATGAGGCATGTTATTTAGCCACTCACCAACATATGTTCTTCCATTGTGTGATATAAGTGTGCCTTTACCATGTTTGCGATCATTTTTAAATTCACCCTCATAGGTATCGCCATTTTCAAGAATTTGTTTCCCTCTAGTGTTAGTTTTATCTGTGTAAGTTATTGTCATGTTCTAACCTATATTTCATTATAACTATACTTTCAAAAGCTTAAGCTTTTTTGATTTGAGCGAGTACAGTATAGAAGATTGGCCCAGCCCCCATATCAGTAAGGTCCTGAGTGTTTAGGGCATTGGCATTAACTCCATTTTTAACCAAAGAGCCTTTGTATTGCTTCTGAGTAGAGGCAACTCCATCGAGCATTGAATCCATAATGACAGCATGAGCATAGGTTTCACCTACATTATTATATATGCGGCATAAATCTCCATTTTTAATATGTCTCTTTTCTGCATCTTTTTTAGATATCTCAATGGTAGGTCTTGATGCCATATCTCTTAATCTTTTTACTGGAACAAACGAATTACCAATAAACTGATGAGTAGCAGGTGAGAGTATTTGAATTGGATATTTTTTTCTTAATTTTGTATCAGTAAACTCTTCAATGTGTTCTGGGTAAGGACCCAAACCAAGTTTTTTTGTATCTTCAGAATAAATTTGTATTTTACCATCTTTGGTTGGCCATCCTTTTTTTAAATAATTACGTCTTTTGTTATTTACATCACCTTTCATCCATCCTTTCTTTTTCAATTTTTCATAGGTAATTCCCGTAAATAATGGATTGTGTTTTGCATCAATCATATTTTTAATCATTGATTCATCAGATTCTTTAAAACATTTTTCTTTATATCCCATATACTTTGCTAATAATCTAAATAAATCTTGATTTGATTTACTTTCACCCAATGGTTTAATAGCTGGCTGTGAAAGACTGAAGTAATAATGACCGTATGGAGCATTTAAATCTAGATGTTCTAAAGCTGTATCAGCAGGTAAAACAACATCTGCATAATCACAGCTATCGGTCCAAAAGGTCTCATGTACAACAGTGAATAAATCTTGTCTTTTCAACCCTTTTCTAACACTTGTAGTATCAGGCGCACAATTGGCTACATCAGAATTCCATACAAATAAACTTTTTATAGGGGGTTTTAATTTTTTATCATTTAGGGCATTTCCAATTTGTATCATATTAATTTCTCTTGGTTTCCTACCATCTAGTAATTCTGGATGTTGGAGTTTATTTAGATCAACACCCCACATTTCTTCAATACTCCCAACAAATACTCCTGAGCTTTTATTACACCAAGCACCTGTTATTGCTGGTAATAGCATGATAGCTCTTACCATCATTCCACCATTACGATGTCTGTTAAGGCCATAGTTAGGCCTTATATATGTTTTTTTAGTAGATGCATATTCTGTCGCTAGTTTTATAATATCTACTTCTTTTATACCTGTTATTCTAGATACTTTCTTAGGTGTGTATTTAGGTAAAATTTTATTTAAGAATTCTTTGTGACCGGTTGTGTATTTTTTTAGAAATTCTAAATCATGTTTTTTCTTATTAACTATTACATTCATCATGCCTAATGCTAACGCAGCATCAGTCCCAGGTTTTGGTTGGATGTGCCAGTCACACATTGCGGACGTTCGCGTCTCTCTTGGATCAATACAGATAATTTTAGCTCCTTTCTTTTTTGCTTCTTCTACAAAAGGGACCATATGAACATGTGTTGATACAATATTTGTACCCCATAAAATAATTAGATCATTGTTGGGAACCTCATCTATAGCAGGTCCGCATGCTGCGCCATAAGTATAGATACCAGCAGTACTAGCTGCAGCTATACAAATTGTTCTGCTTAATCTGGCTGCACCTAATTTATTCCAAAATCTTTCTGACATACCCCAATAACCAAGCATGCCCAATGTTCCTGAATAACTATAGGGTTGTATAGCATCACTTCCATATTTTTTCTCAATAGCTTTTAGATTTTTAACAATGAGTTTAAGTGCATAGTCCCAACTTACTCTTTTCATTTTACCTTTTTTACCTTTTGGTCCAATACGAATATGTGGATAAAGAACTCTGTTTTCGTTATAAACTAAATCTAAGTAATGATTAACTTTATTACATAAAAAACCCTTAGTAATTGGATGTGTAGAATCAGCTTTGAGTGAAACAGCTTTTTTTGATGAGGTATCTACAACTACTTTTAATGAACAAGTATCAGGACAATCATGAGGACATGTTACATTAACAGTCTTAAATTTAGATTTAAGCATGTGACACCATTTCTATTTTTTGAATTGAAATTGCATTAGTTGGGCAGACCTTTTCACATTCTCCGCACCGTATACATTTTTTATGATCAATATAAAGTTTTCCATGGTATATTCCGTTTGTTTTAAGTGCATTAATTTTGGTATATTCCATATCTCCATCTATATTAGTAATTGTTTTTTCAGTTTCTACAATACAATTTTTTACTGGTTTGACTAGTAAACATTCATCACATAGAACACATAAATTATTATTTATTTCAAATTTATAATGGCAAAGATAACATCTAGCTGCTTCATTGATGGCAGTATTTTTATTAAAACCCATTTCTACTTCTTTTTTCAAAGTTCTAGATTTTAAACGTAAAGTAGGCATCTCATGTAAAGGAATATAATTCATTTTAAGTGTTCTAGAAGTGGTTTTAACATCTTGAATTTTTATAACATCTTTATATAAATCTCTTTTCATTAAAAAACTATCTACTTTTCTTGCAGTATTTTTTGCATGACCAATAGCATCAATCAGTGTTGTTGCACCAAGCGCATAGTCGCCTGCAACAAATATATTTTTTTCTAATTTATTATTTTTAATTGTATTTTTCAGTTTTACTCTGAAATTATTAATATTTTTAATAATAGTAGTATCTTGTTTTTGACCTATAGCTAGAATTATATGATCTGTTTTTATTCGGAACTTAGAACCATTTATATCTACTAATTTATTTTTAGAATTTATCCTTGTTTTTATAAGTTCTAAAGCTACAAGTTTATTATTTTTTATGATTAATTTACTTGGTCTAGCGCTAAAAATCATACGCCCTTTTTCATTTTCCAATTCATCTAATTCCCCTGGTAAAATTTCTAAATCTCCTATATTTCTTCTATAAAAAGTTCGAACACTTTTAGCGCCTAATCTGAGAGCTGTCCTTGAGCAATCCATAGAAGTATATCCACCACCTATTACTACAACGTTTTCACCTACTTTTTTCGATTGAAACTCATTGATTCTTAAAAGAAAATCTAACCCATCTTCAACAGATGTATTTGATGAAAAAAATTTATCAATCTTATTTGGTTTTAATGTTCCCATAGCAAGTACAACCGCATCAAATTTTTTTGTAAGCATTCTCAAGTCTTCAGGTGTTGAAATTTGTTGATTGTAAGTAATATTTACACCCATATCTTCAATTTGTTTAATTTCTTTTTTAATAATATTTCTCGGTAATCGAAATATTGGTATACCTTGATTCAACATTCCTCCAGCTGATTTATGTTTTTCAAGCACATGCACACGATGACCTAAACGTGTCAATTCTCTAGCACAAGTTAGACCTGCTACACCTGCTCCTACAACCACTATTGATTTTTTAGTATTTGAGAATAATTTTTTTATTATGTACTTTTTATTTTTTAATTTATAATTACCTGCTGCCCTTTTAGAAAAACATATAGCAAGAGAATTTCCATTACCTTCATCTCCATGACGACAATAATTTTCACATGGTCTAGAACAAACTCTACCCAAGATTTCTGGGAAAACGTTGTCTTCTAAATTAATTTGATATGCTTTATCAAAATCTTTCTGATATATAGCTTCTAAATATCCAGGTATATCGGTATTTGCCGGACAAGCTGTTCTACATGGCACACTTTTCTCATACCAAATCTTATCTTTTAGATTTTTTGAAATTCCTTTTTCTATTGCTAATATTGATTCATGATGCATGAATGTAGTCTTTTTCATCGATCTCCCCTTAATAATACTTTAACAAAAAAAACCATTTCTTATTAGCGGAATGATTAGATTTTTTGATTCAAATATGTAATATTTAAAGTTCAACTATTATTAGTGGGGTAATAATATGGATTGGAAAGTATCAGGCGACTATGCGGAATCTTGTAATTGCGATATGGTTTGCCCATGTCTATATCTTCAGCCTGCATCAATGGGCCCATGCAACGCGATGCTAGTTTGGGATATAAAAGAAGGACATTGTGATGATGTCAAACTTGATGGAGTTAAAGTTTCAGCTTTCTTACAAGCTAGTTCACCTGCACTTACAGATGGTAATTGTAAATTAGCGCTTTATATCGATGAAAGTGCATCAGATGAACAAGCTGCTGCGATTGAAAAATTGTGGGGAGGACAAGGTGGAGGCCATTTAGCAGTAATTGCCGGATTGGTTTCAGATCTAGTTGGAATAAAAAGAGCAAAAATCGAAGCATCAATTGATGGAGCTGACAAGAGCTTGAAAGTAGAAGGTGCTGGCGGATGGACAATGAGTGGAGTAGCTAATGCAGATGGCAAAATAGCACATATTGCTCAACATCCATTAGAAGTTAATCCTGGTTGCGGTGGTGTTGATGTCAACAAAACTAATAGCCAAGACTATGATGATCATGGTTTAACTTGGAATACTGCTCCAGACCGTGTAGGTCTATCAGGTAAATTTAGTTATCAACCATAAAATTTTAAATTTTAGAAGAGGGCTTTAGAGCCCTCTTTTTTTATTCACCAATTAAATGTATATTTACCGATCTTTTGTGTAATGTATTTCTATGTTCAAATAGAAAAATACCTTGCCAAGTACCTAATTCTAATTTTTTGTTAATAAAAGGGATATTTAAATGTGTTGTAGTTAATGCAGATTTAATATGAGCAGGCATATCATCAGGACCTTCAGTTTTATGTTTATATAAGCTTAAGTTTTGAGGCGCTATCTTATCAAAGAAATTTTCCAAATCTTCTAAAACATCAGGATCAGCATTTTCTTGTATGAGCAAAGAAGCACTAGTGTGTTTAATATATAATGATAACATTCCGGTTTTAATTTCTTGCTGTTCAAGATATTTCTTGACTTGAGTCGTAAATTCAAGCAATTTTCTTGGGTTAGATTCTATAATTATCGTCGTAAAATTTTGTTTCATAAGTTACTATTTATTAACAGTTAAAATAGCATTTTATAATGAATACTAAAACACAAAATCAAGATATAGCCAAAGCTATCAATGCATTAGGTCAGAATAAATTTGAGGAAGCTGAGATAATCTGCCAAGAGATTTTAACTCTGGGTGATGATGCAGATGCAAATTATATTTTAGGTTGTATAAGAATGCATGATAAAAAATATACGGAAAGTATAAATTATATAGAAAAAGCAATTAGTAAAGATAATACAAATGTTGGCTATTATATATCATTAGGTTGTGCTTATTCATCAGATCAAAATTTTGTCAAAGCAATAGAGGCTTTCATAAATGCAAATACTATTAATTCTGAAATACCTCAAATACATTTTTATTTAGGAGAAGCATATAGGCAGACAGGCAAATTTACTCACTCATTGAATCATTTTAAAACCTCTTTGAGGTTAAGCCCAGATCATATTGGTTCTTTATTAATGTTAGGCGTTGTGTATGAAGAATTAAAAAAATTTGATCAAGCTAAAGAATCATATTTGAACTGTATTAATATTTACCCAGAAAATATTGATCCCCATATAAATTTAGGTATGTGTTACCTATTAACTGGAGAATATGAAAAAGGATGGAAGGAATATGAATGGAGATTAAAACTTGAAAATACCTTGCCAAGCATTGAACTTAATAAGCCACAATGGAAAGGAGAAAATCTAGATGAAAAAAAACTTTTGATAATTTGTGAGCAAGGTTTTGGGGATACAATACATTTTATTAGATTTGCAAAATTATTTGCCAAAGAAGGTGCTAATATTATTATTTTTGCACAAGAAGAATTAAACTCTCTCTTAAAAGAACAACCATGGATTGATAAAATAGTGAATGAAGGTGATAAGATACCAGAACATGACTTTTACATTTATATACAATCTATTCCATATATTTTAAAGTGGTCACCATCAATGAATATTCAAGAATTTCCATATCTTTCAGTCAAAAATAGATCGATATCTTGTCTTGAGAAAAATAAAATGAATATTGGTATTGTTACACAAACTAGAGTTACAGCTAGCGATCATAAGATGAGAAGTATTGAAATAGATAAATTTAAAACAATATTTGATAAATCCAAGCATAATATTATTTCTCTTGATTATACATTGAATAAAAATAGTAATAAAAGTGAAGTTATTGATCAGTATCCAGAAATTAATGATTTTGTTGATACAACTAACATAATTCAACAGTTAGATTTAATTATCACTGTTGATACAGTTGTAGCTCATATAGCTGGAGCATTAAATAAAGATGTCTATCTTCTACTTTCATCAGTTCCAGGGTGGAGATGGGATTTAAATTATATAGATAGTACGCCTTGGTATCCAACATTTAAAATTTTAAGACAAGAGACTTCTGATAGTTGGACTAATGTTTTAAAGAATATTGAAATAGAGTTAAATAATAATGTCTAAGTTTATTATTAAACAAGCATATGCAGAGGCAATAGATTTACAACAAAGAAATCAATTTGATGAAGCAAAGCAAATTTATAAAAAAATATTATCGATTGATGATACGGAGGCCAATGCTCATCATTTACTCTCATTAATTTATTTAGTAGAAAAAGATCATAAGCTTGCAAAGGAGCATATAGAAAAGGCAGTTGATATTGCACCTAATGTTGCCATTTTCCAGAGTAATTATGGGGGTTTATTATATTCTATTGGAGAAACCCAAAAAGCTATCAAAGCATTAAAAGCTTCTGTAAAATTGGATAAGAAACTTCTTCAATCATATTATTCTCTTGGTGTTATTTATTCTGATATTAATGAGCATGAGAAAGCTATTAAATCTTATAATTCTGCATTAGATATAAATAATGATTCTGTTGAGACACATAATAATCTGGCTAATATATATAGTGCTATATCAGAGAATGAAAAGGCGAGAACTCATTTTAAGAAAACAATTGATCTTGCGCCTACAGAAGTTTATCCAAGGTTTAATATGTCAATATTTTTAATAAAAGCTGGTGATTTTAAGGAGGCAATAAGCATATTGAATGAGTTAGTTCAAAATAATACTGCCACAAAAGAAGTGTTTAATAATTTAGGGATAGCTTATAAAGGACTAGAGGATAATGAAAATGCAAAGAAAATGTTTGAGGAAGCATTAAAAATAGACGATAAATTTGATTTAGCTAGAAAAAATATAGAAAACTTATAGTTTCTTTTTCTTTAATTATGTAGATTTCTTATGATAAATTAGTACTACTGGGGTAAATTTGAAAAAAACTAAAATATATATATTCGTCGTTATATTTATACTAATGCCAATTATTGGTCTAGCTGGTGGTGTGGTTAAAAAATCAGTAAACCAAGGATTAGGTTTTGCAAATTCAGCAATAGAATCTTGGGCATATCAAAATGTACCACAATTAAGAATGATTGAAATTGATTCAAGATTGAGAAATGATTCCAAACCTGATGTGCGAGTTATAGGCCTTATAGAATTAACAGATCGTGAATATGAATCTTATTTATCACAATTTTCTTTTTCTACTTTTGATGATAGAGAAACACTCAACATTGGGTTAGTTTGGCGTGGAATAAATAAAAATAAGACATTAATTTACGGAGTAAATGTTTTTTATGATAGAGAATTTAATTCTAATCATTCTAGACTGGGAGTTGGATTTGAAACAAAATCGTCTGTTTATGATTTAAATATAAATTTTTATGCTGGATTATCGGACAAAAAAGAAGTTGATGGTTCTATTGAAGAAGCGGCTGATGGACATGATATAGAAGTTGGTTTATATGTGCCGTATATGCCATGGGCAAAAATATATTATAAAGGATATAGGTGGGATTCCAGCATTTACGATATTGTTCATGGAGAAGTTTTAAGTTTACACATGCAACCAAGCAATAGATTTAGTATTGAGGCTGGCTTACAAAATGACAATACTATGGATTCTGATAGACAATTTATTAAATTGAATTATATTTTATGTTGCAACATAGATACAAACAAACCAATTGTTTTTGTTACACCTTATGCATACTCATATGAAGTAATAGAAAACAGATTCTTTGAAAGAGTACGTCGTGAAAATAATATTGTAAAAGGTGTCAAAGGTGCAGTTGTGGTAGGCAGAGGTACATAATGAGATATTTTCAATTTTTTATTTTTATGGTTTTGACATTTACTTTTTTAAATGTTTTTGCAGCAACAGCAACTCCAACTACCTATAAAACAACTGTGACAAAAGTCGAACTTTGTACTTCTTCAGACTGTTCTGATCCTGTAGTTGTTGGTTCAACTACAAAAACATTTAATATAGCATCTGCCACTATTGGTGGTGACGTAGGAAATTATATAAATGATTTTACATTAACTTTAGGTAAAACTTATACTCACATGCGGACAACAATCAATACTACTTTTAAAATTAAAGGAACGGTTGATGTTAGTGGTACAACATGCAATACCGTAGAGTCACCTACTGTTGCAGCTGCTAGTGCTACTGCCACTGCAAAAACAGTTAAGGACGGCACGCTTGCAGAAATGGATTGGGTAGTACCTGATGCAAATGGTGGAGGCGATTATTCAGATTTAACTAGTACTTATTCTACTAATGGAATTTCTAAGACTGATGGTGCATCAACATTTACTTTTACAGTTGCTATGACATCTTCTTATACACCAAAGGCGACGGATTCCCCTAAGATTCGGATGAGTTTTGATGTAGCTGATACTTTGGTAGCCACTACTAGTGGTACTACATGTATTATGTATATAGATCCACCGGTTCAAGCGGTTTCAATTTACAATTAATATGATAAGGCTAATTGTAATATTAATTTTTTATCCTATAGAAGCTCATGCATACATAAATCCTAGTACTGTCAGTCTGGTCATTGCTGCAATAGCTGGCTCAATTGCTGTAATTGGATATTATGCGAGAGTAATATATGAAAAAATAAAATCCTTTTTTATTAAAGATAAAAATAATAAATAGAAAGATTATGAAAATTCTTTCTTATTTTGATAAATGGATTAAAGTTTATGATTATCTTGCGCTTAAAAAATCAGATAAAGTAATAACGTTCTATTCAGAAGGTAAAAATTACTGGCCATATCTTAAAGGTATATTAGAAAATATTTTAAAAGAGTTTGATACTTCAATTTATTATGTTACATCAGATGCAGATGACCCTGGCTTATGTAAAGATAACAAAAATTATAATACATT